>Ga0169931_10005638_pt1 | contig 19019 bp, 9 predicted proteins | sample Kivu_15m_20L_FD_129675 | JGI IMG/M metagenome (GOLD analysis project Ga0169931, IMG submission 129675) | Freshwater microbial communities from Lake Kivu, Western Province, Rwanda to study Microbial Dark Matter (Phase II) - Kivu_15m_20L... | ecosystem: Environmental > Aquatic > Freshwater > Lake ... | reverse complement strand
TCTCCGATGGCGAAGGGTGAAATTTCAGGATGCCGGAGGCAGAGGTTCACTCACTCGCGGGACGCGAGCGAAGAGGGGCTGGCAATGTCCAATTCGGGGCAGAGGGCCACGTACATATCACCTTCTCTTTCTATTACGGCAGTGAATCTCATGCTGGTCATAGCACAAACTAAAAAAAACCGCGCCTGATTGAATGTTCCATTGCGCCATGGAGCATCCCGAAGGCATTTCCCACCACTTCCCAATTTCCCCTTCCCATCAGGTAATTTAGCGGCCCATGATAAGGACCATACTACTCAGTGCCCTATGCCTGTTGGCCGTGGGGGCACAGGCCCAGAAGTTCAAGCTGGAGGAAGGCGCGTTCAAGGGCCTCCGCAAGGAGAAGGAGATACTGCTCGAGTTCCGCTACGACAGCCTGATGGTGAAGAAGAAACTCACCGAGAAGGAATACATAGATGAGAAGCGGGCGGCTTACAACGAGAAAGAGGCCGGCCGTGGCGACCGTTGGGCCAAGGAATGGTTCGAGGACCGCCAGAAGCGTTTTGAGCCCGAGTTTGAGAAGATGTTCAACAACAACGAGATGTTCCACGCCTCGGTGAAGCACGACACGGCTCGTTTCAAACTCGTCATTCATACCGTCATGATAGACCCTGGCTACTACCAGCAGGTGGTGCGCCAGCCGGCATTCATTGATGTGTATGCCACTCTGTACGACAAGCGGAAACCCGGCAAGACCATTGCCAAGCTGCACGTGTGGGACGTAACGGGCGTGTCGTTCGGTGGGGCCGATTTCGATACCGGCATCCGCATCACCGAGGCCTACGCCAAACTGGGCAAGGAACTTGGCGAGTGGATCGTGAAGAAGGGCCTGAATTGACAGAGGGCATTTTTGCCACAGATGCGCAGAGGTTCAGGCACCTATAGTGGATCATTTCATTTCCTCCTGCTCGCGAGGCGCAGAGCCTAAGCTACCTTTCCTTTATGTGAGAACGCCTGGCTATGGGTCGGCCTTGGGAATTTCCCGTAGCGAAACCAGAGTAAGGGAGCGTGTGGTGGACTTGCAGTGAGCGTTCCGTAGAGTCCGGTCTTCCGGACGGCCCGGAACGCGTGGGGAGCGACCGTCTCTGAGTTTCGCAGGGAAATTCCCAAAGCCTTGACCTTTTGGTTCTTTTCTGTCAAGAGAAAAGAACATGAAAGGGGCCAGTATCTGTGCTTATCAGCAATTGACATTTGTTGGCAAGTGGCTACAAGTGGCCTGCGTTACATTTGGCCGCCCCAGTAAAAGGGGCATCATCCTATAAAACAGAACAAAGTACTGAGCATGAAGGCATTGTTGGCACCAGCCGCACTCGTGGCCCTGTTGGGCTTCAACGGAGACAAGGGCATTGATGGCGTACGCCTTGTAGAAAAGGTGGAGCGCAAGGGCGATGAGCTGATCATCCCGTACGAGAAGTACGAGCTTGACAACGGCCTCACGCTCATCATCCACGAAGACCATTCCGACCCTATCGTCCACCTCGATGTGACCTACCACGTGGGTTCGGCCCGCGAGCTGCCCGGCCGCTCAGGGTTCGCCCACTTCTTCGAGCACATGATGTTCCAAGGTTCGGAGCACGTGGCCGATGAGCAGCACTTCAAGATCATCACCGAAGCCGGTGGCGACCTGAACGGCACCACCAACTCTGACCGTACCAACTATTTCGAGACGGTGCCGAGCAACCAGTTGGAGACTGTGCTGTGGCTCGAAGCCGACCGCATGGGCTTTCTGCTCGATTCGGTCACTCAGCGCAAATTCGAGGTGCAGCGTGCCACCGTTAAGAACGAGCGCGGCCAGAACTACGACAACCGCCCGTATGGCCTGGTGAATGAGAAGGTGTCGCAGGCTCTGTACCCTACCGACCATCCGTACCACTGGCCCACCATAGGCTACCTCGAAGACCTTGACCGTGTGGACGTGACCGCCCTCAAGGAGTTCTTCATGCGCTGGTATGGCCCCAACAACGCCACAGTGACCGTTGCTGGCGATGTGAATCCCGAACAGGTGGTGGGTCTGGTGATGAAGTATTTCGGCAGCATTCCGCGCGGCCCCGAGGTGGTGGCCGACAAGCGCGGCCCAGCCAAGTTGGAGGCCGACCGCTACATCTCGTATGCCGACCGTATCCGTTTCCCGCTCATCCAGTTCACGTATGCGACTGTTGGCAACTTCCACCCCGATGAGGCCCCGCTCGATGTGTTGGCCGACATTCTCGGTGGCAGCAAGACCTCCATATTCTATCAGAACTTCGAGAAAGCCCAATTGGCGGTGCAGAGTGCGGTGTTCCATCCTTGCCGCGAGTTGGGAGGTGAGATGAAACTGCAGGTGCTGCCCTTCCCGGGCAAGACCTTGGAGGAGATGGAGACCATGATTCGCAGGTCGTTGGCTCAATTTGAGAATGAGGGGGTGAAAGAGGAGGACCTGGCCCGTTTCCGCGCCAAGATGGAGAGCCAGATGATAGGCGGATTGGAGACAGTGCACGGCAAGGCCGCACAGTTGGCACAGTACAACGTGATGCTGGGCAACCCCAATTACATACAGAAGGATCTGGAGCGCTACCGCAATGTGACAGCCGAGGATGTGATGCGTGTGTACCGCACCTATATCCGCGACCGCAAGGCCGTGATCATCAGCGCCTATCCGGTCGATCAGCCACAGACCGCCAAGCCCGACAATTTCAAATTCGTCCGCGACAAGGAGTTCAAGGTGGATCTGAAGGAGTATCAGGGGCTGAAGTACAACAAGGCGAAGGATGATTTTGACCGTGGCAAGCGCCCTGCCGTTGGCCCTAGCCCTTCCATCAAAGTGCCTTCATTTTGGAAAGAGAATTTTGACAACGGTTTGGCTTTGATAGGTGCCGAGAGCAAAGAAGTTCCGAAGGTGACTGTTCGTATCGGTATCAAGGCTGGGCATCGTTTTGAAGACCGCGCCAAAGCGGGTGTGGCCAACCTTACGGCCTCGCTCATGAACGAATCGACCCAGAAGTACACCAGCGAACAGTTGGCTGCGGAGATCGAGATACTGGGCAGCGAGATAGACATATCGGCCAGCGATGAGGAGATAGTGGTGAATGTGAGCTCGTTGACCAAGAACATAGACCGCACACTGCAGCTGGTGGAGGAGATGCTGCTGCATCCCAAGTTCGATCAGGCTGATTTCGATCGGTTGAAGAATGAGCAGTTGGAAGGCATCCGCAACCAGGTCAGCCAGGCCACGGTGATAGCCAACAATGCCTACAAAGAGCTGCTTTATGGCAAGGATCACATCATGGCGCTACCAACGGTGGGCGATGAGGCTTCGGTCACTGCCATCAACCATGCCGATGTGAAGGAATACCATGCCCGCTGGGTGGTGCCCAACATCGCTCAGGTGGTCGTGGTGGGCAATCTGACCAAGGAACAGGTGCTCTCTAAGCTCGGTTTCTTGAAATCGTGGCCCAAGAAGGCAGTGAACTACCCCACAGAGCCTGCCACACCGGCCGATGAGGCCACAACTATCTACCTGGTTGACAAGGCCGCTGCCCCGCAGAGCGAGATACGGATGGGCTATCTGGCCCTGCCATTCGATGCAACGGGCGAGTTCTATCGCGCTTCGTTGATGAATTTCAACCTCGGGGGAAATTTCAATAGCCGGATCAACCAGAATCTGCGCGAGACCAAGGGCTGGACCTATGGCGCGTCATCGCGTTTCAGCGGTAGCAAGTTCAAAGGCAGTTTCACAGCCGCAGCGGGGGTCAAGGCCAGTGCAACCGATAGTGCCGTGGTCGAGTTCATATCCGAGATAAAGAACATGGCCGAGACGGGGATCCGTGCCGATGAGCTCGACTACCTCCGCAAGGCCCTGGGGCAGGAAGATGCCTTGAAGTACGAGGCCGGTTTCCAAAAGGCCGGTTTCCTGAGCCAGATATTGAAGTACGACCTCCCAGCCGATTTCACCGACCAGCAGAGCCGCATTCTTGAGGCCATCAAAGCTGACGAACTGAATGCCTTGGCCAAGAAATTGCTCCGCCCCGACAGGATGCGCATAGTGATCGTTGGCGACAAGGCTACCATCAATGCAGGTCTCGCTAAATTGAAGTATCCGATAAAGGAGCTTTCAATAGGAAAGTGATCCTGTTAGGACCTGTAACGGAGCGGGAATAAGGTTGATAACACCTGTTCCCGCTCTGTTTTTTAGTCTTTTCTGCCCCGTTTGCCCACCTATATTTGCGCCCCATGAAGCACAGTACTCTGTTGCTCTTTGTCGTTTTGGCGTTGGCTGGTTGTGCCGGTAGTAAACCATTGGTGATTGAGGTGCCTGGTGAGGCTGGCCGCACCGTTCTCACATACGCAGGCAAGCAGACCCCCGAACGGCTGCTTTCAGAGGTGAGAATCAATGCAGCTGGCGATACCGTCATGGTAACTCCTATGTTTAAGGGGAGTATTCAAGGTACCTTGGTGTCGTATCACCCTAACGGAAAGCGTGATCAGACCATTGAGTATATCAATGGCCGCCAAGAGGGCATTTTCAGGAAGTACGATAACGAGGGTGTCCTTTTGATGGAGGGCCGACTTATTGACGGTAAGAAGCATGGAGTTTGGACAATCTGGTACGATGAGACCCAGATGAGCGAGCAATGCAATTATGTCAATGATGTTCGGAACGGTAATTGCACCTTCTGGTACCTCGATGGAAACCTTAAGGCCGAGGAATCTTATGACCAAGGCCAAATGGTGAACCGAACTCAGCACTGATGCGCTCATTCTTACCCCACATACTGCTCATTGCCAGTCTGTTAATTAATCAGACGGTATCAGCACAGCAAAACAAGAAAGAGTTTTACGAGTCGGGAAAGCTTATGAGCCTGACCACAATGGTTAACGGTGTGCCCAACGGCAAATTCACCGAATGGTACGAGAGCGGCCAGAAAAAGGCAGAGGGCAACTTGAAGGAGGGAAATCGTGATGGCCGTTGGACAGAGTGGTATGAGAACGGGAAAATTTGGAGCGTGGCCAATTTCAAGGATGACACTCCCAATGGGCCTTATGAGGATTTTGAAATGAATGGTGCAAAAGTGGAGGAAGGCAATATGCTGATGGGAACTCCAGATGGTCATTTCCGCTCATGGTATAACACAGGAATGCCTCGCGCTGAGGGCGATTATTCCGCTGGGAAGAAGACTGGGAAATGGGTCACTTTTTATGAGAATGGTCAGAAGTTAGATGAAGGGAGCTATAACCAGAGTCTCAAAGTGGGAATATGGGAAGATTGGTTTGAGAACGGAAAGCCCAAGTCGAGGGGGAAGTATTTTGCTGACGTGCCTCATGGCCTTTGGACAACTTGGCACATTGACGGCAACAGGCAGAGTGAGGGCAGTTACAATGGGGGCAAGAAAGATGGCCTTTGGACCGAATGGTTCGATAATGGGAATATGAAGGCGAAAGGCAACTACACGAACGACTCACGTTCGGGCCTATGGGAGCATTGGGACGCAACGGGTGAACCGGTGCGTGGTGAGCACTACTGAGGCCACCATAATCACTACATCACGTCTTGATTCGCGGGGTACCTAACAGGTGCTCTGCGACTCACTTTTTTTACGTTCTTTGGTTCTCCCAAAAAAACCTAAAGCCCCGAGCTTTGAAACGACTGTTACTTATCATCCTGCTGGCCTTTTCGGCAACAGTTCCAGCGTTGGCCACTCACATCGTTGGTGGTAATCTGAACTATCAGCACCTTGGCGGAAATCAGTACAGAGTAACTCTTGTACTTTACCGTGACTGCAACGGTGGGCAAGCGAATTTTGACAATCCAGCTGCCCTTGGAATCTTCAATTCGCAGACAGGTGCGTTGGTGCAGACCTTGAGCATGGCACTCGATGCGGTGGTGCAGTTGGAGTCCACCATCAACTCATCGTGTGTAACATTTTCTTCCGACATTTGCGTGGAAGCAGGCTACTACACAGATGATGTGACCTTGCCACCCACTGCAGCAGGATACACGCTCGCGTACCAGCGCTGCTGCCGCAACGGGATTATCCAGAACATTGATAATCCGGGCGATGTAGGTACTACAATTGTAGCTGCCATTCCTGGCACGACTTCTTTCCCGGCCAACAGTAACCCTGTCTGGAATCAGTTGCCGCCCATCTTCGTATGTGCCAATCTTCCCTTCACCTTCGCACATGCCGCCACAGATCCCGATGGCGATTTGCTGGTTTACTCGCTCTACACCCCGTTTGAAGGAGCATCGGCTGCAGCTCCCCAGCCTAATCCGCCAGGTGGCCCACCTTATACCCCGGTCACTTGGGGTGCTGGTTTCAGCCAGAATAACATGTTGGGAGGCACATCCAATTTCACGATCAATTCGGGGACTGGTGTCATAACCGCGTTGCCGGGCACATTGGGCAATTACCTTGTAGGGTTGCTTGTTCAAGAATTCCGTAACGGCCAGTTGCTTGGAGCCACCATGCGCGAGTTCCAGTTGAATGTGATCAACTGTCAGGCTCCAGTAGCTCAACCCATCGATATTAACTCGGTAGGTATCACAGCGCCATTTACCAATTGCACACCGTTTGTTCAGTTTCAGGCTCAGAACACCTCAGGCTACAGCATAGCTTGGAACTTCGGTGACCCAAGTACCACACTCGATGTATCCACATTGCAGAACCCCACTTGGACATATCCGGGTCCAGGAGTTTACCCGTTGACTCTGTCTGTATTCGATCCGAACAATCCGAATGATCCTCTGTGTTCCAACACCGTGACCCAGAACATCACCGTTCAACCTCCTGTAGAGCCTGATGCAGGTGCTGATGTGGATGCCTGCTCTGGAAGTCTGGTTCAGATAGGTGGGTCAGCTGTCGCAGGGCATACGTATCAATGGAGTCCTACCACCGGTCTGAGTAACCCGACCAGTTCAACTACCAGCGTCACATCGGCCTCTAACCAGACCTATACTGTGACCGAGACCGATCAGGTGGGTTGTACCGGTACCGATGCTGTGACGGTGACAGTGAATCCATTACCCAACATCAACGCTGGTCCGGCATCACTCGAGACTTGCGAAGGTTTTTTTACTCAGCTACAGGCATCTGGAGGTGGGGGCGGTGCGACATACTCATGGTCACCAGTGGCTGGGTTGAGCAATGCAAACATCCAGAATCCTACAGCTACCATCAGCACTCCTACCATCTACACGGTCACGGGTACGGACGCAAATGGATGCGAGAACACTGACCAGATTTCTTTGACACTTTTCACCGTGCAGGCCACCTCAAGTGGAGACTACTGCATTGGTGGTAGCGCCCAGTTAAGTGCGAACGGTGGACAATCGTGGACATGGTCGCCAGCCACAGGCCTGAGCAGCACCACTGTTCAGAATCCTACCGCCAACCCGACTGTTACAACCGTTTACACAGTGACCGCGAACAACGGGTTGTGCGATGCTTCGGATGACGTGACCCAGCAAGTGAATCAACTGCCGAATATCCAGGCCGGTACCAATCTACAGGTGTGCCCAGGGTCAAATGCCCAACTGAATGCCACTGGTGGTGTCAGCTATGTGTGGAGCCCTGCTGCTGGCCTCAGCAACCCGAACATCGCTAACCCGATAGTGACCCTCAGCGGATCCTCGGCTACCTACTCCGTGGTAGGTACCGATGCCAATGGATGCGAGAATACTGATCAAGTGACTGTAAGCGAGTTGACCCTGCCTGCGGTGAGCGCATTGCCTGCCTTCTCTAATATTTGCGCTGGCGAGAGCGTGAATCTGACTGCGACAGGTGGAACTGCCTACGCTTGGACCCCTGCAGGTGGACTGAATGACCCGAGCATCGCAAACCCCGTGGCTACCCCAACTGCCAGCACCACCTATACTGTGAGTGTGACCCAACCGACTGGCAACCTCGTGGTGAACGGAGCCTTTGATGCAGGCAATGTCGGTTTCACTAGCGATTACACTTTCAGCAATAACGTACAACCAGAGGCCCTCTACAGTGTTGTTGACAACGCCAATACTGTGCATCCAGCCTTTCAGGGAACAGGCCACACAGGCAATAGTCCTGACAATTTCATGGTTGTTAATGGGGCTGGAACTCCCGGGTTGGACGTGTGGTGTCAAACTGTTAGCGTGTCTCCGAACACCGATTACAGTTTCAGCACTTGGGTGAGCACGTTAGTCGGTGGTAGCCCTGCAGTATTGCAGTTTTCGATAAACGGGACTCCCTTGGCTACACCTTTCAATGCTCCATTCAACGTAGGGGTATGGAACCAGTTCTTTCAGAATTGGAACTCTGGCGCTGCGTCAACAGCCACCATTTGCATCCTTAACCAGAACACCACTTTGGGAGGGAACGACTTCGGCCTCGATGATATCACTTTCAGTACAGTGTGCACCCAGACTGCCGATGCACAGATCGATGTCAACCCGCTTCCCACGCCCGATGCCGGGGCTGATATTGCCTTCTGCCGTGGCGATGGTGTGCAGCTCAATGCCAGCACTGGCCTCAGCTCTTACCAATGGATACCACCACTTGGTCTTAATAACGCTAACATCGCTGATCCATTCGCCAATCCTTTCAACACCACCACATACACCCTTGTGGTGCAGGACGCATTGGGTTGCGAGGGGCAGGATCAGATCACAGTCACTGTCAATCCGTTACCGGTAGCCAGTGCCGGGCCCGATGCTTCTGTTTGCGTTGGTGATGGTGTGGTGCTGCAAGGTTCGGGTGGCACGGACTATAACTGGAGTCCAGGCACTTTCCTTGATGATGCCAGTTCCCAATTGCCTTTGAGCACGCCAACCTCTGACATCACCTATGTGCTACAAGTTATCGATGGCAATGGCTGCGAAGACACCGACTCGGTGGATGTGACTGTGAATCCGCTACCTGTTATCAGTGCCGGACCCGACAGCACGTTGTGCATCGGTGGAAGCATGGTGCTAAATGCTACTGGCGGCATCAGTTATGTATGGAGTCCGAGCGCTGGCCTCAGTGACCCGGGCAGTGGCAACCCGACCGCCACTCCGATTGACCCTGTTACATACACCGTAACTGGTACCGATGCCAACGGGTGTTCATCGTCAGATCAGATCGCCCTCGATTTCTTCATCGCGTCTGCAGGACCAGATAGCATCATCTGCTTGAATCAGACGGTTCAGGCCTTTGTGAACGGTGGCGTGAGCTACCAGTGGACACCAACCGATGGAGTTAGTGACCCCACCTCACCAAATCCCACCATCACCCCGAGTGGCAACACGACCTATACCGTTACTGTGACCAGCTACGCAGGTTGCATATTCGTTGCTCAACTCTCATTGGCGGTACTCACACTGCCTTCGAGCCAGTTCGTGGCCACGTTCGAACCTACCTGCGAGGGCGTGCTCGGCATATTCGATAACCAGAGCCAGAACAGTGAAGACCAGCAATGGAACTTCGGTGACGGCACTGTATCGGGTGACGATGATGTGTTCCACGTCTATCCTCCGGGACAGGGTTATGTGGTTAGTCTTATCACTTACAACAACGACTCACTCTGCTCAGACACCATCACCATCGATTTCACAGATCAGTGGGTTGGCAACGACAGCATCGACATTCAGTATGGATCAGCGTTCACACCGAACAATGATGGACTGAACGACTGTTTCATGCCTTTCTACGAAGGCGATTTCAGCGGATGCTATGAGCTGACCGTATACAACCGCTGGGGTGGATTGATCTTTGAGAACACCGCTGGCGATGGCCAGTGTTGGGACGGCCGCACCAAGGCAGGAAACATGGTGGATCCCGGTACTTATTACTACATTGTCCACGTCAAAGGATACGAGCATACCGGGTTTGTCACATTAGTCCCATAGAGGCATGATACCACGCTACATAACGGCCAGCATCGCAACGGTGCTGGCCGTTTTTCATTTCGGTGCCGCCCTTGCTGGCGGGCCGCAATTTGTTGAGAATAAGGGTCAATGGCCCAAAGAGGTGCGGTACAGGCTGCGTGCGGGGAATGCCCACCTGTACTTCCGTGCCGATGGCATCAGGTTCCACATGTTCAGGCCTGACATCATAGAAGGGCATGCCCATGAGGAAGCTGAAGTTCACGAATCAGGACCCGATGGATATGCTTACGACATGCAGTTCGTGGGCGTCAGGGCCGATGCCAAGGTGATCGGGAATGACAGGTTCCCGTTTCATCACAACTACATCTTGGGCAATGACCCGAAGCGCTGGGCTTCGGAAGTAGGGGTTTTCGGTGGATTGAAGTACGAGGGAATCTATGATGGGGTGGATGTGATCTACCGCGAGGTGGACGACCACCTCAAGTATGATCTGCGCATCGCAGTTGGGGCCGACCCAGCTGTGGTGAGGATGCGCTACAATGGCGCTACCGGTGTCAGACTCGATGCGGTAGGGAATCTCATCCATAGCAACCCATTCAACCAAATAACTGAGACCGCCCCGGTGGCTTACCAGGACGTGAATGGCAAGCGGGTAAAGGTGAAGTGTATGTTCAAGCTTGAGGGACAGACAGTGCGATTTGAATTCCCTGAAGGGTATGATCAATCCTTGCCCCTCGTCATCGACCCGACCCTGATCTTCTCAAGCTATACGGGCTCAACGGCCGATAATTTCGGATTCACCGCTACTTACGACCAGAATGGCAGTCTGTATGGTGGTGGCATCGTTTTCGATGCAGGGTATCCGTTCGTTACTGGTTCTTACAGCGGTACATGGTCGGGAGTGATTGATATGGGCATAAGCAAATTCACACCCGATGGGGCGAATCTGATCTATTCCACCTACATAGGCGGGTCGGGAGCCGAGACACCCAATAGCATGGTGGTTAACAGCCAAGGCCAATTGGTGATACTCGGCACCTGTGGATCGAACGATTTTCCCACATCAGCATCGGCCTTTGACCAATCGTTTAATGGCGGTGTGACCGCGAGTTTCCCATCAAACGGTACCGATTTCCCAGACGGTACTGATATTGTAGTGGTAGTGCTGAATGCTAACGGCAGCGCTTTGGTGGGTTCGACTTACCTGGGCGGAGCGCAGAATGACGGTCTGAATGTGACTACTGCCATCCGCTACAACTATGGTGATCTTTTCCGGGGCGAGGTCATCGTAGATACTCAGGATAACATCTACATAGCCAGTAGCACCCAGTCACTCGATTTCCCTGCCACAGCAGGAGCGGTAGATCTGACCCTTGGCGGAGCGCAGGATGCCATAGTGGCGCGTTTCAATCAAGATGTGTCTGCACTGACTTGGGCAAGCTACCTCGGTGGAGGGTCGGCTGATGCCGGTTATTCACTCAAGTTGAGCCCAGGTGGCTCATTGTACGTTACAGGCGGGACTCAGAGCACCAATTTTCCATTGGGCGCTGGTGGATTGATCACAACGGCTCCTGCAGGTCAGGCCGATGGTTATCTCGTGCGGATGAACACCAATGGCACAGCAATCCAGGCTGGCACCTATCTCGGCACGCCATCCTATGACCAGAGTTATTTTGTCGAGATTGACTCCGATGGCGATGTCTATTCCTTCGGGCAGACATTGGGGACCTATCCCGTTAGCGGAGGCGTCTATTCCAATCCTAATTCGCGTCAGTATGTGCATAAGCTCAACGCCAATCTTAGCGCTACGCTTTTCAGCACGGTGTTCGGTAACGCCTCGGCCGATGTGAACATCAGCCCAACGGCTTTCCTTGTTGATCAATGTAAACGGATATATCTGAGCGGCTGGGGCGGAAGCACCAATGCCCCTCACGGCAATACGAATAATATGCCGTTGACCCCCGATGCTCAACAGAATACGACCGATGGCAGCGATTTCTATTTCATGGTGCTTGAGAACAACGCCACTTCTCTCATTTACGCTTCGTATTTCGGAGGTGCAGGAACTGCCGAACACGTTGATGGAGGGACAAGCCGTTTCAATCCGAACGGAGAGATTTACCAAGCCGTATGTGCCGGGTGCGGCAGCAGCGATGACTTCCCGACCACACCGGGTGCTTGGAGCAATACCAATAACTCCAGTAACTGCAACCTGGGTGTCATCAAGTTAGCCTTTGAGATCACCAATGTCGATGTGAGCATCGATATTCAAGGCTCATCGACCAACGGGTGTGCGCCTTTCACGGTCGATTTCTCATCCATCACCGTGAATGCCGATGCGCTGCTTTGGGATTTCGGTGATGGCTCGCCCACTTCTACCCAGCAAGGCCCTGTGCATGTTTTCCAGAACCCTGGCACTTACGTGGTTACTCTTACCGGCACCAACTCCACCAACTGCCCTGGACAGATCATCTCCGATCAGGCTACCATCACAATTACAGTGAGTGCAGGTTTTGTTGTGAATGCCGGCCCCGATGCAGAGGCGTGTGCTGGAAGCGGAACCTCAATCGGCATAGCCCCGCAGGCTGGACTGACCTATTCGTGGACGCCTGCTTCGGGCCTCAGCGACCAGAACGTGAGCAACCCCGTGGCCACCCCCACAAGCAGTACGACCTATACCCTCACGGTTTCTGACGGAACCGGATGTACCGGCACCGATCAGGTGAACGTGACGATTAACCCTCTTCCAGTAGCTGATGCCGGAGCCGATGTGGAAGGGTGCCAAGGCACGAGTTTTCAGCTGCTGGCTACAGGTGGCAACACATTTTCGTGGTCTCCTTCGTCCGGATTGACCGACCCGAACATTGCCAATCCGGTGGTGACAGTGACTGCTCCGGTGACCTATACCGTGACCGTGACCGATGCCAACGGCTGCGAGGACACCGATGATGTGCTGATCGATATATTCAGTGTCGATGCCTCGGCCAGTGCCCAATCGGTATGCGCGGGTGGCAGTGTGACCCTCTCTGCCAGCACAGGCACCTCGTGGTTGTGGGCTCCACCAATCGACCTGAGTTCCACCTCGGCCCAGAATCCTACATCGACCCCCACGCAGACGATCACTTACACCGTATTTGCCAGCAATGGCACGTGCCAGGCTCTAGATGATGTGACTGTGACAGTGAACCCACTTCCCGTGGCAAGTGCCGGTGCCGACCAGACCGCCTGCTCGGGTACCGCAGTCACCCTCAATGCGAGCGGTGGGAGCACGTATACCTGGTCGCCCACCACGGGGCTCAGTTCGCCCAATTCGGCAAGCACTCAGGCCGATGCTCCCGTAGGCACCATCACTTATACCGTGACCGCCACTGATAGCAACGGCTGCCAAGGCACCGATGATGTGAATGTGCTGGTCAACCCGCTACCCACCGTTACCACTGGCCCCGACAGCACCCTGTGCATTGGCGGTAACATGGTGCTGGGTGCCAATGGGGCCTTGACCTATGCGTGGTCGCCCGCCATCGGCCTCAGCGATCCGAACATAGCCTCGCCTGTGGCCAGCCCTGAGAGCCCGATCACGTACAGCGTGACCGGTACCGACCAGAACGGCTGCACCGGTACCGATGCCATCAGCCTCGACTTCTTCACCGTGGCAGCGGGCACCGACACGGCCATCTGTGCCGAACAGGCGGTGCAGGTCTTCGTCTCGGGCACAGGCACGTTCCAATGGAGCCCCACTGATGGGGTGAGCGATCCTACATCGCCCGCGCCATTCATCACCCCTAATGGCAACTCTGTATATATGGTAGAGGTGACCAGCCCCTTCGGCTGCCTTGCGCGCGATTCGGTGCAACTTACCGTGCTGACGCTGCCCGTGGCGGCATTCACCACGCAGTTCCAGCCTACTTGCGAGGGCGTACAGGCCTTTTTCAGCAACCAGAGTGCCGACAGCGGCTATTACCAATGGATTTTCGGTGATGGCACAGGCAGCACCGTGGCCGAGCCGCAGCACACTTATCCCATCGGCAACGGGCCGGTGGTCACACTCATCGCTTTTGATGGCGACTCGCTCTGCTCGGATACCATCACGGTCGATTTCTCGGGTCAATGGCTCGGTTCTGATACTCTGGAAGTGGTATTCGGCAATGTTATCACCCCCAACAACGATGCGCTCAACGACTGTTTCAAGCCAGGTTTCGTGGGCGATATGAGCGATTGTTACCAGCTCATCGTTTACAACCGTTGGGGCGGACTCATTTTCGAGAGCGAGGTGGGCAGCGGCCACTGCTGGGACGGCCGTACCAAATGGGGCCGAATGGTGGAAGATGGCACCTACTATTATATAGTGCGGGTGGCAGATCTTGAAAAGGCGGGATGGGTGCTAGTAGCCTCGCACTGACGCTGTGTGCCGCTCTGTGCGCGGCCGTGTCGGCACTTGCACAGACCGATTCGGTGGCCTACCTCATGGGCCGTTTCGACCCCGACACGCACCCGGCCTTTGCGCCTGTGCCGACCATCTATGCCGAGCGTCCGGGCATGACCCTGCGCAAGGAGGCCCTCGATGCTTTTGTTCAGATGGCCGAGGCTGCCCGCAAGGACGGTATAGAGTTGCGCATCCTCTCGGCCACGCGCAACTTTCAGCGGCAGCGGGCCATCTGGGAGGCCAAGTGGACGGGTAAGCATCGCTTAGCGGGCACCACAGCCACCACGACCGACTCGGCCCGCGCACTGGCCATACTTCGTTACAGCTCCATGCCGGGCACCAGCCGCCACCACTGGGGCACCGATATCGACATCAACAGCCTGGCTCCCGAGTACTTTGCCAGCGGGCAGGGCCAACGCGAACTGAGATGGCTCAACGTCAACGCCAACCGCTTCGGCTATTGCCGCCCCTATGCCGGCAAAGGCACCCAGCGCACCACCGGCTATGCCGATGAGCCATGGCACTGGAGCTACCGTCCCATAGCAGGCCCTTTGCTTCAGGCTTATCTGCGCTTGGTGCGATACAGCCACATAACAGGCTTCAAAGGCTCTGATCAGGCCCCATCCATCGGTGTCATAGAGCACTTTGTGAGTGGGGTGGAAGGGTGCGATTGACGGTTTTGGGGCCAGAGGATATGGGCGGAATTCATACTCACTCCACAATCTTCAATGAATTAGGCTTTTTGGTTTTCATTGGAAACTCTTGCACGCCACGGCCAGCTCCACAAGCAGTGCACGCAGCACCTTGTCCGGAAGCACAGAGGGCACCTGTGTCGGACTACAACGACCTCTCGGAGGTCACGGAGGGCACCTGTGTCGGACTACATCGGCCTCTCGGTGGTCACAGAGGGCACCTGTGTCGGACTACAACGGCCTCTCGGAGGTCACGGAGGGCGCCTGTGTCGGACTACATCGGCCTCACGAAGATCAAGGAGGGCACTTGAGTTGTATCCGCCTACCAAAAGGTGCTTGGCTATCAGTCGAAGATCATCACTTCTGACTTAAAGATGCTCATCGCTCTTTTGTTAACTGATTCAATCACCGAATCACCAAATCATCAAATTGCTTTCATTGCCCCTCATTGCCCCCGTCTACCTTCGCGCCACCCATGCAAGAGACCATACTTATTCTCGATTTCGGTTCGCAATACACTCAGCTCATTGCCCGCAGGGTGCGCGAACTCAACGTGTATTGCGAGATCCATCCCTACAACCACATGCCCACCATTGGGCCCGAGGTGAAGGGCGTGATCCTGAGCGGCAGCCCCGCCTCGGTGCGCGATAAGGATGCGCCCATGCCCAAACTCGATGGCATACGCGGCCGATTGCCGCTTCTCGGTGTATGCTACGGTGCCCAATGGTTGGCCCATAGCAGCGGAGGCAGTGTTGAGGCCAGCGCCACCCGCGAGTATGGCCGTGCCAATCTCGTGAAAGTCGATGCCACCGACCGCCTCATGCGCGGGGTGCCCACCGGGTCGCAGGTGTGGATGAGTCATGGTGACACTATCACCCGATTGCCTGAAGGTTTCGAGGTGATAGGCTCCACGTCTGATGTGGCCATGGCGGCCTTCCGTGTGAATGGCGAGGACACCTTCGGCATCCAGTTCCACCCCGAGGTGGTGCATTCTGTTGATGGGATGACGCTGTTGCGAAACTTCGTAGTTAGCGTGTGCGGCTGCAAACAGGACCATACGCCCGACTCGTTCATCGATGCTACCGTGGCTCAGCTCAAGGCCACTTTGGGCAACGACAGGGTGGTGCTCGGCCTATCGGGCGGGGTCGATAGCAGCGTGGCGGGCATGCTCCTGCACCGCGCCATTGGCAGTAATCTCTATTGCATCTTTGTCGATAACGGACTGCTGCGCAAGAACGAGTTCAGCACCGTGCTCGAAACCTACAAAGGCCTCGGCCTGAACGTGAAAGGGGTTGATTCCAAGGATGATTTTCTTGGACAGCTGAAGGGTATCTCAGACCCCGAGACCAAGCGCAAGACCATTGGTCGCGTTTTCATTGAGGTGTTCGATCGCGAGGCGCACCTGATACAGGACGTGAAGTGGCTGGCACAGGGCACCATTTACCCCGATGTGATAGAGAGTGTGAGCGTGAAAGGGCCATCGGCCACCATAAAGAGCCACCACAACGTGGGCGGCCTGCCCGATTTCATGAAGCTGAAAGTGGTGGAACCGCTGCGCACACTGTTCAAGGACGAGGTGCGCGAAGTGGGCCGTCACCTCGGCCTGCCTGACCGCCTGTTGGGCCGCCATCCGTTCCCAGGGCCGGGGCTGGCCATTCGCATCTTGGGCGACATCACCTCAGACAAAGTACGCATACTACAGGAGGTGGATCACATCTTCATACAAGGCCTCATTGACCACGACCTGTACGACAGTGTGTGGCAGGCCGGGGCCATTTTCTTACCTGTGAACAGCGTAGGGGTGATGGGCGATGAGCGCACCTACGAGAATGCCGTGTGCCTCCGTGCCGTCACCAGCCGCGATGGCATGACTGCCGATTGGTGCCACCTGCCCTACGAGTTTTTGGCCAAAGTGAGCAACGAGATCATCAACAAGGTGCGCGGCATCAACCGAGTGGTGTACGATATCAGCTCAAAACCACCGGCCACGATTGAGTGGGAGTGAGGCTTTCGAATGAAGATCATAGGAGCCTGATGGCCTCACCGAGCAGAAACCTGTGCTCCTCATCCAAAGCGATCGGGCCATTGGCAACTGTGAGTTGATCGCGGTATAGCGGTAACTGGGCCACCACGCGGGCCTTACTGGCTTGAAGCGATACGGTAAGCGAGGTCATGGCATATTCGCCTCTGGGTGCCCGTGGGGTGAAGGTGATGGCCAGAACCGGTTTATCCGCCAATTCGCCTGAGGTGGTCATCCACTCCAGCGCGTTCTTTAGAACTGCAGGTATGTTATGCAGGTATTCGGGTGTTGAAATGATCACCGCCTCAGCCTTGGCCACGCGTTGGCGTAGCGACTGCACTTCGCTCGGAATTCCCGCCTCTTCGAGTTGCGGGGTGTAGAGCGGTAATAACCAAAGACCGTACATCACTTCAAAAGTGAATTGATGAGAGAATTCCTGGGCAACGTATCTGAGAAGCCGCACATTCGAGCTATCTGGACTGGCCGAACCCGAAAGGGCAAGTAAGGTGCGCATTCAACAGTTTTCTGGTGACTTCTACTTCTCGGATGCAAGGATAGATAGATAGAGTCTGAATAGGCGTGGATATTGTGGCTTCAATCAACCGGATTCAATTCAGACCCGATATGGCCCGAACCTTGCGCCATAGGGTTGCCTAAATTGCGCACCTCTATGTCAGGCCGATACCCGCTCGTATACTTATTTCTTGTATCCCTCTCTTTCACTGCGTTGGCGCAGGAAGAAGTGGTCAGGTCCGATAGCTCTGTGACCAAGGATGGAGAGTCTTATTTCGTGCATCGTGTGGCATCCAAACAGACTCTCTATGCCATTTCAAAGGCATACGGAGTTCAGATGAGCCAACTGGCCTTTGCCAATCCAGGCATAATGGATGGCATACAGCCCGGACAGTACATCCTTATCCCGAAAAGAGCAGATGCCCCGGCTGCACCTGCTCAAACCGAGACTTCCGCGATACGCAGCGATGGCCGCCACCTGCTTTATACTGTTCCACCCAAGATGACTTTGTACTCCATTGCCAAAGAACACGGAGTGGCTGTTACCGACTTGGTGGAATTGAATCCTGAATTGAAGGACGGCCTCAAACAGGGCATGGTGATCCGGATTCCCGTTAAGCGCATGGCCGAGATGGATAGCGCTGAAGGGATCGCACTTGATGGGAAACCCGCACCCGAATCGGTAGAGGGTCAACAACCGCTGTCGGCAGCCAACAGTACCCAACGTCCTGTGCCCACCACACCCGTGGCGCAGCGGGACTCGGTGCGCATCGCGCTGCTACTACCACTGCAGTTGGAGGAGAACGACACTCTGCGCGATAAGTGGTGGCCCGGCCTTGAGCCACAGATCAGTAAGAGGAGTCTGCCTGCGATCGAGTTCCTCGAAGGGTCCATGATCGCCACAGATTCGCTGGCCGCTCAAGGGCTGAAACTCTCAGTTCGGATATTCGACACGGGGCGAAGCCAATGGGCCATTGAGCAACTGTTCAACAGCGGGAAGTTGAATGGCGTGGACCTGATAATCGGGCCGCTTTTCGCTGACGAGTACAAAGTGGCGGCCGCAAAGGCTCAGGAGAAGAACATTGCCATCGTATCGCCCACTGTGCAAGGCAAGGACATCGCAAAGGACAATGGACTTGTCGTGAAAGGAATGACTTCGCACGACCGCCTTACGGTTGAGCTGGGCCGCTACATAGGCAGCCTTGACTCGGTGCGGGCCGGTTTCATCATTCACTATGGCCGTACCGAGGATCAGAACCTCATGTGGCGTTTCAAGCAGGGCACCGATGCCGTTGCAAAGGCCAAGCCTTTCACACTACCTCAGGTCAATCTTGCCAAATCGACCCGAGACAGCCTCAAGTCAGTACTCTCGCGCACGGAGGTGAACCACCTCGTGATGCTCACCAACGACCAGGCACGTGTGGCCAGCCTGCTCCGTGAGATGCACCGCTGGTACGAGGACTATCGCATCGTGATGTACGTGCCCGACACATGGCTACAATTCAAGAATGTGGA
>Ga0169931_10005637_pt1 | contig 19026 bp, 14 predicted proteins | sample Kivu_15m_20L_FD_129675 | JGI IMG/M metagenome (GOLD analysis project Ga0169931, IMG submission 129675) | Freshwater microbial communities from Lake Kivu, Western Province, Rwanda to study Microbial Dark Matter (Phase II) - Kivu_15m_20L... | ecosystem: Environmental > Aquatic > Freshwater > Lake... | reverse complement strand
ATTTTTTGTGTCAACCATGTCTTTCTTCGTATCTTTTTAGTTTCTAGTCGTACTATTTTCTTACCTACCACTCAGGTCTATGCCTGGTCTAAACCATGAGTCTATCGACTAAAAAATAGTAGCCAAACATCAGAAGACTGAGCAATAAGAATATGCCTGAAGATCCAAGCCTATTTACTGCTACAGGGTAGATAAAAGTGACAAGAGCTGCTGCCATCCAGTTGAGCATCGTTGCCTTTGCAACAGTCTCTGCTTCGACTATTTAAGGTAAATAGATCCAAATCATGGGTCCTAGGGATAGGCTAAAAGTCCCTCTGAACAGCACAAAACACAAAATAATCACAATATTCGAGTAGTAGTTTTCTGATAGTTCTTAGCTTTGCACAGAATAGGCTAAAAATATTAAGAACAATATTCCAGCAAGTCCCAGAGTTCCCCATTGTACTATGGTCTTTCTGCCATATTTGTCGATAAAGAGATAGATGACGAAACCGCATAGAAGACCTTAGACTTGTAGTATAACTGGCACTATTTTGGACAGACTTGGCCAGAGATTTAGCACGATCTAGCCAGCGTAAAGAATGACAATATGAATGCCTGATATCTGTTGAAGACTCGAGACTACATAGGCGCAATATATTGCTAATTTGTTGCTTTGTAATTTGCTTACTTTTTTAGTAGGAGAAGTAGGAGAGGAAAGTTACTGCATTTATATTTAATTAGGGTCTACTTTAGTTGATTTTTAAGCAAGTCTGATGTGTTTTTTCAGCTAGTTCATTCTTTCCTAAACAAACTATTGTTTATATATGAGCTCGATCAGTTGTTTAGCCTACTCATCTCTATGCTGCTACAATAAATATTTAGGAGTTTCGTAAGGATATTTGTATGTTAGATAGTAAATGTTGATTCCTAGTACTAAAGCAGGTAAAAAATAAATGATTCTCCAATAAAGTAAAGGTGACATGATCAGATCTAGCAGCATTGTAAGAGTAAACGATAAAATGAGGCCGACTACAAACATGATTTGATTAAATGTACCAAATTTACCATTGAGTTCAACAGGAACAAATTATTTTATGTATAGAGAACGAAGAACTGTATAAAAACCGACGGAAAGTCCTTGCATAAGTCGACAAACAAGCATTAACCATACGTTTTTGAATTGCAATAAAAAGACAACTGCAATAGAAATCTTGCCAGCATACAAAAAGCATTATCTGTGTGAATATGTATGTACCTTCTTGAAAATCTATCGATAAGATGATGACCGAAATACGCTCCAAAGCCGGCTCCAAGTGAGATGCAGAAAGATAGTAAACCCTGCATGAAACTTCGTTCTTGAGTGATGCTGAATATCTATATCGTGTCGTTGAAGGTAATGGTGTTAAAGTAGCTGAGCATGTAACCGCAGTAAGTGGCTATGAGTGAGATATTGATCATAATTTTGTAGAGTCCTGGGTAGTCTCTGCACTTGTCCATAGGTAACAAAGGTTCACTTTTTTATTATTTTTTCATTGTTATTATTTAAGATTTACTATTTGCTATCTCACATATTAAGCAATAATCTCTAAATTAATAGTTTAATCATAGTTATTATGAATATTACATGCCCATGCAAATGAGATCACTTGGATTCGGCATACACTTCCCCATCATACTGCCCGAATTACGATGGCATCTTGTACCATCCTGGTCCTGGGAGAGTCCTACCCTTGCTGACTGCGTGGTCGAACTTGGTCTTCCTAGCTTAGTTGTCGAATTTTGCATTAGTTCCTCCCTTGTGACCCGACATCACGTATTTTCCCACATTTGACAAACTAGTAGAGTTATCGTAATCAAGAGGTCCTGGCACTTTGTTATCTATGTGTCAAGGTATTTACCCGGATTGGCAAATCTTTTGGCTTTGTTTTGCGAAAAAGATATTTTTTTGAAATGACTGCTGTATAGACTGTCAGACAATTCAGGATTATTTTCGTAATGAGCTGGACTCGGGTTCTCATTTTGCGATTAGATAGTTTGTGTGAGGTCATGTACCTTGGTTCTGGTCCTTAGAGAGAAAGCCGGTGCTCTATTGCTGATATTAGGCGAGTCTTTTTATACTTAGTACTTGCCGATTCCTGGATTTTTGAGTTTTTGTTGGTCGATGTATGAATCAAAAGTGATTGTCTACATTAATCTGCTTTTACATTGCGGCTGCCTCCAAGAGAGTGTCCTTTGTTGTTAATTTTGTTGCTATCGAACAACGATCTCATGTTGTATCGAGTAGATGTTGGTGAAAATTCTAGTATTTTAGTCCAATCTGCCTTGGTTCCGTATCCAATACCAGCTCCTTGGTGTCTGGGAGAGATGGGCTGGCCATTGTATGAGTTAACTGGGCAGTAGGTGGCTGAGGAGTCGAATCTGTTGGATCTTGAAAAGGAAAAAGCTTGTTTAGTGCGCGAAGTGTTAGTTTGTGCCTCGTTGATGGTCTTGAAGGGAACTATCGAGTCCAAACAGTATTTGTCCTTCATTAAAATTATTATCACAAAATCATTTGTCAAGCATCATCATACTCGCTAATAAAACTAAAAAATCAATAAAAATATTTATAGGGCTTCTTTTTTCTGTATATTTGTCAAAAAAAAAATGCAAAATAAAAGTTTTCCTTGCAAAAATAATAAAATTATATGAAAATTTGCATTCTATGATTAATTAACATGAATCTCTAGAAATCACAGATCCTCTTTGTCGTAGTTATGGAAAAGTCCTTTTTATCTCAAAGAATGTTCAAGACTGAACTTCGGCCAGTTTCTCAATCTGTTGCTTTCGTAAGCTTTAGGAATATTCTTTATGATGTCATAAGGTTTCTGCTGATTTTCATACACTTTGAATCTCTAGAACCCTCTTCGGATTCCATGTCTGTTGTGTGCGCTTGGCACTTGAGGAAGCTAGTGGCTGGGCTCAGGGTTTGAAGCTATTTGTGGCAGTTTGAATCCAGGATTAGATTGTTTGTTTGTTTAAGGATTGGCCTCTTTTTTCATGGCAGCTAAATCCATAGAATGATTTCTTTGTTTGGCAAGGGGTGCATCGTTGCTAGGGGCAGGGAAGTAGTCATTTTGAACTCGTTGATTGGAGGAAGAGCGCATGTAGAGACTGTCATAGAGGTTATTTGAAAGACTATATAGCTAGAGTGGTACTAGGTGGGGTTATTGTAGCGAGGAGCGCGGTATTAGTAAGTGTAGGGACGCGGGTCGACCAACATGCAAACAATAAAATTAATATACGCATCTAAAAATATGGACAAAACAAACTATGAACAAGATATCAAACTATCTAAGAAGGAATCAGGCATCAATCATGTCAAATTTTTACTTATTTATTTTTTTGATCAATAGATTTTATTTAATTATATGCTTGCTGTATCATTAGTCATCATATACTTACTCGTCGTCTTAGTTTGCCTTTACTTTAGAGTTTTTACCTGACTTTCTAGAATTAGAATCTCCTTTCTGTTGTTTTTTTGGCTCTTTTTTGGGTTTTTTCACTTTCTATGAAGGCTGAGACTACTCTTCGCTGCCGACCTCACCGTCTTAGCTGGATTCTGACTAGCTTCCCTAGCCTTCTTAGAAATCTTCATCATCACTTTAGTCTTCGTCCTCGTCGCCTGTGATCTCTTTAGCCGAAGCTCTCCTGTCCTCAACAAGTACCTTGATCTTTCTCTCCTTCAAATGCGCTACCAAAGAATCCAGGTCAGCTCTGTCCAAGCTTACAAACTCCACTGCTTTCTTGTCCTCGACTAGTGTAAGTCTCATATCGAAAGTTTTCTGGCTCATTCCTACCTTAGTGATCTCGATCGCCTGGATGTCCTCAGTGCGGAAGTACATTACAGGTTTGTTGATAAAAACAAATGAATTTTTGAGCATAAAAAGCCATCCTTGTTGAGCTTTGACAGTTGCCTTGAGACACGAGTACCCCTAAGTCGACCTGTAGTGCTATCCTGGCGAAATTAGATTAATTCCAGCTATTCCATAGAGTATTTAAGCGAAGACTTGGACCTGAGGTCCTTCGTATTACTCTTTAAGGCCTTGTAATTTGTTCGATCTCTAGACTATTTCAGGTATTAGTCGGGTCTTGATGGTGTTAATCGTCTCTTTTTTTGTATGGATGATGATGTAATTGTATACAGTTTGACCTTGGACCAAAGGCTTATGCTTATGGAGCTGGAGCACGATAGAAATGGGTTGGGGTGATGGCAAGGGCAGAATGAAGCCTCGAGTGATGTTTTTATACTCGATCATATGATTGAAGGTAAGACCATGGAACCTGAAGTAGTTTTCGTAAAAATCGACAGTGTATTTTCCTCTGGGAACAGCTAGATTGATATCCTCAAAAGTGGCTATAGACTCACCTGCAAGTTCCCCAATTTTCGCTTTATCGACTATCATTTTGTAGAGTGTACTAGCATATGCCTATTCAACCTTTTCTTCATTCTCTTATTCTTATTCCTAATCTCTTTGTACTTGTTTTTCTTTCTTAGGCTATTCAACATGCAATCTGATTTCGCAAAGACAGTCTTATGTATTGATTTAGTTGTCCATCTCGAGCACAATATCTTGTTTATGAGCAGTGGCGTTAGAGATGTGCTAATAGTTTAAGGAAATGAAAGGTTTGTTGTTGGAAGGATGGGCCAGAATGAAAGCAGTGTCGCTAGGTAAGAGAGTGCCGTAGTTGGTGCCTCTGTATGTCATGGTTTGCCGCTATTATTATCAAATTGGCTAGCAAATACTCACCTATACTAACATATTCAATGGTATTTAATTATGGCCATACAACCTATGGATAAAAATTATGAGACGAAGTGTGAAAATATATGATCAAGGTGCAGTAGAAGTCTTATTTTTATGTTTGTACAAAGTCTTCATGAAAATGCTTCTGTAGGCTTACTCAGTGTTCTCTTTTTCCCTTTCCTTAAGCTTTATTGACTTTGAAGTATTGAAATTGCCAGTATTAGTCAACTATTCTCGCTTCTTTTCCTTTTAGTTCGGCGCAGGAAGAGGCTGATTCTTGTCAAGCACGATCGCCGCAAACATACTCTTTATTTATTACATCTTTGAAGTTGTTTCACATTATCGTTTGCCTTTTTACTATTATAGTGCTTTTATTTGTTACAATAGACCTTTGTTGACTTATCCTAACTTTTAGTAGTTGTCGTTAGCCATCAAAATCAGGTCTTTTAGATAGTTATTTTACAGTCTTAGCGTGTTATTCTATGCCAAAAGCAGCTGATTTTGATTGTTCGCTGTTGTATATTTGACCGAAAGTTAGCTATACTATACTTTTCTAGTCTGAGCCTGTTATTCTTTTTGCTATTAAACTCCTCTTAGAAAATTCAAAGCATTGAGCAGCTGTTGATTACGCATATGTTATTTCTCCAGCTACAAAGCTATATCCAAAGTCCGCTGCTACAAAGATTCCGTATAAGTTTTCATTTCTTTTACGAGCAAATTGAGTTGTTTAATGCTGTTTCGAAGCTAGAGTTAAGGGGTCTAGTTGCGAGAAAGTTTTTATGATAGTCGGTCGATGTCGACCATGCAGATGGCTGAGGTCTATCGGCTTTGGTGGGATGAACAGGGTTGGCCGAAGCAGATGGGCATGGAGGAGTCGTAGTCGACTGAGGTTTAAGATGATTAGTCAAAAGGATTCTACATTTAACAGACACTACGTTCAAATCAAATATTATAAACCATTATCTATCATTATCATCATCATAAAGAATTTAATTAAAAAGTGTAAATAAAAAAATAATTTTTTTAGATGAACGGATGGACGATCAGTCGTATCTCTGGGTGGGCTATCTGGCAAGTTTGAGCGCATCCTCAGCCATTTTGTTGAGATTTCGATCATAGATGGAAAGTTCTGAGTATGCGCTCTTGATCTTTGTACTGTCTTGCTTGATCCGATGGAATTCTCTTTGTAATTCCGCTAATTAGGTCATGTGGCGCACAAAGTCACTGGGACCCTTCTTGTTGCTCTTGTTTTGCTACACAGGCTAGGAAAATATAGGCTACGTTTTCTGAGGTTTAGCGAGGTTTAAATTGCCTAGAAAGAAGTTTGTAGGTTTTTTATTGTTTAAAGGTTATGCTTGATTTTGTAGTGCGGGTTTGCTGACGTCTACTTTGCTGTTCAAGAAGTTCTGATTGGGCTGTTCGTTCGATTTTGACTCTTTGGAAGTTATGCTAGGCACGATTAGAGATCTTTGTTTCGAACTAAGGCTACTTTCATCATCATCAAAGACCATCTGTGAAATTGTCCTTTGATTGACTGATTCTTTGCCCCTCTTAGGATTGTCTCTTTGAAACTGGTTAGACGCACCATAGCTTTGATTTCTCTGATAGTCTCTGCTTTCTAAGTTTTCTGATGAAAAATGCACATTTTTGTTGCTATTTGATGGAGCTGGAGGATTCAAGTTGAACAAAGAAGGGGCAATACTTTTTACTTTCTGCCTGGGAGGCGCTACAACTTCTCCTGATTTTTTTAGTTGATCTTTAACAGCCAAAGATTTCTCCATGCTATCGCTGTGGTGATTCGTAGAGTCTGAACTGGGCTAAGACAGCTGTTTGCTTAAGTTGAAGTGAGATTCCGACTACTTAGGCAGTGATGATTTGAATTAAAATTTTCCAATCGCATATGGATTTTTTTTAGACGCAACAGTCGGCTCTTGAATTGGAGTTTTGAATGAAGCAACCGATTATTGAAGCGTATTCTTAGGCTAAGCTTTTACAGTTGGAACTTTAAACTGACCAAAAGCTGAAATTTCAGGATTAAGTCTCAAAGGTTTTTCCTATTTGGGTCCAGCCGCCATGGAAATATGTAGATTTTGATGTGTTTTTTGCTAAGGTCTGCTAAAATTAAACGGCTGTATCGGTCTGGATTAAATAGATGAAGTAAGACCTTGGTAATGGCTAACTAAACTGTTTCTTAGGTTCGTTTTATTCTACTAGGACTTAATTGGTTTGATCTAGAATTCGTTTTTATTTTGTTTTATCTAGAATTTGCTCTACTGGGCTCTGCTATTTCTGACATCAAAGTTGCTTTACTGAACTCTACTGTTTCTCAGATCAAAATTACTTTACTGAGCTCTACTACTTCTTAAGTCCACTTTTTTCTCCTATATTCTGCTTTTTCCAAGATCAAATGGTCTCTACTAGGCTCTTTCTTTTCCAAGATCATTTTTTTTCTATTGAATCCTGCTTTTTGCCAGATTCAAATTCATTCTTAAGGACTACTGCTTTGGCTGGGGTTTTTCCTCAAAACTCTAGAGGGAACTGTCCTTCTCTATCACGTTGTGAATGAATTCTTGCATCTTGTTACTTTGGTGCTTAGAGATTTATTTTTGAACCTATCTTTTGAGTAAAGGCTCCTACTTTTTGAACAAAGATTCTTGTTTTCTCATGAGTGAGTCATTCGTCCACTAAAATGGTTCATTTTTCTTCTCTTTTTTGATCAAAAATTCTTTTGGCGCCTCTTTGACTGGATTTCTGACCATATTTTCTGTTTTGGGAAACTCAATCTCCATTTTTTCTTCTGATTTTTTGACCTTAGGCTGATCTCTTTGATGCTCCACTTTGATTTCTTTAGAAATTTCTTTTTATTTTTGATCCCTTTTTTATATGACAGGAATGTCACTGATATGAGCCTAAAACTCCTAATTTTCCTTGGGGTCGAACTAGGGCACCCTGATGTTTTTCCTGTTGATCAATTCGATGTTTTCATCGATAGACTACAGATCTTCATTGTCGTTGTAGCCATTGAAGCTTCCTCTGAACGAAAATGTTTTTTTGGACATGGACTTGTCTTGAAACTAGACGAAAGGTGTGTCTTCTCTGTCTCTGTTTTCTCCGAATGTGATGGGATCCTGAGTTCTGAAAATATCATCGAAGTCGTCACTTGAGTTGAGCTTGTCCGTGTTGGGGCCATCATCGAAGAAATTGGAAGCGGGTTGTTGGTCTGTTTATCCGAAAACTGCATAGTTGGATCGTTGCTTGCCTATTTAGAAGAACGGGGTGTTCTTTTCGCTCTTTTCGCTTTGGCTCTAGTCGAAGAAGTTCATCTATTGATTATTGGTTCAGACTGCTCTGGCTCATATTAGTAGGGCTATCTATCATTACAAACATTGAGCTCAAATTAGTCAAAAGCTTTTTTCATAATATAGAACTTTTAGACAAAAAATGCAACGATTTTTCGATTTTTGTGTAATTAGAGTATGAAATGAGAGGTAATATAATAATCTTTGGCAGATGAAAACAAAAATCAAACAAAATCCTCCTATATCAGTACGAGTAGTACCCACAATCAATAAATAAGTAATCTTCGATCTCCCTTCTGCATAGCTCAAAGTAAACAAATCTAGTCGTTTTCTCGAAAAGTTTGATAGCATCAGATCTCATCGCAAGACCTCAGGAGAAATTGACGAACCTATTACACTTAATGCTCCGTTGACTATAAATATTAAATTTGCAGAAGACTCAAAAGGATCTAGAAGCAAATTGTTACAAAAATACGACAGAATAAAGGACAATCGAGACAGTAGTGGAAGGTCTATCCAGGAAAACAATATTTTTGAAGCACCAAAATCAAAGTAAAAACAGTTGTCAAACAAGATTAAAGTAGTCAATTTGACATCAAACAGTGCGGCCAAACTACTAGAAATTCCATCATAAACTAAATTACAAACAAAGTAAAAGAGAAAACTATCATTTAACGCGCTAAGATAGAAACATCGAGCCCCTGTTACTGTGTTATTTGAAAGAGTATTCGTATAGTTGCGTAAAATAGAGGCTTCTGACTTGATTTTCCCTAAATAATCGAAAGACGCCAAAGAAATAGTTGCTTTTTGGCCAGCTTAAAAGCAATACGTTAGTCTGATTCCCTTATAAAAGAATTAAAAACTAGATTTCAGTCACAATAACATTCTAGCCATCCATGCGTAAGTCAATGTCAAAGGAATTAGGTGTGTAGTTGCTGATCAATACCGCAACTGTTCCTTGAAAAATCTTCTAGACGAGTTTGGAGCACTACCCGAGTAACTGTGTCGAAGGTATTTGAGGTAAATAGCTTTGGGTATGCAACACATGCACTATAACAAAAGAGGACACAACAGACTCAACACTAAAGCTATACTTTATAATCTCAATGGAGAATTGTGTATAAATCCGGTGAAAGCAACTTCTTTCGCTCTCACAAAAGAGTAGCTTTCTCGGCACTAACTGGCTTACTTTTCACCTTAGTTTTTGCTCACAAAAGATTATGCGCAGGGGCTTAAGAATGATATATGGGCGTTGGGCTGTATAGCCCTAGAAATGCTAACAAAACAACTTACAGGGTCGCCTCACCATCCCTACAGCAGAAAATAGTTCAGCGATGCAAGCGAAGATATGCTCATGGACAACCTGAGGCAGCTCAATATAAATTGTTTTGTATAGAGGGGCGGAGGGTAAGGCGAGGAAAAAAGAAAAGTACTTTCATAAGTGGCTTTAGATTTCATAGGCCAGTGTTTGCAGATAGTACCATAAAGAAGACCCAAAATTACTTCTTTGCTTGAACACTAGTTTTTTTAGGGCATTTGACGTGATCTCATGCCTTTAGAGTGTTTGCCAATATATCTAAATCAAGATACAAACACTAATTAAATAATCTACTGTATTTTTTGCAAAATTTGCTATTAATATGAGTATCTATTTGTTATTATTGGTCTCTAAAAGTTATAATGTGTAAAAGATAACTTATTAACTATAATGAGTGTGGAAACTGTCATCATTATCATTTTTTTATTAGCTTGTTCTTCTTTAACGGGCTCGGCAACTATGTTAGCTACGATCCCTTCCGTCTAGCCCCTATTGACAATTTCAGCGTGTTTTTTGTGCCCGCAGTCTTCCCTTCCCGTAGTTCCCTCAGTTGCTATTATTGCCTACTGGCTGCCTCTCTGAGTTTGAGCAGGTCAGACTGCATGCAGAAGTCCTCAGTGTGATGTCTTGGAGTCACCGGCTAGATGAGATCTTCTGTGGCGAGCACGTCCTTGAAAGGATAGAGTGAGGGTTCTACTGGTGATTAGCAGGGAAGGTCTTACTGGTCTTCGAACTTAAGGATGAGGTCGAGACTATTCTATTGAAAGAGGTCAAACTACTCTTGAAACATTCTTAATTATTATACGCGGTTCAGCTAGCGCAGCAATCTATAGGAAGTGTCGAATCACCAACAAAGAAGGCCAATAGATAGCAAAAAGAATATAGCAAGAGAACAGAAAAATAAAGAAAGTATCGTAGGTATAGGAAAATAGTTTAAAGATATGTATGAATATGAAAAAATAGTAAAATTTTGATTAATGATGGCATTATTCTTATAATTAATTGAGCCATGCAGAATCAGATTGACGCTCATTAGATGGTCCGAATGTAACCAGCATTATAGTAGCAGATTCATATTCATCACTGTCCCGCTCAAGTTTTTGCCAATACGATTATCATATAGGCCCAAAAATTGGTACCTATCGAACATAGATCGACCATTATCACTCATCCCCACCCTCAGAATAGCATCCACTAGTGTCCGTTTAGCATCACTAATGGCAAACATATCGTGTTCAAAAAATAAATTTACAAAAATTTGCTGCTAGTAATTGGCTCACTCTCTAATAGATAAGTGGCTTCAGAATAGCAGATTTTTAAACTGCAAGTCTAGATAGCTAAATCTCGCATAAAAATGAATACTATTCTCACCATGTGCTAGGAACTGGCATAGCTTTCGACCACTACTAACGAAAACTAAACTAATCCTTTTTGGTTATTCATGAATCCAGTACTCAAATGGCGATAACATAAAAGATAACAATAACGAAAGTAAAGGCAAATACGACTCACAAATCTAAGAAAAAATGGAGAAATGAATACAATACAGATCATTTACAAGTTATAGCTAATATAAGCATACTACAAGGAACTTCAAGTGGCACAGCCTCATCCTTTAGTGTAAAAATTCTCAAAAATATGTCTGATTGCCTTGCTCAAACATTTGAAGACAAACAATTAAAACATGTACAAGGCATCCTTACAACACGCTACGTTCGCTTAGATAGACGCGCAAATGCTAGCTTTTCTCGTATAGTTGAATAACGAAATTCCACCCTAGAAGCTAGCTGGAGACATAGTCTACCTCGACTACATCATCAAACCATCAGCCAAACCAAAAAAATAAGAAGAAGTTTAACCTTTCGGATAGAGATTACTAAAAAATATGATGGGTCCTCTTTTGGCGACTGGAGCACTGCTGATCGCTGGCAAAATATTTGCTTTCAAATGACATGATTATTGATGTGAACTTTGCTCTAGATATCCTAATAACTGACATATAATATAATATAAGCCCATGGTACGCATTATCTAGAACTACACCCTTTACGAAATAATCGGAGAGGGCGCATACGGCAAAGTTTTCAGAGCAATCAACAAGAACGACAACAAGTAGTACGCAGTCAAGGTCATTTAAGTGCGCAGATTCAAATAGAACAAAAAGTTATAAGAATGCACTGTAAACGAGATCAACATATTGACAAATATCGAGAAACATGAGCATATTATCAAGTATATCGATATGCTCAAAACTCCCAACAACTTCTATTTTGTGTATGAGTTTTGTAATGGAGGCACTCTTGAGGGCGTGCTCAGAAAGGAAAAAAGTCTTAGCTAAGGTAAAGCGCTGGTTGTTTTCAGGCAGTTGATTGATGCTTTTCAGGTGTTAAATAAGTACAACATCATGCATAGGGATCTCAAGCCTGATAATATATTTTTCAGTAATGGAGTTGTCAAACTAGGAGACTTCGGGTTTTGCAAAAGCTTAGAAAAAGCAAACATGACCAAGACTATGCTAGGTTCACCAATATACATGGCTCCAGAGATCCTCAGAGGAGAGATTTACAGCACAAAAGCAGATATATGGTCGCTTGGAGTCGTGCTCTACTAAATGCTCTACGGCTTCTGTCCTTTCTAAAGCACAACCATACCTAAGCTCATCTAAGTCCTCAAAGAAACATAATTGGAGTTTCCGCCCAACCAACAAGTATCGAACTAATGCAAGAATTTAGTAAGAAGATTACTGACAAAAGACGCAACAAGACGTATTGAATGGATGTAACTGCTTCGGGTCAACATAAGTCCATAGGGAAAATTGGTCAGCTAAAACAGGGGGGTGATTTCTTTGACCCAGGAAGATAATATTCCTTTGCACGAAAGCACCAGAACTTTAGAATCTACTAGAGTGCCACCTGTTAAAGAAGAAAAGAAAGATATTGGCAGTACTCACAGTTTTTCCCCTCCCAGCAATCAGTAAGCTTGAAATAATGTAGATTTACACGTCCTGAAGCCTTAGTAGCCAACCCTGCCTTCGCCAAAAAGAAAATAGGTACGGCATACGAAGCACCGACAAGAAAATACTCTCTTGAGCAATCTGAATAGTAAAAATTGAAGAACAAGTTAGCTAGATAGCATTCATAGGCGAATCGTGGCTTACAGATAGCTATTGATATGGTCAAATCCAACGATGCAAGTGCAGTGCTATTTGCATACCTGATCCTCAAAAGAGTCGAGCAGCGATTAGTAGCTGTACGTGATTAAGCAGGCGAAAAATCATAATTTAGATAGCTAGTTTCAGTTCTCAACACCTAGCTGAGGTAGGTAGGAGTCTAGCTGGCAAAATACGGTCTGAATGAAAATTTGGCAAACTGGAAAGCCCTGGTCAAAGCTACTGGTGAGTATCATAGAAATTTCAGGGGATTTTACATGATGGTGACGTATCTCTCAGGTGAGGCAGCTAGATAAGATCTATCGCACGTGGACATGCAGATGGAAATCAGAAATAAGCTCTATTGATGACCAATATTCATTATTTAGTAGTAAAATAATCAAAAATTATACAAAAAGAACAAAAACTAAAAAAACGTCTATAAGAAAATGTTTTATTATTATTTTTTATTGATACTTAGACTCATAGATAAACGCATTTTAATGGTCATAGCTTAAATATTTTCTATGATTAAAAAGTAACTACAACCCCGACCTGAGTCCAAAAGAATCAATAGAGGTATCAGCAGTGCACGACATATTAGCACCGAACAGGCCCAGACCTACTTCAAAAAGGGCAAGGAGCAGCAGGAACAACAAAAATACAATGAGGCTATTTAAAACTACTTGCGCGCCATCATGTACGATCCCAACTATTTCCAAGCTCTATGCAATGCCGGATCTTGCTTCAGAGCCCTAGGCAAGCTCAATGAAGCCAGAGATATGTACAGAAAGTCTATCAGACTCAATCCTAAGGACCATATCAGTCACTACAATCTTGCAAATACTTAAAGAATTAAAGGAAACTATGAAGTTGCGATCGAATAATACGAAATTGTGTTGGGTCTGGGCCAGTCTTCATTGGAGTTAGATGCTTTAGTCAATTTGGGCATCTGTTACAAAAACATAGGTCAGCACGATAAGGCCATAAGCAGCTATTAAAGGGCTCTTAGAATAAGTCCTGAAGATTAAACGGCCTTGTTTAATTGGGGCATGGCAGTCATGTCCTCATTAGAGGGCATCGAGCCGAAATAATTTAAGTAACTGACTAAGGAAAGAGCCACCAAAGGCAAAGAAATATTGGATAGATTGGCAGTAAAGAGGCCAACTTCGATAATAGTCAGGTTCCAGAAACTAAGAGCCTAGAGAATACTAGAAAAAACAGCTGATGGATGCAAAAGAATAGCTGCAGATTTTTAGTTACTATTAGCTGAGAAAGACTGTGATTTACAGCAGTAGATCACTGAGTAGCTGGCATTGATTTCCCTACAACTGAAGGACTACGAGACTAGTGCTAAGTTACTTCAAAAATCTTTAACGACGTTTCCCAAGATAAGAAGACCTAGTGGAGCTTAGGTTAACAAATACGATGTGGGCGAAGTGGCCCAAGATGACAACATCGAGAAAGGAATATAGCTGCTTGAGATGGGAAACATAGATACAGTTAAAGAAATGATTGCCAAAATGCCTTAAGATAGCAGAACCAGACATATGCTGGAGTTGGGTATCGAGGTATAATTGATTTAAAGTGGAAAAAGCAATATAAATGCTGCTAGAAATGTCTACTAAAAAAGATTTAAAACAAATTATAAGGCCATTCCTTGCTAAGAATTAAGTTTTTAAGCTAATAGAGTGGTTGGTCGATACAAGATGATCATGCGAGAATTTGACTAAGCCATCAAGCATTTCATGTATATCCTCAATCTGCTAAAGGACAAATAACAGAAGGGCAAGGTGCATGGCACTCTGGCTCAGCTCAATGAAGCCATAGGCAAAAAATAAAGAGCAGTCGAACAATACAGACTCTGTTTGGAGGCTTAGCCTGACAATTACATTATGAGGTACAATGTGGCATGCGCTTTGAGTGACTAACAACATAAATAATAGGCCTTGGGATAATACACAAAGTGCCTATAGATGCTCAGAGCTGACTATAAGCTGGACTAGACGAGTCGTGCTTTGTACGAAGCTGACTGTCTTATGGCTATAGCTCAGTGCAGATAAAATGATTCTTCAGAGTTCAACAGATACGAATAAGCATACAACAGCTTGGTTAAAGTCGATTTAATGAAGGAAATCAAAGCAGATAGACTATAGGAAAACAAAGTTGTTGTGTTTTTGCTGGCTTGGATCGAAATGTTATAGGCTAGTCTGGCAGAATAACCATCCCAAGATGCCGAATACAACAAAAGAAAAACAAGACTATTGGATGCTTACTAAACTTTATTGTAGATCGATAGATGTCCTGACCGCGATGCCATTCTTAACAACTGTTCAGTCTTTTACATATAGTCATAGCTCTATCTCAACGCCCTGAAAAATATAAACGAAATCAGCAAATAATAGTTAGTTTCTCTGAACAATCTTGCTCTGATCTACTTTTACCTAGGCGAGCATTAGCTGGCTTCGAAATACATGATATAAGCAAAGAAAGAAGAGATGGATGTTTTGGTTGAGAAAAATTATGAGATAGTCGAGTGGGTCTATGGCACTGGCAGTAACAGAATCGCATAAGTCATTCCTAACAACAATGATGACTACGTGTCATTTAGGTGGTAGCTCGGGCTTATGTTGATCAAAGCTCTTACTAAATTTATTTCCGATGAAGGAGACAACTTGAATTTGGCTTAAGATATCAATAATATCGTATATGGAGACGGTCTATAAGCTAGAAGCACTGCTTTATAGAAGAAAAAAATATAGTCTTTGAAGAAAATTTTGAGGGAAAACAACACTCCAAGTATCGATAACATGGATGAGTAGTTAGTCCGTATTTGTTTAGACAAAACTGGCGATACAAAGTAAGGAATCAAAAAATTGCTATCAATCTTATAGAGATAAGGTGCTTCTATGGTACAAATGAGAGTTTCTCTTTTCCTTTTCGTACTTTCACACAAGGGCAAAGGTGCATAGATAAAACAGATTCTGCTATAAAGATTCAAGGCTCAGGTCGAGACGATCAAGATTGATTTAGGAGGAATCGCAGTGCCTCATGATCTGATGCAGAGGAGTTTTGAGCACTACACTTTCGAAGACATCATTTCTGAGTTTTGTGGCTGGGAGTGTCTTCTTGAAACTCAGCTGAGTGAAGCCTTCAACCGAGTGTAATAAGCCTTCTATGGAGGTGGATACAAATAGCCTTTATAAAGATAGAACCACTTCCCCAGACATGTAGAGCTAGGCGACAGCAACGCACTTTACAAATTAGTAAATTTGCTGACAGGTTGCTTCAAGCTTAACACCCAGATCAATCTAAATGCCAAAAATGTAGGCAGCACGAAACGATAATACGTCTAGAGCATGAAACGAGGCCTTTAAGCTAGAAAAGGAGCGAGTTCTGTTAAACTAGGCTAAGAAGTTGTCCCTTTGACTGTGTATGCTGCCTTCAAAAGCAAGGGGGATTGCTAGAACTTTTTGAAGTAGCTGAACAAAAAAAACAAAGCAAAAGAAATCAAAATAGGAGCCAATACGACTGAGCTTATCGTTATTGTTAACAGTTTACTGAAGATAAGATGCAGCTGGTAGGCATCTAGCAAACTTTTTTTGGCCTTCAGAAGTGTAGCCGAAACTCCCTTGTCTCTGGAGGAACAAGCTTTGTTTGACTTAGACATTGAAATGCCAGTGATTTTGGCAAGCAGTCCTGCGCTCGTGGAAGGACTCAAGACGAGACCCTAGCTATCAGTATGATACGTCATCTAAACATTTAAATTAATAATAAAAAACATAACAATAAATCATTTTTCATATTCATATAACCTCTCAAAGAACTCGAAGAATATCTCTTAGAAACTCTTTATAAGTTCCTTCTTGCATCTTGACCATCTCTTACTGATGGGAAACCAGCCAAGGATGTTCGAGCGCTTGTCTTGCCGACAATCTATTTTCAGGATTTTGCTAAAGCAGTCCTTTGAGCATATCTTTGCATTGCTCAGACAGATATACTGGTAGAGCCAGCTGTCCGAACTAACAAGAAGTCTTTTCCTGAGAATATGGAGGCCGAAGAGTGAGCATTTCGTACAAAAGAACACCTACTGACCACAGATCTATCTTGTTATTATAGTAATTTCTGCAGGCAACTTAAGGTGATATGTAGTCGAGTGTCCCACAAAGAGTTCTTCTTTGTTGTTAGGTTTTTATCGACCACCCGAAATCAGTGATCTTGAGGTGTCCATCAAAATAAATCACGTTTTCTGGCTTCAGGTCACGATGTATTATTCCGTTTCTATGCAGGTATTATATGCCAGATAATACTTGAGCTGTAAAATTAGCTGCTTTTTTCTATGAAAAAGGACCTTTTTTCATCATCTAAGAATAAAGATTAGTGAAGCCGTACTCCATGACTAGGAAAACTTAATTTTTACTGACGTGGTAGCCGTAAGCTGGCAGGATGTGAGGGTGCTAGCAGTAGAGATGAATCTTCATTTAATCTATCAGAAATTACAATTTAGTTTTTTCTCTTTTGAAAGTCTTTATGGCAACGAGCATGCCGTTGTCATTAGAAATTGCAAGAATGATCTAGCCTGTTTGACTAGAGCCTATCCTTTTAAGCATTTTGAGCATGTACTTGGGTTTCTTGTATTTATTTCGTGAGATAGTCTTATTCAGTCCTTAAAGTCGAGTGTCTACTCGCTATTTTTTGAAGTACTTTGTGCTCATGTTTTTAAAAGGAAGCTTCAGATTAAGCACCTTAGATTTATGAGTCTACTCGATATATCTAGCCGTAAGTGGTGGCTGCAACTGCTTGAAATATGGTGCTGGCTAACGTGGCGAAACTGGTTTATTATAGGGACTCATCTTTCTTGAAGATTTTGGACTTTTAGATGAAGTTTTTAGCTTTAAAATACGAGCGTTTGTGGGAGAAAGTGAGCTGCTAAAGGACCCATGAAGTGCATTTATGTGCAGACTAGGCACTGCTTTTGATTTTTTAGCAGCTTGCGAAGAGCTTTTCGTTTTGGATAGCGTTTTGAGCTAAGGTCTGTGTAGTGGCCGATTGGGTTCTGTCTTGAGCCTGAACATGTATTATACACTATATTATATGCGTAAGTTCAATAATATTCTGCCATTATCACACAATTTTTTTACTAAATACATAACTAATCAAAATCAGATCGTGTTTCTCAAGAAGAACCAGGCTTATCGTTCTATTTTCCGGATTCTTTATTTTTTGACTGAAATGCTGGTTTTCCTAGCATGTTTTGTAAAACACTAGCAAAATCAATATTGCCCTGAGGCTATATAGGTTGGTCTTTCGGTCTACTAGCCTAAACATTTTTTTTAGTATTTAGAGGTAGAATTCCTTGATCTTCTTTCGTTTATTTACTTTCATTAGATGCTTTTTATTTTGATTTTTTTCTGCCTCGTGTAAGTCGCTTGATGGTATGCACTGGCTAAACAAACACTTTCTGAGGTGCTTAGATCGATGCCAGTTGATTGTTGTATACTTCAACTCTCTATTGGATCATATATTATCCTAAATCACTCATAATGTACCCATCGTGTTTTTGCTATCACTGCGGCAAACGTCCTGACCAGACAGGTCTTTGGCTGATTTAAACACTTTTTAGCTCTATGTGCCTCCCAATTACACATTTTCATTGACTTTTTGCTATTTTTAAGTATTATTGCTTTATTTTTCAACATCTGCGTTCATTCTTTAGTCTTTCAACTATGCTTCTTTTAGCGTCATTCGCGTGAAATAGCTGAATTGTGCCAATAACATTTCTACTAAATTATTTTTGTTTTGTTCAACCACCAGTCGTTCTAGAGTCGTTATTCTTCTTATCAAGTAGCAGACATCTAGCTATCGACTTATTCTTTCACTGCATTGCTCGTATAGATCATACTTTTCAATCCGAAAACACTTAGACTATTTTAAACAACTAAAAATGTTCTTCATCCAGCTGTACACTGAAGAACATATATAGTGAAAAAAGTTATATGTATTCTTGACTGGATTTCCGTCTTAATCTTTGTAAATTTTATTGCTAAGCGACAACTAGTAACAAGTTTGAGTGTATGGTCCCATAATGAAGAAAATAGCAACAACAATACCTATAAGACCTCCTGCATATGCCAGTATGTCGTCTATTTTTCTAAGTTTACGCTCATAGGTATACTTATTAGGTGATTTTCTTATCTAAATCTGACTGATTTGACCAGTAGTGCCCCTTGTATAGTATCTCGGCTTGTCTTAAATGAAAGCTCCGATTAATTTTTATATGGTTTTCCATGGCATAAGACTCACATCTGTCTCTACTTCGTATTCTGCAAAATTAAAAGTGATGTCTTGACTGGCTTTTTCGTTGGAATTCGGAAGTAGTGAAGACGTCCCAACTCTTGAAGAATCCTTTGGCTTTATCAACGATCATATTTGATTCTAAAGACTTAAGGGTACTATCGCATTTAACATTTAATTACATAAGAAAATTTTAAAAAT
>Ga0169931_10005636_pt1 | contig 19026 bp, 18 predicted proteins | sample Kivu_15m_20L_FD_129675 | JGI IMG/M metagenome (GOLD analysis project Ga0169931, IMG submission 129675) | Freshwater microbial communities from Lake Kivu, Western Province, Rwanda to study Microbial Dark Matter (Phase II) - Kivu_15m_20L... | ecosystem: Environmental > Aquatic > Freshwater > Lake... | reverse complement strand
TGAAGTGGAACGAGCATATACACAACGTGGTTCAAAATTTGGGAATTTGGCAAAGCCGGCGCCCAGAATTTTCATCAGGCCGTAGGCCGGCGCGTGAGGGGTTCCCTATTGACTAATAGGGGGCCCTGAGCGCGGATGAAAAGGCTGGGATGCCGGCGAAGTCAAAAACCAAATTTTGAATCATGTTGTGTATACGTTTATGTTCTTATACCGCTGCCGATTCTGCGCTGCTCCCTAGATATATTTTGCCGAGTTCATCGATGAAGCCCTTGGAAAGTTCAAAGTTATGCAGCGTTACATATTCAATATTAAGTCCCAGAGGCACGCGGAGGTGATTTGATTCAACAAAATTCAATATCTCCTGGAAGAGCGTCTTGCTGATCTCCAAGGAACGCCAGCCAACTCCTATCTTGACTTGGAAGAGCGCTCGCTCGACCTCTTCCGGAATCGCCACCCCGAGCCAACGCAAAAATTTCAGGTCACCGGGAGAGGAAATAGGCGCAAAGCTCAAGAAGACTCTCTTCGGCGTCACTTGCTCTTTCCGGCATGCTTCGTCGTAATCCGACAAGAGCTTACAGATACTCTCTTTCTCATAAAGAACCTGAGTAGTAAAGAATTCGATGCCTTCCTTCCCTTTTTGGATCAGCCGCGTTGGTTCATCGCGTCGCGTCGGGATCGTGATCCCTCCCAGCAATATCTCGGGGAATTCAGACTTGACAAGCTTGCACGCAGCAATCACACTCGGGCCAGGATATTTCACTTTACTGCTCTCTCCTCCGACTAAGATAAGAGTTGCGATCCCGTAGGTTTTTATGGTCTCGTGAAACCATGCCATTTGGTCAGAGGCTTTTTCATAAACCGTCGCGTGATTCAATACAAATCCCAGGGATGAGCCAACGATATTGTAAAGCTCTGCCACCAGCTTCCGGGCATCCACCTTGGGAATAAATGCCTCCGTCCGCTTTTGACCCTTGGGAGCTTCATCCCGGATTTCGGGGATATTAATGGCATCGATCGGAACGTGGGAATTTTGGATCAACTTGGCTGCATACTCTGCGTAGGTTTTAATGCTTCCGGGAGGCTCCTTTGCGCTCGGAGGGATCAGCTCATAGAAGATGACCTGCTTGAAGGGATCTTTGATCTTTTCCTTTAGCCGATTCTGAGACGTAGGTTTAGCGTATTGAACTCTGCTAAAGGCAGTCAGTTTTTCCTTGGAGAAAGTAGGCTCCCTGACAGGAGCTGAGGTCAGACTCAATGAAGAGGGCGCTGCCATAGATTTCCTTTGGTGAAGAAAGGCAGACCGTTTTACTAGGTCGGAGAATTTTTAGTAAGAAATTTTTATAAGAGGGAGATCCGGTGACCGATTTTAGGGGAAATCGAGTACGTCGGTCGCGTCGAATGTCGCGGCCCGTTTGAGGTAGCTTTCGGTTTTTTCGCGCGGCTCGGGATCTTCCTCTGAATTGTAGCTTCCGAACTTGCCGTCCCTGAGATCCAATGAGAGGCTTTTCAGGACGTACTTTGGAGTGGGAGGCTCTTCGTGGATGATACGGAATTCGGTGTTCGGGACCGAATCCAAGCCTGCTTTGATTTTCTCGACGATTTCTCTCGAATACGCGGCTCTTTCATAGCCTCCGATCAACGCGCATTCGAACACGCGGTTTGTCTTTTTAGAGAGGGCGAGAAGCCGCTTAACCCCTTCGGAATAAAAACCATCGACCTGTTTCGGCCCGGCGAAATGGGCGAGAAAGCCGATCTTTTCTTCAGGATCCCAGCCGGCAAAGCCGATGCAGGTCCTAAGGCCATCCGTCGCGAGGACGGGTTTGTCGTCGTCGGAGGCGCCGAATACGGCTTCTCCCATAAATGCTTGTTTGAAAGGTGATAGTGTTGGTGCTGACATAATGGTTTAAATTATATACCAAAATTGCATTAAAATGAAATTAAAAATTATCTGTGAGATTTTGTCTTTTTGTAGATGATAAAGCCGAGGATGGGAAGGATTAAGAGGATATTGCCGAGGGCGATCATGAGGATATAGCGGAGGGGGGAGCCGGTATCGACGTTCGGCGGAGGGACGAAACCGAAGAAGATGGTGAGGGTTGAGCCGATGAGTCCGCAGAGGACGGTCGCGGCGTGTCCCATTTTCCCCCCGGGGACTTTGAAGACCCGTTCGGGCAAGGTTTTCCGCAGTTTATGGGCTGCGAGGAAGACGAGAATGTACATCCCCATATAGAGGCAATTGCTGAGAGCCGTCAAAAACCAGTAGAACGCGTTGATCGAGGGGAGGAGGAACATGAGGGCGCTGAAGAGGGTGACGAGGACGGCTTGGATGAGGAGGATCCGCTGCGCGACGCCGTTTTTGCTGGTTTTTCGGAAAAAAGGGGGGAGGTATCCGTACTGAGCCGCGTGGGATAGCCCTTTGGCCGGGGAAATAAGCCAGTTGATCATCCCTCCGACGCTGCCGATGACGATGAGGAGGGTCATGACCGGGACGAGTTTTTCAAGATGGAAGACTTGGAAGAAATTGGCGAACACTTGCATCAGCCCGCCTGCGAGGTTGATTTTATCGACCGGGAGGACGACCGCGATCGTGAGCGAACCGAAGAGCATTGTTCCGAGGATGAAAAGGGCGGCGATGCAAAGCGCCCGAGGGAACATCTTTTGCGGGTGGGGGATGTTGTTCACATGGACGCCGGATAGTTCCATGCCGAGATACGATCCCATCACTGCGACGAGCGCGGTCCAGGTGTCGAAGTCGCGGAGCGAGGGGAAAATAGCCGAGGCTGAAATCGGGATCTGAAATGTATTTCCGGAGAGAGCCCAAACCGTTCCTAAGACGATGAGAAGGAGCATCGGGAAAATCGTTCCGATCGATGCGAAGACGGTGTTGATCGAAGCGGAGACCTTGAGTCCGAATAGGTTGGCGAACGTCAAGAACCAAAAGATGCCGGCGATGGCCGAAATCATGTAGGTTTTATGCTCCAAAAGCTCCGGATTGAAAAGGAAGGTGAGGGTGCCTGCGATGAAGGTGAGGATTGTCGGATACCAGACCATCGTGTTGATCCACTGCAGCCAGATCGCCGCCATCCCCATCGATTCTCCGAAAGCCGCTCTCACCCAGTGGTAGACTCCCCCTTCTTCGGGAAACGCCGCCGAAAGCTCTGCGGAAATAAGGGCTGTGGGAAACAGGAAAAAGACCGCCCCGAAAAGGAAAAAGAAGATCAGCGGGCTGCCGTAAAGGGCGCTGGAGGGAAGGTTCCGGTTGCTGTCAATCGCAGAAATGATGAGGAGGACGAGCGCGAAGAAGGAAATTTTGGCCCTTGAACTCATAGCGCCTCGTGCAAGAGAGAAAAGAGGTTTTTGGGGTTGGCGAGAGTCTCCGGGATCATATCGAGCTTATGCCCGAGATTGTAGGTCTCGGACAGCTCCCGTACAAGCCGCAGCGCGCTGTAGTCTTCGAGGGCAAAGCCGACTGAATCAAAGAGGGTGATTTCCTGATCGCTCTCGCGCCCCTTTTTTCGCTTCGCCGCAAGCTCCCACAGCTCCGCGTAAACGAATTCGGTCCCGATCTGCTGGATTTCCCCTTCTTCGATTGTCTGAGGGAGGTGTTCGATGACGATTTTGCATTTTTTTGCGAATTCCGGATCCATTTCGGTCTTGCCGGGGCTGTCTCCGCCGACGCCGTTGATGTGGGTGCCCGGGCGGACCCATTCGCCTTCGATGATTTTGGCATGCCCGTGCGCCGCGGTTGCGGTGGTTACGATATCGCTTTCTTTAATGACCTTTTTCGCGCTCTCGCAAGGGATGAGTTCCAAATGGAAGGGGCGGAGGTTATGGGCGAATTTTTCCATGGCCGCCGGATCTGTGTCGAAGTAGCGGATTTCGGTGCATCCCAGGGCAAATGCGTGGGCAAGCGTCTGGAATTCGCTTTGCGAGCCCGTCCCGATGATGCCGAACCGTTTCCCCTCCTTCCTGGCCAAATGTTTGGATGCGAGGGCGGACGTTGCGGCGGTGCGGAGCGCCGTCAGCAGGGTCATTTCGGAAATCAGCAGCGGGTAGCCGTTCAAAGCCGATGCGAAAACCCCCATTGCGACGACGGTGAGCTTTCCTGATTTCGGGTTTTCAGGGTGGCCGTTGACGTATTTGAAGGCGTAATATTCCTCGTCCGAGACCGGCATCAGCTCGATCACCCCTTGGGGATAGTAGCAGGCGTGGCGGGGCCATTTCTGGAAATCCTCCCAGCGGGAATAATCGCTCTCCAGCCTGTCGATCAGACGGAGGAAAAACGATTCCAGCCCGATTTTATGGATGAGGGCTTTTACATCGGAGATCGTGATCACGCGGGTCATAAAATAAGCTCTTTTAACAGGTGGTAGATGAGTTCCCTTGTTTTATGCTGGACGTCCCGGTCGGGATTGAATTCGACGATTTCAAAGCCGATCAATCGGGGGTCGGCGGAGAACCGGGAGACGAATGGGAGAAACTCTTGGAACGGCATCCCTCCCGGCTCGGGGCTTCCCACTCCGGGGGCGTCGTCTAAAGAAAAGGCGTCGACGTCGACGCTGACCCCGTAGCGGGAAACGCCGTTTGCGACATGTTCCACCGCTTCGGGCAAAATCGCTTTCAACCCGCGGCTTTTCACCTCGTCCATGAAATAGACGCGGACATTCAGCGACTTCAACAAGGCTTCTTCCCCCTCTTCGAACGAGCGGACGCCGATGATGGCAAGGTTTTGGGGTTTGAGCACCGGCTTTTCAGAGCGGAGCTTGGCCAGCTCAGGCAGGCCGTGCCCCAAGAGCGCGGCGATCGGCATCCCGTGGTAGGCCCCCGAGGGACTCGTTTCCGGGGTATGCGCGTCCATGTGGGCGTCGATCCAAAGAAGGCCGAACGGCGGCTCCATCCCGTTCCAAGTGCCGACCCCGTTCGTATGGTCGCCGCCGATCACTACGGGAAACGATCCCTCGCGAATCGCGCTTTGCACTCGATGCATGAGTTTCACGTTGAAGTCATGGACGACAGGCAATGCTTTGGCAAGAGGGATATTCGTTTCGGAGGCTTTAGCCGAAGGGTGGACCATTTCGATTTTGCGGATCGAGGCTCCCTGGGCGATGAGCCGCTCGAAGACTTTCCCTTCGGCCAAGTCCAGCGGCCCTTTTTCGCAGGCCCTGATCTGCGCCCCCCAGCAAGAGCACGCTCCGATGATGTGGTAATCCCTCTTCATAGTTCCATCCATACTCGGCTTCGGGTTGGCCTTCAACCTTTTTTGAACCTATGAGCCTATCTTTCATTCCTTAACAATGATTTTTGTGCGCTTTTCTGCATCTTTTGTGCTTTGCTCCTCGGCCATATTGATGCAATATGGCCCTCGTCGCAAATCAAAAAATCTGCTAAAAAATCATCCCAAATCTCATATGTTAAGCCATGAAAGATAGGCTCATCCTAATAAAAAGTTTCAGTCGATTTTCGTGTTCTTTTGAATCGAAAAGCGGCCAAAATAATCACGAAAATCGACAAAAAATTTTATTAGGATAGGTTTTTAGTCTTTCTCCGATCCCAGATGGTTTTGACCTTTTCCTGCATCACCTCGAAGTAATAGTAGAGGACGGGCGTTAAGAGGAGGGTCAAAAGCTGCGAAAAGGCGAGGCCGCCGATGATGCAGACGCCGAGCGGGATCCGGTTTTGGGCCATGGCGCCGCCGACCCCGAGGGCGATCGGGACCGCGCCCATCATGGAACAGACGGTGGTCATCAGGATCGGACGGAAGCGGATGAGGGAGGCCTCGATGATGGCGTCGTAGGCCGATTTGTTTTCCTTTTTGACCGCTTCGTTTGCGAAATCGACCATCATGATCCCGTTTTTCAGCACGATGCCGATCAGGAGGATGAGCCCGATGAACGAATAGATCGAAAGGGTTTGGCCGAAAAGGTGTAAAGAAAGGAGTCCGCCGAAGAGGGTCGGGGGGAGGGCGCTCATTACGGTGATCGGATGGATGAAGCTCTCGTACAGGATTCCGAGGACGACGTAGATGACGAAAAAGGCGAGGACGATGAGGAAATCGAGGCTTTTGAACGACTCGGCAAAAATCGCCGCAGTCCCGATCACCTGGCCCTGGATCTGGGGAGGAAAATCGCTTTGGGTGAGCTGGCCGATCTCTTCCAAGACGGTGCCGAGCGGGGTATCCGGCGCCGGGTTGAACGAGATGCCGACCGCAGGCAGGCCGTTCAAATGATTGACGGTCAGCGGGCCGATCGTCTCGACCGGCTCTGCGATTTCCGAGAGGGGGACGAGGGCGTTTTGACTTGAGCGGATGTAGAGTTTGGAGAGGACCGTCGGGTCTTTATAAAAGCGGGGGAGGGTCTCGACGATCACATCGTACTGGTTGATATCGCCGTTGATGAGGGAAATTTTATTGTCCGAATAGGCCCACCCTAAAAATTGCTCGATGCCGGCTGCGGTCACGTTGTAGTTGGAGGCTTTGTCGCGCAGGATTTTGAAGAACCACTGAGGCTGGCGGATGAGGAGGTCGCTCGAGACTGCGGTAAAAGAGGGATGGAGCCGCATTTTCCCGGTGAGTTTTTGCGAGTAATCGTAGAGAGTTTTCCGGTCGACGCTCGTGAGCGAATATTGGTAGAGGGCTTGCGAGGTGGTGCCGACCGTAAGGTTGATCAAGGGGAGAGGGGAGAGGAAGACGTTGATCCCGGGGATCTCATGCAATTTCGGGGAAAGGCTTGAGATCGCTTTGTCGGTCGTGAGGCGTTCTTTGAACGGCTTTAAGCGGATGAACAAAATCCCTTGGTTTGCGTTCGAGTAGGAATTGATCGAAATCACCGAATCGACGTTCGGGTCTTGGATCGCGGTTTTTGCAAGCTTTTCATGGTAGCGCTCCATCTGGAACGGGGAGGTGCCGTCCCGGGCTTGCGTGAATCCTTCGATGTAGCCCACATCGTCGGGAGGAAGAAGGTCTTGGGGAATTGTCTTATAGAGGAACACTGAAAGGCCGATGCAAAGCGTCCCGATCCCGAGCATGACGAGGCGGTGCTTCATCGCCCAGTGGAGGATCGGCTCATAGATCTTTTTCAGCCATTCATTGGCCGTGTCCGAAAAGCGCTCGAGGCGCGTTTTCCGGTTTACATCATAGGGGCGGATGAAGCGTGAGCCGAGCATCGGGGTGAGGGAGAGGGAGATGAAGCCGGAAAAAAGGACCGAAATGATAATCGTGGCGGCGCATTCGCGGAAGAGCCGGCCGATGATGCCTCCCATGAACAACATCGGGATGAATGCGGCGACAAGGCAAAGCGTCATGCTGAGGACCGTGACGCTAATCTCTTTTGCGCTTTGAACCGCCGCATCGACCGGTTTTTGACCCAATTGGACGTGGCGCACGTTGTTTTCCAAGACGACGATCGCATCGTCCACGAGAAAGCCGATCGCGAGCGTGATCGCCAGGAGCGAGAGGATGTCGAGGCTAAACCCTAAGAGATTCATCACGGTAAAGGTTCCCATGACCGACATCGGGAGAGCCAGGATCGGGATGACCGTGTTGAGCGCTTTTCCGAGAGAAAGATAGATGATCAGCACGACGAGGAGAAAAGCGATGAGAAGGGTCAGTTTGACATCGTCGATCTGCTCGTGGATCGAATCGGACTGATCGTAAATTTTTTCGATCGTAAGGCTCTGGGGCAGCTGGGGGCGGATTTCTTCGAGCGTTTTTTGGATTCCTTGGACTGTTTTCACCGTATTCATGCCGGGGAGGCGCTGGATGCCGAGGACGATGCAGAACCGGTCCCCTTCCCGGGTGATATAATGGTGGCCCGATTTGTCGTCCTGCGTGCTGTCGAGGACGCGGCCGACGTCTTTTACTTTTACGAGATTTCCGCTCTCGTTTTTAATGATGACTTCCTCGAATCCGGCGGCATTGAGGAGCTGTCCGTCGGCTTGGATCGTAAAATCATCCCGCCTGCCGTACAATGTTCCGAGAGGAAGGTCGACGTTTGCCGCTTGGATCTCTTGGACGAGGGCGTCGAGTCCGATCTCTTTCGCGGCCAGTTTTTCAGGGTCGATTTGGATCCGCACCGCGTAGGGCGAGCCGTAGACGACCACCTTCGCCACCCCGTCGACCATGGCCAGCCTTTGGCCGAGAACCGTTTTGCCATAATCGTAAAGCTCTCCGAGCGTCATATTCGGCGAGGTCAGGACATAGTAGACGACCGGGGTTGCGGCCGGGTTGACCTTCTCATAGGTCGGCTGGTTCGGCAGATCCGAGGGGAGGTTCGGCTGCGCGCGGCTGATCGCCGCCTGGACGTCGGTCGAAGCGTTGTCGATATCTCGATCGAGGGAAAAGGTGAGGATGATCGCGGTCGAGCCGGTGTTGCTTGAAGAAAACACGGTCTTTATCCCTTCGATCGACATGAACTGCTGCTCGAGAGGGGTTGCGACCGAATTGGCCATCGTTTCGGGACTGGCTCCCGGGTAGCTCACAGAGACTTCGATGGTCGGGAGATCGACGTTCGGCAAATCGCTGACCGGCAGCGCGAGGTAAGCCAGAAATCCGAAAAAAAGGATCGAGGCCATGACGAGTACGGTCATCACGGGGCGGCGGATGAACGGCTCGGATAGATTCATGGCGATGCCTTCGGCACGTATACTTTCGCCCCGTTGAAGAGGTTAATCTGCCCTTCGACGACGATGTTCTCCCCGCCGTTTAGCCCCTCCAAAACGATGATATCATTGCCTTCTCTTTGGCCGAGTTTCACTTTCCGCTCTTCGACGGTGTTGTCAGGCCGGACAACGAAAACGACCGGCTCGGCGAGGGTGAGCTGGACCGCCGTGTTTGGGATCACGACGGCTCCCGGGATCGTATACAAGACGAGCCGCGTTCGGACGAACTGCCCCGGCCAGAGGGAGCGGTCCCCGTTTTCGAAAATCGCCCGGAGCTTGATCATCCCGGTTTGGGGGGCCACTTGGTTGTCGACCATGAAGAGTTTTCCCTCGAAGGTTTCTTCTTCAAAGCGGTCGTAGGCGGCGAGGACCTTGAGTTCATCTTTTTTAACGGCCCGCTGCACCTGCGGCAGCTGGAACTCGGGGATCGAGAAGGTTACATAGATCGGGGCCATTTGATTTAAGACGACAAGCGGCGTCGTATTGCCGTCGGGCGAAGAGACCAGATTGCCCCGGTCGACGTTCAAAATCCCCACCATCCCGTCGATCGGGGCCGCGATCCAGCAATAATCCAAGTTGATTTTTGCCGTGTCGAGCGCCCCTTGGTTTTGGCGGACAGCCGCTGCATTTGCGGCAAAACTCGCCTGCAAGGTTTCGTAGTCGATTTGCGAATAATACTCTTCTTTGGCCAGGATCTTGTACCGTTTGACTTTTTCTTCGGCCAGCGCTAGATTCGCAAGGCTCTGGTCTAGCGCCCCTTGAGCTTCTTTCACCGCCGCTTCATACGGCTTCGAGTCGATGGTGAAGAGAAGGTCTCCTTGTTTCACCTCTTGCCCTTGGGTGAAAAAGACGCCCGTCAGCTCGCCCTCGATCCGGGAGCGGATCTCGACGCTTGCGATCGATTCGACGTGGCCAAGCGCCTCCAGAAAAACCGGGGCCGATTTCTTTTCCGCTGTCGCAATCCGGACCGGATAGGAAGGGGAGTGGGGCGGCGGTTTTTTCTCGGAGCAGCCGGCTAAAAGCAAAAGCCCGATGAAAAACCGTTTCATTCGCACGCCTCCTCGGGAGAGGCGCATAGCGATCCCGTAGCATAGGCAAGCGAGGCTAAAGAGACGAACCAGTTTTTTTGCGATTCGGCTTTTTTGGCTCGTGCGTCGGCAAGCGAGCTTTGGGCGCTCATCACGTCGAGGATCGTCATCGTTCCCGCCTTGTAGCCGGTCAGCGCGATTTGGAATTCCAGCTCTGCCGCTTTCAAATACTCTTCCGAATCCGATAGGTTCGAGGCGGCCGTCTTGACTCCCATGTGGGCGGTCGAAACGTCTTGGATGAGCGTCAGTTCGGTCTGGAGCATGGCCGCTTTCGAGGCTTCGAGATTTGCCTGGGCGTTTTTGATCCCGTTCTTATAGAAAAAACCTTGGAAGAGGGGGAAGGTGAGGTTGAACTCGGCGGACCAGTGGGGCCCGTCTTCCTGCCGGCCTTTTTGGAACCAGTAGTGGCCGATATCGCATGTGGTCGTAACCACCGGATACACCGCGCGCCTTGCGTTTAACACAAGCGCCTCTTTCGAGCGGACGTTTGCCTGCGCGGCTAAAAAGTCTTGCCTTTGCGCCTGGGCTTTTTCGACCAGATGCTCTACGCTCTCCATCATAGGATTCGAGGGAGTTTGGTCGGGGAGCGGCTGCACTTTGAACGGGACATTCGCCGGGAGCCCCAAATCGACCGCAAGCTGGGCGAAGGCGTTTTCGACGTTCTGCCGCTGCGATGTCAGGTTGATTTTCGTTTGCAGATACTGCGTTCTTGCCTGGGCTACGTCGCCAAGGCTTGCCAGGCCGAGAGCGAACCGCTCGTTTGCCGCATCGAGAGACATTTGGGCGTTTTGCAAGTTCGCCTCATTTGCCCTAAGAAGCGCTTTGGAATAAAGGTAATTGTAGGCATCGTCCATCACCATCTGGATGACGGTTTGGATCTCCTGATTATGGTTCATATCGGCATAATAAAGCGCCTCCCTTGCCGCCGCCGCTGCCGACGTCCGCTGCCCAAAGTCGAACAGCGTATACGAAAGGGCGACGTCGGGACCTGCCTGCGTGCTGTAAAAGGGAGTCGGCGTACTCAAGCCTTGCACCACCACGACGCCGCTTTGAGCCGAGGTGCCCGTTTGGGAAATTGCGGGCGATCCCGGCTGCTGCTGCTGCCCTCCCGCCGCCGTCGTGCTGCCTCGGATCCTTAGATAGCTCCCGTCAAACCCGATGCTCGGGTAAAAGGGGCTGAGCGACTGGCCGTATTGCGCCGCCGCCGCGCGGGCCGCTGCCCAGGTTTGTTTCGTGGCCGGGTTGTTTTGCAGAGCAATATCGACAAGCTCCGCGACGCTCAGCTCTTCCGATTCAAAAGTCGGTGGAAGAACCGTCTGGCAAAACTTGGAGGAGACGAGCCGGTTGCCCTTCAAAGGGGCCCAGGTCGAGTAGGGCGTTGCCGGAGCAAGCGCAAACGGGTCGGCGATTTCGCTCATGCAGCCGGAAGCCAAAAGCAGCCCCAAGAATGGAATCTTCCGTCTCAATGCACCCCTCTCTAAAAACTCTATCTAAAGTGTTTCAAATTTGGAGAACAGTGAAATTTCTATGGGGACGTTGTCCCCATACCCCTATCAAAGGACTGACGTCCTTTGAGATCCTGATGGGTTTGCAAAGGGCAAAAGCCCTTTGCCGGGTTGCAGGGCAGAGCCCTGCCTAAACACCATGCAGCCGCATTTGCGGCTGTTATCCTTAGCGGATCTTTCGTTTCAGGAGGTCGTTGACAACTTGGGGGGAGGCTTTGCCGCGGGTCAGCTTCATGACCTGGCCCACGAGGAAGGCGAACGCTTTATCGCGGCCGGCTTTGAAGTCGGCGACCGACTGGGGGTTTTCTGCGAGGACTTGGTCGACGAGCGGCTCGATCGAGCCGGTATCTTCGAGGGGCTGATAGTCGGGGTTGTTTTTGACGATGGTTTCGGGGTCGGTTCCGGGAGCGGCGACCATCTCGTCGGCGACGTCTTTTGCGATCCGTCCCGTGATCTTGCCTTGGTCGATCATTTGGACTAGTTTGGCAACATGTTCCGGGGGAATGCCCAGGCTGAGGAGCGTTTGGCCTTTGTCTTTGAGGCGGCCGGTGAATTCGACGGTAATCCAGTTGCAGAGAAGGCGCGGGTTGTTTGCGATCGCATTCGCGGCTTCGAAATAATCGGAGAGCGCCTTTTCGTTGATGAGGACCGAAGCGGCGTATTCGGTCAGGCCGAGATCGGAAACGTAGCGCTTGAACCGGTTATGGGGAAGCTCAGGGAGGGCGTCGCGAATAGAGTCTATGTACTCTTCCGAAAGGATGAGGGGGGCGAGATCCGGCTCGGGAAAATAGCGGTAGTCGTCGGCGCTCTCTTTCGCCCGCATCAAAACGGTCTGCTTCGCCTCGGCGTCCCAGCGGTAGGTTCCCGGAGGGATCAGTTCGATAGGAGAGCGGTGGGGATGGGTGATATAGAGAGCGATTTGGCGGCTCACTTCCGCTTCGATCGCCATCTCGAGGAAGGAAAAGGAGTTCATGTTCTTGATTTCGACGCGGGGGCGGAGCGCGGTTTCCCCTTTCGGGCGCACCGAAATGTTCGCATCCATCCGGAGGCTCCCTTCTTCCATATTCCCGTCGCATGCGTCGAGATAGAGGAGGATGGCGCGGATCGCGGCCGCATAGGAAGACGCCTCTTTCGGGGAGTGGATGCAAGGCTCGGAGACGATCTCGATAAGCGGCGCGCCCGCGCGGTTATAGTCGACGCCCGCGAAATTCGTGAAGTGCTTGAGCATCCCCGCGTCGTCCTCGATATGGGCTCGGTTCACGCGGAATGTTTTCGACTGCCCTTCGACATCGGCCGCGACGGTCCCTCCGCGAATGAGCGGGTTTTCAAACTGGGTGATTTGGAAATTACGGGGACTGTCGGGATAAAAATAGGATTTCCGGTCGAAGGTGCTGAAGCGGGAAATACTGGCCCCGATCGCAACGCCGAATTGGACGGCCTTCCGAACCGCTTCCTTGTTGATGACAGGAAGCGCTCCCGGCTGCCCGGTGCATACGAAGGAGATGTTCGTGTTCGGCTCATCTCCAAAGTGGTTCGGGGCCGGACTAAAGAGTTTGGAACGGGTGTTGAGCTGGGCGTGGATTTCCAAGCCGATCACAGGTTCCCAAAGTTCGTAGGGAAGGTCTTTCATGAAGCCCCTCCATCTAAAAATGCCGGCGGGATGCGGCCCCACTTCGTTGCCTGCTCATACGCGTAGGCATAGCTCATAACCGATACGTCGCACATTTGGGGTCCGATGATTTGAATCCCGAGAGGCATCCCTTCGCCGTCATAACCGGACGGGACGCTGATGGCGGGAAGCCCGGCCAAGTTCGCGGGAACGGTGAAAATATCTTGGAGATACATCTCGACCGGATCGTGGATCGCGCCTGCTTCGAATGCGCCGGAGGTCGCGACCGGCATAACGACCGCATCGCACGTTTCATAGGCTTTTTCAAACGCCTCGAGGATAAGCGTCCGGATTTTTTGGGCCTTTTTATAGTATGCGTCTTGGAAACCGGCAGAAAGGACATAGGTGCCGAGCATGATCCGTTTTTTTACTTCGCGCCCAAACCCATCTTTCCGTGAGAGATCGTAGACTTGATCAAGCGTTTTAGCAGAGGGGGACCGGACGCCGTAGCGCACTCCATCGAAACGGGCTAGGTTCGTCGAAGCTTCGGCGGTCGCCAGGATGTAATAGACAGCGATCGAGTATTTGAGGACGTCTAGATCTACTTCGACAGTTCGGGCGCCGAGCGCGCGCAGGATATCGACTGCGTCGAGGAAATTTTTCTGCACTTCGGGCTTCAAGTTTTCCAAAAAGCGGTTCGGGATCCCGATCTTGACATCGGTCAAGTCGCGGGTCAGCTTGTAATGCTCTTTAGGCAAATCAAGGCAGGTGGAATCATGGGGGCAGGGGCGCCCCATGGTCTCCATCGCCAGGGCGGCGTCGGCGACGGTTGTCGCAAACGGGCCGATTTGGTCGAGCGAGGATCCAAATGCTACAAGTCCGTAACGGGAAACTCGCCCGTAGGTTGGTTTGAACCCGACGACTCCGCAAAGAGACGCCGGCTGGCGGATCGAGCCCCCCGTATCGCTGCCGGTTGCAAGGAGCGCCAGGCGGGCGGCGACTGCGGCGGCCGACCCTCCCGAAGAGCCTCCTGGCACCCGTTTTAGGTTCCAAGGGTTATGGGCCGGGAAATAGGCCGAGTTTTCGTTCGACGATCCCATCGCGAATTCGTCGAGGTTCGTCTTGCCGATAAGGAGCGCGTCCTCGCTTTCGAGGCAGCGGACGGCCGTCGCATCGAAAGGAGCCTTGTAGTTTTCCAAGAATTTGGAGCCGCAGGTAGTCGTTTCCCCGGCGATGTGCATGTTGTCTTTGATCGCGACCGGAACGCCGGCCAATTTGCCGAGCGGCTTTCCTTGGGCCCGCTTTTTGTCGAGCGCTTCCGCTTGCAATAACACTCTAGGGCCGAGCACTTTCAGAAAAGCGCCGAGCGATGAGCCATAGGCCTCAATCCGCTTTAGGTAATGGTTAGCGATCGCCAGGGCGGTCGTTTCACCCTTCAGGAAGGCATCCCGCAGCTCTACAGCCGAAAGGCGGTGCATCTCTTTCATCGGGTTCGCTTCTTCATTGGGGTTTCAGGACAGGCGGGACTCGGACCATCCCTGCGATCTGGTCGGGTGCGTTGCCCAAAAATAGCTCGCGGGAAAGGAGTTCCTCGGGAACGTCTTCGCGCCAGCGGTTTCTCGCCATCCCATTCATAACGTGGTTGCAAGGCCTTGTTTTTTCGGCCTTTACTTCATCCAGCTGGTCGACGTACTCGAGCACACGCTTGAGGCTTTTAAGGATGTCTTCTTCTTCCTCGGCATCTAAGTCGATGCGGCACAGCTTTTTCAGATGAAGGAGGGTGTCTTTGTCGAAATGGGCCATAAAATATTTGCACATCATACGGAGTTTCCTATTTATACACAAGGCGTTCCATTCGCCTGTCGACATTCATCTAAAATTATATTAGTATAAGTTTAGAATGGAGGATCGTACAATGAAGTGCATTCGGTTCATTGCGATATTGCTGGTAGTAATCGGCGCTTTAAATTGGGGCCTTGTCGGATTTTTCCAATACGACCTGGTTTCCGACATCTTCGGCGGGATGGATTCGGCGATGGCGCGAATTGTTTTCGCGATAGTCGGCTTGGCCGGCCTTTTTTGCATCGGATTGCTCTGCCGCTGCTGCGGTTGCGGCTGCAAGTGCGGCCCCAAGTGCAACTGCTGCAAGAAATAGATGCGGGTTTTGGTTTCGGGGAGTTCCGGCTTTATTGGCAAAGCCCTCTCCGGCTATTTATCTGAAAGAGGGTGCGAGATCGTTCCGCTAATGCGGACCTCTGCGAGCTTCGGGACAACCGTTTGGCGCGCGGCAGGCTCCGCAACATTAGATGATTTCGACGCATGCGTACACTTGGCTGGCGAACCGCTTGCAGGCAAACGCTGGTCTCCCGAGAAACGTCAAAAAATCCTCCTGTCTCGCACGATTGGGACTGCGTCTCTGGCTGCCTCGTTAGCCGGACTCCTCCGCCCGCCCCCCGTCTTCCTTTCCGCTTCAGCCGTTGGTTTTTATGGGAATCGAGGGGAGGAGCTCCTCGACGAGGGGAGTCCGTCGGGCAAAGGGTTTTTGCCTCAGGTTTGCGAGGAGTGGGAAAAGGCTTGCCGCTACATTTCGGATCGGGGCTCGAGGGTGATTTCGACCCGTTTCGGCCTAGTCCTCGGGCCGGGCGGCGGGATATTGAAGGATCTCATCCCCCTGTACCGAATCGGGCTCTGCGGGCGGCTCGGCCCCGGATCCCAATGGCTTAGTTGGATTGCGCTCTTTGATCTCTGCGCCGCGATCGATTTCCTTTTGCGGACGCCCTCTATTCACGGACCGGTCAACCTTGTTTCCCCTCATGCCGTCCGCCAAAAGGAATTTTGCGTGACTCTCGCGAAGGCCCTGCATCGCCCGGCTCTCTGCCATGTTCCGGCCTGGGCTTTACGTCTCTTTAAGGGGAAGATGGCTGATGAGCTTCTCCTCGCCAGCGCGCGGGCCGTGCCCAAAAAGCTTTGCGCTTCAGGCTTTCAATTCAAATATCCCGAGCTGATAGAGGCGCTCAAAAAATCCCTTCATTGAGCCTATCTTGAGAAGGGAGGCGCGCTTTCAGTAGATAGGTGTTCCCGACCTGTTAGAGGCCTGAGCCGAAGCTTTTCCTCGGCTTACCACCAAACAAGCTAGGGACTCTTCCGGTCCGCACAGTGACAATGCCGGATGCGCGGAAGTCACGTATGGGGCTTTGACAAACATTTGCGTTTGAAACTGTTCGTTGGCCCGTTTGATGAGCTCAGATTCTGCGGTCTGTTCGATCGCTCTCCGCCCCATATTTTCTTTGACTTGGACGATCGCGGAGTTCAGCGAGTCTCCGATTTTTTTCAGTTTCCGGTGCGACTCGATTTGATCAAATTCAATGTCCATCCGCTCGTTGAATTCCAGATCCGTGAGAGATTCCAGTGAGCGGGGTGCGCTATTTGTGTGTTGTGAGTGTATTGGTCTAAACATAAGGTGAACGTTTATAACATGAAGGGGACAATTCTCACAATCGATTCTCCATGTTTTTCCTCAAAATATCTCTTCATGATTGACAGTCGAAAAGTAATTCTGATAGTATTGCGCTTTTAACAAGGAGCCTTGCTACTATGTTAGCATTTGCCGCAGCCATGATTTTGGCAGCTACCAATCCAGTAATACAGTTAGACGCGCAAGAAGACGCCTCCCAAGTTGAGCTTGTTTTTGAAGAAATGCTTGAAAACGAGATCAATCCGGAAGAAATCGTATTCGACGACACTCTCTTGAGCGACGCCGAGGCCGATCTTCTAGAATTCGAAGAGCAGTAAGAGCTCCCGGATTCCTCTTACCCTTTTCCTGTTTGCGTTTATATCCCTTCTTTAGATACAGATGTGGAGATAGCGCTAGATACCGGATGGGGTATAAGCGGGGAGGGTGAATGATAGGCGGAGTCAATCCCTGGGCGACCATGTGGACAAGTCCCCGCTCGACGGTTCGGGCGGTTGTCAACGTTAGCCCAAAATACGGGGTTTTCTGTCTAGCTTGGATTTACGCCCTCCAAAACTACCTTTATTTCGCAAGCTATTGGTCTTTCGGACTTTCCTTTTCCTTTTTCACGATTTTGCTCATCGGTGTGTTCGGAAGCCCTTTGATCGGGCTTGCATGGATCTATTTCACGGGGTGGGTTTACTATGTGACAGGAAAATGGCTCGGGGGGGCTGCGACGCAGGCGCATCTTAGAACCGCGATCGCCTGGTCTAAAATCCCTGCCTCGATTTCCCTCCTCATGTGGCTGATCCTGATGATCGCCGGCGCGGAGACGATCTTCATCAACGGCGTTTCCGGGCCATCGACCCTCTTTTTGAACTTCATTTTATTCATCCTCGGCGTCTGGTCTTTGGTTCTTTTAATCCAGTCCGTCCGCGAAGTTCAGGGTTTTTCTCTCGGAAAGACCCTTCTCAACTTGATTTTCGCTTGGATTGTCTCCTGGGTTTTTGTCTTTTTTATTTTCATAACCCTCAGATTTATGTACATTAACGCCTAGTTTTTGTTTTTTACTTGTTCTGTTTTGTTGATAGTTAATCCTTTTTAATTTTATGATTAGCTTGGGCGCCTGAGGCGTCCGGTGCCTCTAGCCCCCATGAGCTACAGGCAACTGAGCACACCGCGCCTTGTCTTCTTGGAACTTCGGTTCCAAGAGGCGGGGAAAAACCGGGTGCTAGAGGCACCGGAAATTTCAGAGCCCGTTGCCGGATTTGGTTTGATCGCTTTGCGATTCAAAAGAACCTGATTTCCAAATCCGTTGACAGTCTCTTGGGGAACGCCGGAGTTGATGTTGTGGCCAATATGAATCCTTGGACAGAGATATGGCTCGAGCCGCGCAAGACGATCGCGAAGATCTGCTCGGACAATCCCGACCGGGGTCTTTGGCCGTTGGCCTGGATCTACGGATTTTTATCTCTCATGAATTTCTGCCAATCAGCAGCGGCGGGGATGCATTTCCACTTCGCATATATCGTCCTTTTGTCCGTCTTGATCGCTCCTCTTTGGGGGATGATCGTATTCGGGGTTTGGAGTTATGTGGTGCTTTGGATCGGGAAACTTCTTAAAGGGCAGGCAGATTTTGCGTGCGTCAGGTCTGCTTTCGCTTGGTCCTGCGTGCCTCTCATCGTGAATATTCTCCTTTGGGTTCTTCTCTTGGCTGTATTCCGGGGGGCTCTTTTTCACTCCTCCCAGCCCGGAGCCGGTCCTATGGCCCTGATGATGTTCGTCCTGATCGCCAAATTGGCTGTCGCAATCTGGTCGCTCGTCATCTATATCAATACCTTGGCCGAGGTGCAAAAGTTTTCGATCGGCCGTTCGATTGCCAATATCTTGATTGCGTGGATTGCGATGGGGATCGCGATTACTCTGATTTGGATGGGGATCGGTTACCTTCTCAACGGATCGTTGAACCCTTCCCAAGCGGTTTTAAATATAACACTAGGGATGCAACTATGAAAAAAGAAACGGTCAAAAAATTCGGCATCTGGTTATTGGCGATCGGCCTATTGGCAGCGCATATCCTATTCCGCTCGACAGCCCATGCCGCAACTCCGCAAGAAACATGGAAACAATTCTATTCGAAGGACGGTGGCTGCTCGATCTCGTTCCCGACGGCCCCCACCCTTGTCCAGCAGTCGCTCAAAGTGGCCGATGGGCAAATTCTCCATTACGACATCTATTTGTCCCCCTACGATGACAAAGGGGTGTTTATGCTTTTGGTCGCGACGTATCCGCAAACCCTTTCCGGAGGCCACGAAGTGGCGGGCCTCGAAGGGCTGCTCAAAGGGATCGTCGGACACAACGTAGAGAACAAGCTCGTCTACGCCAACCTAATGGAACACAGCGGGCATCCGGCCCTCAATTTCCTCGTGCAGAGTTTTTCCAACTACTTCCGGGGCCATGCCATGATGTCGGGCAATAAGCTCTACCTCATTGCGATGGAAGGGCGAAAAGCCGACCTGGATGAGAAGATGTTCTCTCAATTCCTCAAGTCGTTCCAGTTATCGAAATAACTCTTAGGGAGTGTATACACAACGCGGTTCAAAATTTGGTTTTTGACTTCGCCGGCATCCCGGCCTTTTCATCCGCGCTCAGGGCCCCCTATTAGTCAATAGGGAACCCCTCGCGCGCCGGCCTACGGCCTGATGAAAATTCCGGGCG
>Ga0169931_10005634_pt1 | contig 19029 bp, 18 predicted proteins | sample Kivu_15m_20L_FD_129675 | JGI IMG/M metagenome (GOLD analysis project Ga0169931, IMG submission 129675) | Freshwater microbial communities from Lake Kivu, Western Province, Rwanda to study Microbial Dark Matter (Phase II) - Kivu_15m_20L... | ecosystem: Environmental > Aquatic > Freshwater > Lake... | reverse complement strand
TGTAGCCCCAGTCGATCATCACCTTGCGCGCGACGTTGATCGTGGTGGGGTTGGTGGCGTTCAGGAACAGCATCGAGGCCGCAGTGCCGGGGTTGAAGCGCTTCTGCCCCATCCTGCGCAGCAGGTTGCGCATCGCCATCGACACGTCGCCGAAGTCGATGTCCACCGGGCACGGTGCCTCGCACTGGTGGCAGACGGTGCAGTGGTCGGCCACGTCGCCGAACTCGTCCCAGTGGCGGATCGAGACCCCGCGCCGGGTCTGCTCCTCGTAGAGGAAGGCCTCGATCAGCAGCGAGGTGGCCAGCACCTTGTTGCGCGGGCTGTAGAGCAGGTTGGCGCGTGGCACGTGGGTGGCGCATACCGGCTTGCACTTGCCGCAGCGCAGGCAGTCCTTGATCGAGTCGGCGATCGAGCCGATCTCGGACTGCTTGAGGATCAGCGACTCGGCACCCATCAGCCCGAAGCTGGGGGTGTAGGCGTTGCGCAGGTCGCCGCCGGGCATCAGCTTGCCGCGGTTGAAGCGGCCCTCGGGGTCGACCCGCTCCTTGTACGCGCGCCAGTCGCGCAGCTCGGCCTCGGTCAGGTACTCGAGCTTGGTGATGCCGATCCCGTGCTCGCCCGAGATCACGCCGTCGAGACTGCGGGCCAGCGCCATGATCCGTGCGACCGCCCGGTTGGCCTCCTGCAGCATCTCGTAGTGGTCGGAGTTGACCGGGATGTTGGTGTGCACGTTGCCATCGCCGGCGTGCATGTGCAGCGCCACGAACACGCGGCCGCGCAGCACCTGGCGGTGCGTCTCGAGCATGCGATCGAGCACCGGGCTGAACGCCTGGCCCGAGAACACCTGCGACAGCGGGGCGAGCAGCTCGGTCTTCCAGGACACGCGGATACGCCAGTCCTGGAGCAGCTCGAACAGGCGGGTCGGGGGGCCACCGCGGGGCCGCTCGGCCCGGGCCTGCTCGAGCACCGGCCCGAGCCCGACCGCCACCAGCGGGGCAGCCACCGCTTCCAGCGGCTCGTCGAGCGCGTCATGCAGCAGCCGCCAGCGCGCGCGAACCGACTCGAGCAGCTCGCGGCCCTGCGCCACGCGCTCCTCGAGCATTGCGGCCGGCAGCCGCGCGTCGGCACCGGCCCCGTCGGACTTGCCCAGCGGCAGCGCGGCGGGCTCGGCGAGCAGTGCCTCGAGCTCGTCGACGAGCCGCAGCTTGTTGCGGATCGAGAGCTCGATGTTGATCCGCTCGATGCCGTCGGTGTACTCGGCCATCCGCGGCAGCGGGATCACCACGTCCTCGTTGATCTTGAAGGCGTTGGTGTGGCGGGCGATGGCGGCGGTGCGGGCGCGGTCGAGCCAGAAGGTCTTGCGGGCCTCGGCCGATACCGCCACGAAGCCCTCGCCCGAACGGGCATTGGCCAGCCGGACCACCTCGGAGGTGGCCCGCGCGACCGAATCATCGTCGTCGCCGACGATGTCGCCGATCAGGACCATCTTGGGAAGGCCGCCGCGGCGCGACTTGGTGGCGTAGCCCACCGCGCGCAGGTAGCGCTGGTCGAGGTGCTCGAGCCCCGCGAGGATCGCGCCGAACGGCTGCCGGTCGAGGTAGCCCTTGATCTCGACGATCGAGGGGACCGCGTCGCGGGCCTGACCGAAGAACTCCAGGCACACCGTGCGCACGTGCCTCGGCATCCGGTGCAGCACCCAGCGGGCGGCGGTGATCAGGCCGTCGCACCCCTCCTTCTGGATGCCCGGCAGGCCCGCAAGGAACTTGTCGGTGACGTCCTTGCCCAGCCCGGCCTTGCGCAGCCGAGCGCCCTCGATCTCGATCGACTCCACCCGGACCGGCTGACCGCGCATCACCCCGTCGGCGCCGAGCGCGTCGGGTTCGAACCACTCGAGGCGGAACTTCGCGAGGGGCGCATCGTGGATCTTGCCGCGATTGTGCTCGAGCCGCGTGACCTCGAGCCAGCGCCCCTGAGGATCGACCATCCGCCACCAGGCGAGGTTGTCAAGCGCGGTGCCCCACAGCACCGCCTTCTTGCCCCCGGCGTTCATCGCGATGTTGCCGCCGATGCACGAGGCATCGAGCGAGGTGGGGTCCACCGCGAACACCAGGCCGGCCGCCTCGGCGGCGTCGGTGACCCGCCGGGTGACCACGCCGGCCTCGGAGAACAGGGTGGGCACCTCGGCGTCGACGCCCGGCAGCCGCTCGAACTGCACCGGGCCGAGCCCCACGAGCTTTTCGGTGTTGATCACCGCCGACAGCGGGGTCAGCGGCACCGCGCCGCCGGTGTAGCCTGTGCCACCGCCGCGCGGGATGATGGTGAGCCCCAGCTCGATGCAGCCGGCCACCAGCCGGGCCACCTCGGCCTCGGAGTCGGGGGTCAGGACCACGAACGGGTATTCGACCCGCCAGTCGGTGGCGTCGGTGACGTGCGACACCCGCGAGACGCCGTCGAAGCGGATGTTGTCACGGCGGGTCACGCGCGACAGACGCCTGAGCGTGCGCGTGCGCAGCTCGGCAGCCTGACGGAACGACGACTCGAACCGCGCCACCGCCTCGCGGGCCAGCGCCAGCAGACGGCCGACGCGTGCGGCGCGCGCCGCCTGCACCGGATCGGGATCGGTGTCGGCGTCGCGCCGGCGGTCGATCTCGCGCAGCCGGTGATGCAGCGCCTCGATCAGCGCGGCGAGCCGCTTGGGATTGTCGAGCAGGTCATCCTGCAGGAACGGGTTGCGCTGGACCACCCAGACGTCGCCCAGCACCTCGTACAGCATCCGGGCCGAGCGGCCGGTGCGGCGCTCGCCGCGCAGTTCGTCGACGATCGCCCAGGCCTCCTCGCCCAGGACCCGCAGCACGATCTCGCGGTCGGAGAACGATGTGTAGTTGTAGGGGATCTCGCGCAGGCGGACCGGCGAATCGGTGGCCGCACGGGCGACCGCCAGGGGGAGCGGGGCATTCATGACGACAGTCCGGCGGCGGGCGCGAGGGGCTGCGCAACGGGGCGCTGCGCGCGGCCATCCTCGAATTGTAGCCGCGCGCCGGCGACCGCGGCGCCGCGCCCCTGCGCCGGACGCGGTCGGCAACGGCCCGGCAGTGGGGCCGGGCCGGGCGGTCAGGCGCCGGTGAACGGCGCCAGCAGGCCGCGCCACCAGGCGTCGGGCACCCACAGCAGCACTGCGGTCATGGTCACGTAGCGCAGGAACTTGCCGATCGCCATGTAGGCCACGCTCTGCCAGAACGGCAGGCGCAGCCAGCCGGCGACCGCGCACAGGGGGTCGCCCACCACCGGCAGCCACGACAGCAGCAGCACCTTCGGCCCGAACCGCTGCAAGCCGCGGAAATATCGCGTGTCCTGGTGCCTGGCGATCGCGAACTTCGCGCCCCGCCCCATCCAGTAGTCGACTGCACCGCCCAGCGTGTTGCCCGCGGTAGCCACCACGATCGCCGCCCAGAACCGGTCGGGGTTCAGTTTGACGAAGCCGAATACCGCCGGCTCGGAGCCCAGCGGCAGCAGCGTGGCCGACACGAACGCCACCACGAACACGCTGGCCAGCCCGTTGCGGGGCAGCGCGAACCAGTCGATCAGCCGTTCGATCAGCGCATCCATGGGGGGTACCGGACGGGGGCCGGCAGGCGCGCCGCGGGCGGCGCAGCAGAAGATGCCATTGTAACGACGGCGCCGTCGGGGCCGCGCGCCGCCGCGGACTACCCGGGCAGCCCCGTTTAGAATCGGTACCTCATGACCCCCGATTACCTCAAGCGCATCCTCACCGCCCGCGTCTACGACGTTGCCCACGAGACCCCGCTCGAGCGCGCCCACTGGCTGTCCGACCGGCTGGGCAACAGCGTGCTGCTCAAGCGCGAGGACCTGCAGCCGGTGTTCTCCTTCAAGCTGCGCGGCGCCTACAACCGGATGGTCCGCCTGTCCGAGGCGCAGCGGGCGCGCGGCGTGATCGCCGCCTCGGCCGGCAACCACGCGCAGGGGGTGGCCCTGGCCGCCCAGCGGCTTGGCTGCCGCGCGGTGATCGTGATGCCGGTCACCACGCCGCAGGTCAAGATCGACGCGGTCCGGGCCCGGGGCGCCGAGGTCGAGCTGCAGGGCGACTCCTACAGCGACGCCTACGCACACGCGCTGCGCCTGCAGGCCGAGCAGTCGCTCACCTTCGTGCACCCGTTCGACGACCCCGACGTGATCGCCGGCCAGGGCACCATCGGCATGGAGATCCTGCGCCAGCACCCGGGCCCCCTCGACGCAATCTTCGTGGCCATCGGCGGCGGCGGCCTCGCCGCCGGCATCGGCGCCTACGTGAAGCAGCTGCGGCCCGAGATCCGGCTGATCGGCGTGCAGACCCACGACTCCGACGCGATGGCCCGCTCGCTCGAGGCGGGCCACCGGGTCGAGCTGCGCGAGGTCGGCCTGTTCTCCGACGGAACCGCGGTCAAGCTGGTCGGGGAGGAAACTTTCCGGCTGTGCCGCGAATACGTCGACGAGGTGATCCGGGTCGACACCGACGCCGCTTGCGCAGCGATCAAGGACGTGTTCCAGGACACCCGCTCGATCCTCGAGCCGGCCGGCGCGCTTGCGGTCGCCGGTCTGAAGGCGTGGGTCGAGCGCGAGTCCGAGCGCACCGGCGCGCCGGTGCGCGGCCTGACCCTGGCGGCCATCGCCTGCGGCGCCAACATGAACTTCGACCGGCTGCGCTTCGTGTCGGAGCGGGCCGAGATCGGCGAGCAGCGCGAGGCAGTGTTCGCGGTCACGATCCCCGAGCAGCGCGGCAGCTTCCGGCGCTTCTGCGCGCTGGTGGGGCCGCGCAACGTCACCGAGTTCATCTACCGGATCGCCGACCCGGCGGTGGCCCACGTGTTCGTGGGCGTGCAGGTGGCCGATCGGGCCGAGGGCCGCGCGATCGCGGGCGGCTTCGAGGCGCACGGCTTTCGCACGCTCGACCTCACCGACGACGAACTCGCCAAGCTGCACCTGCGGCACCTGGTGGGCGGCCACTCGGGGCTTGCGCACGACGAGCGGCTCTACCGCTTCGAGTTCCCCGAGCGTCCGGGTGCGCTGATGCGGTTCTTGTCCAGCATGAGCCCGAACTGGAACATCTCGCTGTTCCACTACCGCAACCACGGCGCCGACTACGCCCGCATCCTCGTGGGCCTGCAGGTCCCGGCGGGCGACGAGACCGTTTTCCAGCGCTTCCTCGACACCCTCGGCTATCGCCACTGGGACGAATCCGCGCATCCCGCGTACCGACTGTTTCTCGCGGCCGGAGGTGAATCGGCCCTCGATTGAAGACCTGTTCTCGATTGAAGACCTCTTCTCGATTGAAGACCTCTTACCGCTCCCCGGCGCCGAACCGGCCACCTGGCCGGTCGGTCAACGGACAGGACCGCTATACTGTCTGGGGCAGCTTCCTGGGCCAGTCAGTCGCCAGGCAGAATCCGGCAGGGGCCGCATGCGCATCGCCTTCATCGACGACGACGCCACGCTCGCCAGCAGCGTCGCGTCGTCCCTGTCCCGGATCGGCTGGCACTGCCGGTCCTACGCCGACGGCCGGTCGTTCCTCGCCTCGGTGCACCGAGAGAGCTTTGACGCCTACGTGGTCGACTGGGGCCTGCCCGACATGTCCGGCCTCGACGTCCTGCGGACCATCCGCGCACGGGTGCCGGTGTCGGTGCCGGTGCTGTTGCTCACCGCCCGAGACGCCGAGCAGGACGCGATCGACGCGCTCGAAGCGGGCGCCGACGACTTCATCGTCAAGCCCGCCCGGATGGGCGAGCTGCAAGCCCGGCTGCGGGCTCTGGCGCGGCGCCACACCCGGCAGCCGGTTGTCTGCGGCGGCACCTTCGAGCACGACCGCTTCCGCTTCGACCTCAAGCAGCAGCAGGCGAGCGTGCACGGCGAACCGGTGATGCTCACCCAGAAGGAGTTCCTGCTGGCATTGCTGCTGCTGCGCAACGTCGGCAAGCCGCTGTCGCGTGGGCACATCCGCGAGGCGGTCTGGGGTCGCAACGGCGAGATCCTGTCCCGGACCATGGACACCCATGTCTCGCGGGTGCGCTCCAAGCTGGGCCTGCGGCCCGGGAACGGCTACCTGCTGGCGCCGGTCTACAGCTACGGCTATCGCCTGGAGGACCTGAGCCGTGCGGGCCCCGTCTCGTCCGAACCGGCCTGCGCCGACGATTGAGCGGGCCATCCTCGGGGCACGCCTGCAGCGGGTCACCGCCACCCCGCGGTTCGCGCCGCTGGCCGGGGGCGGCCCGCTGCCGCCTGCAGCTCGCCACCGCCCCCGGCTTGACCCGAGTGCGGTCGGCCAGTCGCCGGGCCGACCGCCGGATGCCGGCAATGGGTCGCGAGGGCCCCGGCGCCCGGATCGATTTCTGGTGACCGACAAGGCAGCCGCCCACTTCCGAGGTAAACTCCGGTTGACAGAAAGGCGCCGGATGCACCTGCTCACGCTCGGACTGAACCACGTCACCGCACCGTTGTCGCTGCGCGAAAAGGTCGCCTTCCCGGGTGACGCACTGCGCGACGCGGTCGGTGATCTGCGCGCCCAGCTGCACGCCGTGCTGCCCGAAACCGCCATCCTGTCCACCTGCAACCGCACCGAGATCTACTGTGCCACCCCGGAGCCGGCCTCTGCCCACGGCGCGATCGCCCGCTGGATGGCCGACCGCAACGGGCTGGGCGCCACGGCCCGGCTCTCCGAGCACCTCTACGCGCTGCCCGACAACGAGGCGGTCCGGCACGCGTTCCGAGTCGCCTCGGGGCTCGACTCCATGGTGCTGGGCGAGCCGCAGATCCTGGGCCAGATGAAGGACGCGGCCCGTGTCGCCCAGGAGGCCGACGCCCTCGGCGCCCATCTGCACCAGCTGTTCCAGCGCACCTTCGCGGTCGCCAAGGAGGTGCGCAGCCACACCGAGATCGGCGCGCACTCGGTGTCGATGGCCGCGGCCGCGGTCCGCCTCGCGCAACGGATCTTCGAGAACCTGAAGCAGACTTCGGTGCTGTTCGTGGGCGCCGGCGAGATGATCGAGCTGGCGGCTACCCACTTCGTGGCGCAGCATCCGCGCGGCATCACGGTGGCCAACCGCACCATCGAACGGGCCCAGAAGCTCGCCCAGCGCTTCGGCGCGCGGGCGCTGCGGCTGGCCGACCTGCCCGACACCCTGGCCGAGCACGACATCGTGGTGTCGTGCACCGCCAGTTCGCTGCCGATCATCGGGCTCGGAATGGTCGAGCGCGCGCTCAAGGCCCGTCGCCGTCGTCCGCTGTTCATGATCGATCTGGCGGTCCCGCGCGACATCGAGCCCGAGGTCGCGCGCCTCGATGACGTGTTCCTCTACACGGTCGACGATCTCGGCCGGCTGGTTCAGACCGGCCTGCAAAACCGCCAGGCAGCGGTCGCGCAGGCCGAGGCCATCATCGAGTCGCGGGTCGACGCTTTCATGCACTGGCTGTCGGCCCGCCAGGCGGTGCCGCTGATCCGTTCGCTGCATGCGCGCGGCGAGGCGCTCAAGCGGGCCGAACTCGAGCGGGCGCGGCGCTTGCTGGCCCGGGGCGAGGACCCGCAGGCGGTCATCGAGGCGCTGGCCACCGGCCTGACCGCCAAGTTCCTCCACGGCCCCACGACGCTGCTGCAGCGGCCCGGTACCGACCAGCAGCAGATGCGCGCGCTGATCGACCGGATGCTGCCCGACGAACCGGTCTGAGAGGCGGCCGGCGCGCACCCGGCGCGCCCCGATGCGATGAAGCCCTCCCTGCTGGCCAAGCTGTCCCGACTCGAGGAGCGCCTGGAGGAAGTGGCGGCACTGCTGTCTTCGCAGGACGCCACCCGCGACCTCGCCGAGTACCGTCGCCTGAACCGCGAGCACGCCGAGCTCGCCGAGGTGGTCGAGCACTACCTCGCCTGGCGCCGCGCCCGCAGCGACCGCGACACCGCCGAGCAGCTCCGGGCCGACCCCGAGCTGCGCAGCTTCGCGCAGGAGGAGGCCGCCGCGGCCGACCGCCGGCTGGCCGACGAGGCGGCGGTCCTCGAGCGGCTGCTGCTGCCGCGCGACCCCGACGACTCGCGCGACGTCATCCTCGAGATCCGGGCCGGCACCGGCGGTGACGAGAGCGCCCTGTTCGCCGGCGACCTGCTGCGGATGTACCTGCGCCACGCCGAGCGACGCGGCTGGACGGTCGAGCTGCTGTCCGAGAGCCCGGCCGAGCTCGGCGGCTACCGGGAGGTGATCGCCCGGATCGGCGGCGACTCGGTCTACGCACGGCTCAAGTTCGAGTCGGGCGGGCACCGGGTCCAGCGGGTGCCCGAGACCGAGGCACAGGGCCGGATCCACACCTCGGCCTGCACCGTGGCGGTGATGCCCGAGGCCGACGAGGCGTCCGACGTCGCGGTGGCGCCCGACGAGCTGCGCATCGACGTCTTCCGGGCCTCGGGCGCCGGCGGCCAGCATGTGAACAAGACCGAATCGGCGGTCCGCATCACCCACCTGCCCACCGGGATCGTCGCCGAGTGCCAGGACGACCGCTCGCAGCACCGCAACAAGGAGCGGGCGATGAAGGTGCTGCTGACCCGCCTGCGCGACCGGCAGCAGCGCGCCGCGCAGGCCCTGGAGGCGGCCACGCGAAAATCGCTGATCGGCTCGGGCGACCGGTCCGAGCGGATCCGCACCTACAACTATCCGCAGGGTCGGGTCACCGACCACCGGATCAACCTCACCCTCTACAAGCTCGCCGCGGTCATGGACGGCGACCTCGACGACCTGCTCGACCCGCTGGTCGCCGAGCACCAGGCCGAGCGGCTGGCGGCGATGGCCGACGAGGCGTGACCGGACCCGCAGCAGGCCGCGCGGCGAGCTGGGACGCGCTGCTGGCGGGTGCCGGGCTGCCCCGGCTCGATGCCCGGGCGCTGCTCGAGCACGCGAGCGGCCGTCGCCGCAGCTGGCTGATCGCCCACGGTGACGAGCCGGCCGAGCCGGCCGCGGCCGCCGCCTTCGAGGCACTGGCCGCCCGCCGCCGCGCCGGCGAGCCGCTGGCCTACCTGGTCGGGGTCCGCGAGTTCCACGGCCGCCCGTTCCGGGTGGGTCCGGACGTCCTGGTGCCCCGCCCCGAGACCGAGGGGCTGGTGCAGGCCGCGCTGGCGCGGCTGCCGCCGCCGGGTACGCGGCCCCGGGTCCTCGACCTGGGCACCGGCAGCGGCGCGATCGCGATCACGCTGGCGCTGGAGCGGCCCGACGCCACGGTGGTCGCGACCGACCGGTGCACCGCTGCGCTGGCGGTTGCCCGCGACAACGCCCGCCGGCTCGGCGCCGGATCCGTGGCGTTCAGGACCGGCAGCTGGTGGGACGCGCTGCCGGCGGGCGAGGCCCGCTTCCACGCCGTGGTGTCGAACCCGCCCTACGTGGCCGACGCCGACCCGCACCTGCTCGACGCGGCACTGCGCCACGAGCCGCGGCAGGCGCTGGCCGCCGGTCCGCTCGGGCTCGACGCGATCGACCCGATCGTGGCGGGCGCCTCGCACTGGCTGGCGGCGGGCGGCTGGCTGCTGCTCGAGCACGGCCACGACCAGGGCGCGGCGGTGCGCGGGCGGCTCGCGACGGCCGGCTTCGAGGCCATCGGGACCCTGGCCGACCTGCAGGGCCTCGACCGCGTGAGCCTGGGCCGGCGCCCCCATGCCCCCTCGTTTGACGGGCCCGGCGCCCCTCCCTAGACTGCGCCCGTCAGCCGGTCGCGAGCCCGCGACCCCTCCGCCCAGGACACAGCGATGGAAGCCCAGGAATTCATCCGCAAGACGATCGACGACCACCCGGTGGTGCTGTTCATGAAGGGAACCGCCCAGTTCCCGCAGTGCGGGTTCTCGGGGCGCACGGTGCAGGTGCTCAAGGCCTGCGGCGTGACGAACATGGTCACGGTCAACGTGCTCGAGGACGAGGAGGTCCGCAGCGCGATCAAGGAGTTCTCCAACTGGCCGACGATCCCCCAGCTGTACATCAAGGGCGAGTTCATCGGCGGCTCCGACATCGTCTACGAGATGTACCAGGCGGGCGAGCTGCAGAAGCTGCTGCCCGCGGCCGACGCCAAGGGCTGAGCCCGGGGGCGGCCGCCGGGCCGCCCCGGTCAGATCGGGTAGATCAGCGAGTTCGGGATCATCTCGGAGTCGAACACCGCCCGCTTGAGCGCGAAGCGCGCGAGACCGTCCTGCGGGTCGACGACCACCGTGTCGAGGTAGCGGCCCACGTTGAGCACCTCGCTCGGCTCGTGCACGCGGGTGCGGAACACCGCGTAGTGGGCGTGCACCCCGAGACCTTCCGGCCCGCGCGACACGATGCGCAGCGGGCCGATCACGTGGCGCTGGTAGTACGGCGCGTGGAACAGCGTGCGGGTGATGCCGTAGACCCGGTCGCGCAGCATCCCCCGCCCCTCGAACGAAAGGGTGGCCAGCGGCAGCCCGCGATCGTGGTTCTCGCGCGGCTGCAGCAGATAGCGGCAGTCGTCGGTGAACAACGCCACCCAGTCGTCGTAGCGCGCCTCGTCGAGTGCGGCGGCATAGTCGGCGTACAGCGCCGCCACCGCCTCGCGCAGCTCGGGCCCCACCCGCAGCCCGCGGTTCGTGCCGTCGGCGGCCAGGCGGCTCATTCGCCCATCACCCGCTGCCAGTAGGCGTGCATGCCGCGGATCAGGGTCTCGGTGACCATGTGGTCGGTGGGCCCCACGCCGGTGCCGCCGAGCCGGCTCACGGTGAACGCGCCCGGGTGCTGGCCCAGGCCCTGCTGCGACATCTCGATCACCTCGCCGTCGTCGGCCGACACGAAGCCGGCCGGCCCGAACAGGTTCGCCTGGCGCAGCCGGCGCTCGGTCATCTCGGGCGCGTCGTCGGCGAATCCGAAGTGGGTCCAGACGAAGTCGAACGCGCCGGGGCCGCGCGGCACGATGTGCCGGGTCGACAGCGAGTTGACCTGCTGCTGGATGATCAGCGAGGGGAACAGCGTGATCATGGTCACCGACGGGCCGCCCCACCACGGCTCGGGCACCACGTCGAGCAACCGCGGGTCGTGCAGCGTCATGTCCTCCCGGAAGCTCGTCACGCCCCGGGTGACCGCGCCGCCGCCGCCCTCGTTGCGGCGCGAGACCATCACCGCGTGGCGCCCGTGTGCATCGAGCACCATCTGCGAGCGCTGGTCGGCACGCCACAGCCCGAAGGTCACGAACCAGGTGTGCAGCAGGCCCGGGTGGTAGGGGTCCTTGATGTTCTCCTGCATGAGCTTCCAGTTGCCGGGGATGCGCTGGCGCGAGAACCCGAGCAGCGTCAGCGCGCGGCCGTCGAACACCCGGTCGACCCAGGGCAGCACCTCGGGACCGATGTAGTCCTCGAGCGGTTCCACCGACGGGTCGAAGCTGGCGAACACCAGCCCGTTGCGCCGGGCCACCGCCAGCCGCGTCAGCCCGTGGTCCTGCAACCGGAAGTCGGCCGGCATGCCGCCGTCGATCCGGACCGCGCCGTCCTCGATGCGCTTGACGCCGCGCCGGAACGGCAGCCCGATCAGGTTGCCCTTGAGGTCGTAGTTCCACTGGTGGTAGGGGCAGACGAAGTCCTTCGCGTGCCCGTAGGGTTGCCGGCAGAACCGCACGCCCCGGTGCGCGCAGTGGTTCTCGACCACGTTGATCGAGCCGTCGGCGTCGCGCACCACGATCACCGCGCGCTCGCCGACCCAGGTGGTCTTGTAGTCGCCGGGCTCAGGCAGCTCGCACTCGAGCGCGACGTACGACCAGTGCCGCCCGTAGAAGATGCGCTCGAGCTCGCGCCCGTAGAGCGCCGGGTCGGTGTAGCGCGTGTAGGGGACCCGGCTGCAGTCGGCGGCATCGGCCGGCGGCGCGGCGGCGGTGGTCTCGATCGGTGCGTTCATGGCGGGCGCGGTCGGCACGGCGAAGCCCACAGAGTATCCGCCTACCGGCCCGCTCGCATCACCGTCCGGGACGCTCCGCGTCATCCACCCGGATGATTTTCGGGCGGGCCAAGGCGCGATCGGGTCGCGAGGCACCACGCATTGGACGGTGGCGGAGTCGCTGCCGGTACAATCAACTGCGTTGCCATTCGAGTGGCCGGGCTTCGCGAGACACCCGCACCAGGATCCGCGCGTCCATCGTGACGCGGCCCTGAAGTGAGGCCTCATGAACGCATCGCGGCCCGCTTCGCCGAAGCGCCTGCCGGCCGGGCCTGCGCCCGACGCCGAACCGGAGTCCTCGCGCCATGCCCCGAAGACTGATCGTCGCCATCACCGGCGCCTCCGGCGCGGTGTACGGCGTGCGGCTGCTGCAGGTGCTGCGCACCGTGCCCGGCACCGAGATCCACCTGGTGGTCACGCCCGCCGGCTGGATGAACGTCGAGCAGGAGCTGCAGTTCGGCCGCGCCCAGGTCGAGGCGCTGGCGCACGAGGTCCACGGGGTGCGGGAGGTCGGTGCCAGCATCGCCTCGGGCTCCTTCGCCACCGACGGCATGGTGGTCGCGCCGTGCTCCATGCGCACGCTGGCTGCGGTGGCGCACGGGCTGTCCGACAACCTGGTAGCACGCGCGGCCGACGTCGCGCTCAAGGAACGCCGCCGCGTGGTGCTGATGGTCCGCGAAACCCCGCTCAACCTCGCCCACCTGCGCAACATGGTCGCGGTCACCGAGATGGGCGGCGTGGTGTTCCCGCCGGTCCCGGCGTTCTACAACCGGCCCGAGTCGATCGACGCCCTGGTCGACCACACCGTGGGGCGCGTGCTCGACCTGTTCGGCATCGCCCAGGCGCTCTCGCCCGCCTGGGCCGGCCTGCGCTCCGGCCTGGCGCGGCCCCCGGCACTGCAGGGCCCGGCCGATGCGTGAGCTCGAGCTGAAGTTCACGCTGCCGCTGGCGCTGCAGGACAGCCTGGCCCGCGACTGTGCCGCGACCGACCGCGTGCAGCGGGTCTGGTCCTGCTACTACGACACCCCCGACGGGGCGCTCGCCCGGGCCCGGATGGCGCTCCGGGTGCGGCTGCACGGCGAGCGCTGGGTGCAGACGGTCAAGACCGACGACGGCGACCGGTTCGAGCGCTTCGAGTGGGAGCGCCCGATCGCCGGCGCCGCACCCGTCCGCGAGGCGCTCCCTCCCGACGCCACGCCGCAGGGCGTCCTCCTGCACCGTAGCTTCGGGCAGCTGCGAGCGCTGTTCGAGACCGACTTCGAACGCACCGCGCGGCGCCTCGCACCGGCCCCCGGCCTGCTGATCGAGCTCGCGCAGGACCTCGGCGAGCTGCGCTGCGCCGACCGCCGCGAACCGATCCGGGAAGTCGAGCTCGAGTGCCTCGAGGGCACCCGGGCGGCGTTCTTCGGCTGGGCCCTCGACTGGGCCCGTCGCGAGCAGGCCTGCCTGTTGTGGCCCAGCAAGCACGAGCGCGGGCTGCGGCTGGCCGCCCGCATGCCGCAGGCGCCGCCGCCGGTCAAGTCGGTCGCCACCACGCCGGCCCCGACAGCCGCCCCCGGCGAGGCGGCCGGCGCGGTGCTGCGCGGCTGCATCGCGCACGCCTGCGCGAACATCGAGCCGATGCTGGCCGGCGAAGCGGTCGAGGGGCCGCATCAGTTTCGGGTCGCGCTGCGTCGGCTCCGGGCGGCGTTGCGGTTCTTCGAGCTGCGCACGCCCGATGGCCTCGGCGAGCGGCTCGACGCCGACGCGTCGGCGCTCGCCGACGCGGCCGGGCGGGTCCGCGACCTCGACGTGTTCGAGTCCGGGCTGCTGCGCGAGCTGCGCGGCCGGTTCCCCGGCGACGCCGCGATCGAGACGCTGACGCACGCGGTCGCCGAGGCCCGTGACGTCGCCCGGCGCGAGCTGCGGCGCACGCTCACTGCCACACAGACCACCCAGTTCGTGCTGCGCACGCTGCTGCTGGCCGAGCAGGTGGCGGGGTCCGGCGCCGGCGGCCGCTTCGACGACTTCGCCGCCCGGCGCCTGCAGGCACTGCACCGGCGGGTGCGCCGACGGGTGCGGGCGGCCCTCGACGCGGACGGCTGGCACCGCAGCCGGATCGCGGTGAAGAACCTGCGCTACGGTCTCGAGTGCGCCGGCGCGGCGCTGCCCCGCGGGGTCGACGGCCCGCGCGCGATGGCCCTGCTCGCCCGCTGGCAGGACCGCCTCGGCGCCGGCCAGGACTTGGCGGTGGCGCGCGACGTGGCCGCCGACGCAATGGCCCGACCCGGCGTGCCGACCGACGCCGCGGTCCGCGCCACCGCGCTGATCGACGCCTGGCGCGCGTTCGAGGCCACACCGCCGTCCGATCAGCGTCCGCATGCCCGCCGGGCGCTGCACGCGCTGCGCGAGACACTGCGGGGACTGCCCACGACCAGCGACGCACCCACCCTGCCCGCTGCTGGGCCCGGTGCGCCCGAGGCGCCCGAGGCGCCCGAGACGGGCGGGGCGGGGCCGTCCGGCCCGGCAGCCGACGATCGGCCTGTGGGCCCCGATGCCGGATGAGCGAACGAGCTGCATGGGGCGGTCATCGCCCTGGCAGATGAAGGCTGCGGATGTCGCGGGTGCGCCGGCGGCCGGCACGCCGGCCCCGTGCGATACTCGTCCCCATCCGTCCAGGGTCGAGACACCCATGAAGATCCTCGTCGCCGTCGACGGCTCGCCCAACTCGCTGCGCGCAGTCGATCACGCGATCTCGCTCGCCGGGCGCCTGAAGGAGCCGGCGCGGCTCGTGCTCGCCAATGCGCACGACGACATCGCGCTGCGCGGCGCCAGCCAGTTCGTCGGCAAGGAAGCGGTGCACGACTACCTGAACGACCTCGCTCTGGCCGAGCTCAAGGACGCGATCGAAGCGGCCCGCAGGGCGCAGGTACCGTTCGAGACCCGGATGGCGGTGGGCGGGGTGGCGGCCGCGCTGGTCAAGATCGCCACCGACGAGGCCTGCGACCTGATCGTCCTCGGGTCCAAAGGCCGGACCGCCCTGAAGGACCTGCTGATCGGCTCGGTGGCGCAGCGGGTGGCCGCGCTCGCTCAGCTGCCGGTGACCCTGGTCAAGTGAACCCCGGCCGGGCCGAAGCCGACGCCAGCCGAACGAGGAAGCTCCGCGATGCGACTGCTGCTGGGATGGGCGATCAACGCCGGCGTACTGCTGCTGCTGCCCTACCTGATCCCGGCCGTCCAGATCCACGGTTTCGGCACCGCGCTGCTGGTGGCGCTGGTGCTCGGCCTGTTGAACGCAGTGGTGCGCCCGCTGCTGATCCTGCTGACCCTGCCCATCACGCTGCTCACCCTCGGCCTGTTTATCTTCGTCATCAACGGGCTGACGTTCTGGCTGGTGAGTCGAATGTTCAGCGGCTTCGAGGTGGCCGGATTCTGGTGGGCGGTGCTGGCGGCGATCGTCTACAGCCTGGCCACTACCGTCGTCGGCTCGATCGTGCTGCGCGAGGACGCCTGACCCGCCCCGGCAGGCAGATCCGCGCGCGAGATCGGGCGACGGATCGAGTCACGCGCCTCCGATCAGCGGATCGCCCCGAACACGTCGTCGGCCTCGGCGAGCAGCCGCTCGCCCACGAAATGGCTCAGCGAGAGCCGAACGCCCGGGTCGATCGACTCGAACTGCAGCCCGAGCAGCGTGGCCGGGTAATCGGGCCTCGGGTCGGGCGCTGACGAGCGAAGGTTGGCCTGGATCTGGATCGCCAGCGGCTCACCCCACTGCATGATCCTCATCGACAGGTCGAGCCGGGTGACGCCCGCCGGCAGCGGGTGCTCGACGGCAACCTGGGCACCCATCTCGCTCAGGTCACCGATGAAGCCTGCGCGCAGCGCATCGTCACCCACGCCGAAGCGCAGCGAGCAGGGGATCAGCACCTGCGCGCGGCGCGCCCGGCGGATCACGTCGCGCTTGCGCTGTTCGAACCCCGGCAGTGACAGCTCGAGCCCCGGGGCGTCGCCGAGCAGCACCCGCAGCACCGCGCTCTCGAAGGCCGACACCACCGCACCGTCGAAGTTGGCTACGTCGAGGCGCTCGCCCTCCTTCACGAAGATCAGCTTGCCCTCCTCCATCGGGTGGCTGACCAGGAACCGGGACCGGTTCACCATTCCGACCATGCGGACGTCCGCGCGGCGCCCACCGGCCACCAGGCGCAGCACCGGTCGGCGGTCGAGGACAGGCAACCGCTTCCACAGGAAAGACCGATTCGTCTGTTTCAAGGTGTGAATCCTCGCCGGCCAGATGATACGTGAGGAAGGTCACGCCGGTCGGCCGACGAGCGGCGGACAATCCACTCCCGACGGCGTCCCACGGCCGACGAACGGAGAACCTCGATGATCAAGTTCAACGCAGCCCCCGAGTTCGATTTCGACGAGTGGGCGATGCTCTATCAGCGCGATCCCGAGGCCTTCGAGGCGCGACGGCGGGCCCTGCTGGCGATCGAGGTCGCCAAGGGCGGAGACAAGGCAGGCCCGGCCAAGGCGATGCTCGACCGGCTGGAGCAACTGCTCGCCGGCAAGAGCGAGGCCGAACGGGCCCGCCTGTCGCTGCTGGCGATGGTGGCGTCGGCGCGGCAGATGTCGGAGCAGATGGCCGAGCTGGCACGTCGCCTGCGGGAGGACGCCGACCCGCAGCCGCCGCCCCCGGCCGCCTGAACCTCCCGCCCCGCCGGGACTGTGCCTCGCTGCGCGGGCGCCGCCCGGCGCTGGTGCCCCCGATAGGAATCGAACCTACAACCTTCGGTTTACAAAACCGCTGCTCTGCCGATTGAGCTACAGGGGCGTCTTCGCATTGTAGGGGTGCAGGATGCGCCGCCGTGCGGCGGCGCAGGACTTCACTTGACCCGGGTCAGCCTCGGCTGCGCACCGCCCCCGCGCGGCGCGCCGTCGTCGGGCGGGGAGGCCGCCGGGCCCGGCTCGTCGCCCGGCTCGGAGGCCGGGGCCGCAGGGTCGGCCGGCGCCACCGACTCGAGCGCCACGGCCCGCGGGCCCGCAGGCGGCTCGACACCCTCGCCGGCAGCCGGGGGCACCGCCAGCACGCGCGGCACGTCGAACGCCATGCCGTGACCGTTCTCGCGCGCATAGATCGCCGAGACGTTCTCCACCGGGATCGACAGCTCTCGGGCGACCCCTGCGAAGCGGGCCTGGAAGGTGATCAGCTCGTTGCCCAGCTCGAGCCGGTGGGTGGCCATCGGCGAGACGTTGAGCACGATCTCGCCGGCCTTCACGTGCTCCTGCGGCACCAGCGTGCGCTCGTCGACCGCCACCGCAAGATACGGCGTGTAGCCGTTGTCGTTGCACCACTCGTAGATCGCGCGGATCAGGTAGGGCTTGGTCGAGGTCTCGGCCATCTCGCGCTCCCTCGGCCGCTCAGCGGCGCATCACCTTCTCGGACGGCGTCAGTGCTTCGATGTAGGCCGGGCGCGAGAAGATGCGCTCGGCGTACTTCATCAGTGGCGCCGCGGTCTTGGGCATCTCGATCGCGTAGTGGTCGAGGCGCCAGAGCAGCGGCGCGATCGCGACGTCGAGCATCGAGAACTCCTCGCCCAGCATGAACTTGTTCTTCACGAAGATCGGCGTGAGCTGCGTCAGGCGGTCGCGGATCTGCTGGCGGGCCCGCTCCATCAGTTTGGAGCTGTCCTTGTTGTGGTCGCGCCGCTCGAGCTGCTGGACGTGCACGAACAGCTCGCGCTCGAAGTTGAACAGGAACAGTCGCGCGCGCGCGCGCATCACCGGATCGGCCGGCATCAGCTGGGGGTGCGGGAACCGCTCGTCGATGTACTCGTTGATGATGTTGGACTCATACAGGATCAGGTCGCGCTCGACCAGGATGGGCACCTGGCCGTACGGATTCATGATCGAGATGTCCTCGGGCTTGTTGTACAGGTCGACGTCGCGGATCTCGAAGTCCATCCCCTTCTCGAAAAGCACGAAGCGGCAGCGTTGGCTGAATGGGCAGGTGGTGCCCGAATACAGGACCATCATGGGCGTCGCTCCTCAGGTTCGGATCAGGGTTCGGTCAGGCGACGGCGCGCGGGCGCCGCACAAACGACTCAGGGTGAGCCGCTTGCGGCTCACCCTGCGGTATGGCGCGGCACTCCGTTAGCGGATGTCTTTCCAGTACTCGCGGTTCAGCCACCAGGCCAGGCAGGTGAACACTGACAGGAACAGCAGCACCCAGACGCCGAGCTGCACGCGCTTCTTCGCGGTGGGGTCGGCCATGTAGGTCAGGTAGGCCACCAGGTCGGCGATCTGCTCGTCGTACTGGGCCTGAGTGAGCTGACCGCCCACTGCCGGCCCCAGGCGCGTCACGCTGCCTTCGTGCAGGTGGCGGCCGCTGAGTTTCTCGGTCACCTCAGTGCGGTTGCCCTGGTGGTCGAAGGTGACCACCGTCTTGGTGAAGCCGGTGACCGCGCCAGTGACTTCGTCGCGGACCGCCTTCACGTCCTCGATGACCGCGCTGCGCGAGCCCTGCAGCTCCCACAGCACGTGCGGCATGCCCACCGCCGGGAATACCGCGTTGTTCCAGCCGGTGGCGCGGGTGGCATCGCGGTAGTAGGTGCGCAGGTAGGTGTAGAGCCAGTCGGGGCCGGAGCCGTCGTGCGAGGAACGCGAACGGGCGGTGAGGCTCAGGTCGGGCGGCAACGCGCCGAGCCATTCCCGCGCGTCAGGCGGCGCCATCGCGATCCGCATCGGGTCGCCCACCTTATCGGCGGTGAACATCAGGTTGTCGCGGATCTGCACCTCGGTCAGACCGAGGTCGGTCAGCCGGTTGTAGCGCATCAGGCTGGCGCTGTGGCAGTTCAGGCAATAGTTGACGAACAGGCGGGCGCCGTTCTGCAGCGCCGCCTGGTCGGTCAGGCGGGCTTTGGGGAACGGGTCGAGCGGATGGCCAGCGCCTGCAGCGGTGGCGACGGCAGGCGCAGCCACCAGCAGCACGGCCGTCGCCACGGGGGCGGCGAGCCGGGCGAGGAGTCGTTGGACACGGGCGATCATGAGGCGGATTCCTGTCGGTTCGGGGCGCGGCTCAGTGCGAAGCGAAGGTGACCCGCTCGGG
>Ga0169931_10005633_pt1 | contig 19030 bp, 17 predicted proteins | sample Kivu_15m_20L_FD_129675 | JGI IMG/M metagenome (GOLD analysis project Ga0169931, IMG submission 129675) | Freshwater microbial communities from Lake Kivu, Western Province, Rwanda to study Microbial Dark Matter (Phase II) - Kivu_15m_20L... | ecosystem: Environmental > Aquatic > Freshwater > Lake... | reverse complement strand
CTGAAATTAGCAAATCCACATAAGGCAAAACTGGTAATTAGAATCGTTTTTTGGTCAAGAGTTTCTTTAATTTTTGTGAGGTCTAAATAAGCCACAAATTCATTGATCACCATTTTGGTTCCCATTAAAGAACCTGCTATTTGAATATCCTTACCCGGAACTCCCATTGCATAGGCAAATACCGAAAACAGGGATCCAAGGATTTGATTTAAACTAAGGCTTTGTAAATTAATTCCAATAAATGAAAGAGTCAAGCCAATGCTGTGCAAACCATAACCTATTTTCCCAAGAACAAAATCGACCAAGGCAATAATCGCGATAAAACCAATCAGCATGGCCACAACATTTAAGCCAACTTTTAAACCATCGCTGGCCCCATGCGATATTGCATCAACAAGATTAGCATTAGTTTTCTTGATCTCTAATGAAACCTTACCTTTGGTTTCAGAAATTTCTGTTTCCGGCCATACAATTTTGGAAATCACCAGCGCTGCAGGGGCGGCCATAAGGCTTGCTGCAATGAGATACTCTGCTGGTACACCCAGTGCGATATAAACCGCCATTACACCACCAGCAATACAGGCCATGCTTCCGGTCATGGAGGCAAGCAATTCTGACATGGTCATACCTTTTAGATAAGGTTTTATCATAATCTGGGCCTCTACCTGCCCTACAAATGCACTCGCAACATTGGAGAGTGCTTCCGAACCCGAAACGCCCATCAATTTATACACAATCAATGCGATAAACTTGACGACACGCTGCATAATACCCAAATAATAGGCTACACTGACTAAAACAGCAACAAATATGATTGTTGGAATTATATTGAAGAAAAAAATGAATTCATTACCATTTCCGAAAGCTTTACTCATGTTTGCAGTATTGACCAATGGTCCAAAAACAAAGGCTGCGCCAGCCTGTGAAAAATTTAAAATTTTTGTTACTGCATCTCCAAGCCAGGCGAAAATACTTTTCCCTACAGGTATTTTGAGGATAAAAACTGCCAGACCGATTTGAATTGCTAATCCGGAAAAAACAAGCCGGTAGTTTATTGCTTTCCTATTATTGGACATTAGAAAGGCAATTGAAAATATCAAAACAAGGCCAATCAGTCCGGTGAATCTCTCCATAAGATTATTAAATTCAGGTTAAAGCCCGAAATTTAGAAATAAGTATTAGAATAAATTATATTTTGGGAAAATTATGAAGATTTTCTTCGCGCTAGCTCATCCCTAATTTTTGCAGCTTTTTCATAGGCCTCTTCAGTAAGGGCATCCTTTAACTTTATTTTTAATTCATCATCGGAGAGGGAGCTAAAATTAATTGGATTAGAAGGTACTTTTTCTTCTGTTGGGGCTTCAATATTCTCTAGAAATACAAATTCATTTCCTTCGATTACGATTCCTGCTGTTGCGAGAATAAACTCGTAGGTATAGATCGGACAATCAAATCGCACAGCCAAGGCAATGGCATCTGAGGTTCTCGCATCGATTTCTGCAATTTTTTTTCCATCTGAACAGATTAGTTTGGCAAAAAATATACCGTCTACAAGATTATATACAATTACCTCCTGAATGGTTAAATTATAAGAAGCCGCCAAGGATTTAAATAAGTCGTGAGTAAGAGGCCGACTTGGTGTCATTTTCTCAATTTCAATCGCGATTGCCTGAGCTTCGAATGCTCCAATAATGATTGGAAGTCTCCTTCGTCCATTAATTTCTCCAAGCACAAGAGCATAAGCCCCTGATTGGGTTTGACTGTAAGAAAGGCCTACAATGTCTAGCTTTATCTTTTTCATTAAAAAAAGTTAAAAATCAAGGGAGCTTATAAGTTGCTTATGAATTTGCTTTATATTTCTTAATTGCAGTTATAAGTTTAGGAACTACCTCAAATGCATCTCCAACAATTCCATAATCAGCAACCTTGAAAAAAGGAGCTTCTGGATCTTTATTAATTACGACTATTGTTTTAGAAGAACTGACACCGGCAAGATGCTGTATTGCACCGGAAATACCGATAGCAATATACAAATTGGGCCTCACAGCTATTCCGGTTTGACCAACATGTTCTTCATGAGGACGCCATCCTGCATCTGAAATTGGTTTGGAACAGGCTGTAGCTGCCCCAAGTATGGAGGCAAGTTCTTCAATCATACCCCAATTTTCGGGTCCCTTCATTCCACGTCCTGCAGACACCACTAATTCTGCATCCGGAAGGGCAATCTTATCACTTGCTCTTACAATTTCCTTAATTAGGGTACTGAAATCAGATTCTTTGAATTCAGGTGTGAAATTCTCAACCGTTGCTGTTGATCCTGACTCCTTTAGCTGAAAGGAGTTAGGGTTGAGTGAAATTACTTTTATAGCTGAAATCAGTTCAACCTTGGCAAATGCCTTTCCTGAGAACGCTGTTTTTTTTATTAAAAACTTATCCTGGTTAATTAAAGGCAACTCTATTGCTGAGTCGGCTAGACCGGCCTTAAGCTTTACTGCGATCCTTGGTGCCAGACCCTTTGCGCTGAATGTGTTGGAAAGAACAATAACAGTAGCACTTTCTTTTTTTGCTGCTTCCGCAATGATTGAGGCATAAGCTTGATTAATAAAAGACTTTAATTTATCATGAGATACATTCATTACCCTATTAGCACCATATTTTCCCAGATTGACAAGAATTTCAGGATTTACATTTCCAATCGAAATGGCAATTAATTCTGTTTTTAACTGTTCAGCAATGGCAGCGGCATAAGAAATAACCTCAAAGGCAGATTTCTTGAATTTACCTTCTGCATTCTCTACATATACTAATACTGACATAATCTTTACTTTATAACCTGATGGATAATTTTTAGCCTAAATAACTTTAGATTTAGTGTGTAAAAGCTCGACCAATTTCTCTGTTTCATCCGAGCCAAGCATAGTAACAGAGCCACGTGGTTCGGGTATAGAATAGGATTGAAATGAAAGTAATTGATCTACCGGTGCAGGCTCTATCACCTCCAATGGTTTTGTTCGAGCCGACATAATTCCTCTCATATTCGGAATTTTAGGTTCGGCAACACCTTCCGCACAACTGGCAGTGAAAGGGAAAGAAACCGAGAGTATCTCCTTCCCACCCTCAATCTCGCGAACAAGACTGGCCTGAGTGGTAGATTCAATATCTAATTTTTTAATAATGGATATGGATGGAATATTCAAAAATTCAGCAACCATGGCGGCAACTTGACAACCATTATAATCAATGGATTCCCTTCCGGTTAATATCATTTGAAAGCCTTTGTCTTTTGCATAATTTGCAATTTGGGCCGCAACAAAATAGGCATCCCGAGGAGCTGCATTTATTCTCACAGCATCATCAGCGCCAATGGCCAAAGCTTTCCTTATGGTAGGTTCAGAGCCAACTTCACCAACATGTATAATACTTACCGTCCCTTTTCCTCCTTCAGTTAACTCAATGGCACGCGCCAAAGCAATTTCATCATAAGGATTTAATATATATTGAACACCAAGTGTATTGAATTGGGTATTATCACCATTAAAAGTTACTTTTGTTGTGGTATCCGGGACATTACTGACACAAACTAATATTTTCATATAAATTTCTGTTTTTACAAATCTACTCAAAAAAGCCAAATAAAATGCATCCAATCCGTTTACAAAAGCTTTTAGATTTTCTAAAAAATGAACCTGAAGATCCTTTTTTGAAATATGCAATTGCTACAGAGTATTTTAGCATAAAGGATTATAAAAACGCCTTATTTTATTTTGAAGATTTGATTAAAAATCATCCGGATTATGTTGGAACTTATTACCATTTAGGTAAATTGTATGAAATAATTGGCAGGAAAACAGATGCTATTGAAATTTATAGGAATGGGATGAATTTTGCCAGAAAAAATGGGGATATGCATGCTTTTTCCGAATTACAAAGTGTACTCAATTCAGCCAGCGGTTTAGATTACGAAGACGACTAGTATTTTATGCTTAGAAAACGTCAGCTTATTTTTCTTACTGATGTCATTTGGTTTACGCTGACCGCGTTTGGTGGAGCTCAAGCGCATATCGGAATGATGCTTAAAAATTTTGTAAGTAAACGCAAGTATATCAGTGAAAATGAATTGCTGGAATTAAACGCACTCACTCAAATACTTCCCGGACCTTCCTCCACACAAACTTTAATCGGAATTGCATATAAGGTTGGAGGACTCCCAATTGCGATTACAACTTTTATTATTTGGGTACTCCCATCAGCATTCTTAATGTGTTTGGCTGTGCTGAGTTATACCTTATTAGGGCAAAAGGAGAAGTTTGCACAGATATTATTGTATGTACAACCCGTCGCTGTTGGTATCGTAGCTTATGCAGCCTATTCCTTTGGAGATAAAGTACTGAAATCAAGAACCTCATTTTGGCTTGCAGCCGGCTCATTATTTGCGACCTTATTATTACGTAACGCTTATGCCTTTCCAATCCTGATTTTAATTGGGGGAATTGTCTCTTCAACTATTAACAAAGAGGTTGAAGAAAATAATTTAAGAGTCAGACTATTTTCCAACATCAATCCAAACAAAATCGCTTATTTTATTGGTGTTCTACTATTATTTGCCGGAATGGGGGCATTGATTAATCGTACTTCACCATTCAGTTTACCTATTCGTTTGTTCGAAAATTTTTATCGTAATGGAATTTTGATATTTGGTGGAGGACAGGTATTGGTTCCTTTTATGTACACCGAATTTGTGCAAATGAAAGGCTATTTGACTTCCGACCAATTTCTTTCAGGATATGCCTTTCAACAGGCATTACCGGGTCCAACTTTTTCATTCACATCTTTTGTAGGTGGTATGACCATGAAAAATTCAGGTTCCGGTATTTCCGGTCAGATTTTGGGAAGTATAATTGCGGTTCTTGGCATTAACCTACCGGGTTTAATTCTTATTTTGTTTATTGTCCCTTTTTGGAATGATTTGAAGAAAATAACAAGAATTAAAAATTCTTTATCAGGTATCAATGCAGTATCTGTAGGTTTTATTGGTGCTGCATTCTTACTTCTGATTCACCCGGTGGGAGTAAATTTTCTATCAGTTGGGTTAATTTTACTTACCTTTCTGGTGTTGGTATTCACCAAAATAAAAACACCAATTATAATTTTGGCAGCGGTATTCCTTGGTCTCCTGATCTAGTCAAATTCCATAACCATTACGTTTATCAGAACAGAGGTTCATCATCTAAATCATCCATTCTTGAAGGCCGGATTATGAAATTATTGGGTTTTTCAAAATCTTGTGAGGGGCTGATTCCAGCAAAGGGATTTGGATTATTCGCTGAATTATTGCTGAAATCTTCCTCTAAGTCAACGAATTTTACATATCTACCCACGAATCTCAGTGGAATAGTTCCGGTTTCTCCATTTCTATGTTTGGCGACAATAACCTCTCCGATACCGACGGTTGATCGACCTTGTTCATCTTCGCTTAGACCATAATACTCCGGTCGGTATAAGAATAGAACCATATCTGCATCTTGCTCAATAGATCCTGATTCGCGTAAATCTGAGAGCATAGGTTTTTTAGTGCCACCAGGCCGGTTTTCTACAGCTCTGCTGAGTTGTGATAAAGCTATAACAGGCACATTGAGTTCTTTAGCTACAGATTTTAGTGCTCTCGAAATACTCCCAATTTCTTGTTCCCGGTTACCACCTTTCCCATCACTTTTTCCATGCATCAGTTGCAGGTAGTCGATGATAATCATTTGAATATCGTATTGGGCCTTCAATCTCCTGCATTTAGCTCTGAATTCGAAAATATTCAATGCCGGTGTATCATCGATAAATAAAGGCGCTTCTGTGAGCGTACCTATTTTAGAATGAAGTTTTTGCCATTCCCATTCAGCTAAATGACCTTTTTTAATTTTTTCCTGTTCAATCTCTGTTTCTCCGGATATCAATCGATTAACAAGTTGTACCGATGACATCTCGAGCGAAAAGAAAACCACAGGTTTGTTAAATTGTACTGCAGCATTCCTGGCACAACTCAATACGAATGCCGTTTTTCCCATAGCAGGTCTTGCTGCAATGATTACAAGGTCGGAAGGTTGCCATCCTGAGGTAATACGGTCTAGCGCAGTAAAGCCGGAAGGCACACCAGTTAAACCATCAACTTTATCCTTGATTTTTTCAAGATTTTCCAGGGATTCTCTGATGATGTCATCCATCTTTCGGGAGTCCCTCCTAAGATTATTTTGTGCGATATCAAAAAGATTCTTTTCCGCATGATCCAGAAGATCAAAAATATCGGTAGTGTCCTCGTAGGCATTACTGATTATTTCTGTTGAAATCCTGATTAATTCACGTTGAATAAATTTTTGCGAAATAATTCTGGCATGATATTCTATGTTTGCAGCAGAAGCTACACGATTGGTGAGCTCGGTAATATAATAAGCACCTCCAATCATTTCAAGCTCTCCCTGCTGTCTCAATTGCGCGGTAACTGTTAAAATATCGACCGGGGAGGATTTTTGAAAAAGGGATTGGATTGCTTCAAATATTTTTTGATGGCTATCCTTATAAAAGACTTCAGGCTTTAATATGTCAATAACCGTTGAAAGTGCATCTTTTTCAAGCATCAAAGCGCCCAAAACAGCCTCTTCCAGATCGAGAGCCTGAGGAGGTAATTTCCCCAAACCACTTACGATGGTGTTTAATCTGCTACGTCGTTCTGATGAAAATGTATTTTTAGTGCTATGGTTATAATCCTGATCCTTTTCTAAACTCATGGGAACAAAAATATATAAATTTACAAGCGATTTTTTTTAAGTTTTTCACACCGAATTTTTTTAGCAATATACACTATTTACTTTAGGCTGCCAGAATCACTTTTTTATCAACATATATTGTTAATAAATTATGGAATTTATTTTAAATCATAATTTCATTCCTTGCTATGGCACTGTTAATAACTTTTTATGATGTTGATAATCTTAGTTTTCGTTTAGAATAATTAACCCATTTATATGAAAATGGAAATAATATCTAACTTCGTGCTTTACTATAATCCATAGAAATGAACACTAACTCTTTCAAAAATAGACGCACCAATGTTAACCATGAGTCTAATCAAATGGTATTCGGAATCAGGGCCATTACCGAGGCTATAAAGAGTGGTAAGGAAATTGAAAATTTATATCTTCAGCGTGGAATTTCCGGAGGATTAGTTTCAGAATTACGCGCATTAATTCTTGAGAAAGAAATCGGCTTTCAATTGGTTCCATTGGAAAAGTTAAATCGACTAACTCCTAAAAATCACCAAGGAGCTGTGGCATTTATTTCACCCATTAGTTATGAAAAAATTGAAAACATCATTCCTGCCATTTACGAAAGAGGTGAAGTACCCTTGGTTTTAATGCTTGATGGAATTACTGATGTCAGAAATTTTGGGGCCATAGCCCGCACGGCAGAATGTGCGGGGGTACATGCCCTGATCGTACCTGCAAAAGGTTCAGCTCAGGTTAATCCTGATGCCATAAAAACCTCTGCCGGTGCTTTATACAAAATACCGGTTTGTCGTCATGATAGTTTATTTAAAACAGCAAAATTTTTACAAGATTCAGGCTTACAGCTGGTTGCCTGCACCGAAAAAACGAACGACTATTTATATCAGCCTGATTATACCGTCCCTACCGCCATTATCTTGGGATCAGAAGAAAGTGGAATTTCTTCTGAGCTGATTAGAATTGCAGACTATCTGGCAAAAATACCAATGTATGGTGAAATAGAATCATTAAATGTATCAGTTTCTGCGGGAATTATGCTCTACGAGGCTATTAGGCAGAAAAACAATTCTAAATAAATTCAGACCCAAACCGCTGTTTTACATCTCCAACAATTTGTTTTATCTCCTGCTCCTGATTCCTTGGGCATATTAGTAAGGTATTGTTTTCCTCTACAACAATAAAATCATGCAGCCCTTGCATAATTACAAGTTTCCCTTTGGGTACATTCACCATACAATTTGATGAGTCGTACATAATTACCATTTCTGAAGGTATTACTGCATTCCCAACATAGTCCTTTTCAGAGAGCTCATATACTGATGCCCAGGTTCCTAGGTCAGACCAGCCAAATTCGGATGGGAGAACATAAACATTATCGGCCTTTTCCATAATACCATAATCGATTGAAATGTTAGTACATTGAGAAAAAGCAGAATGAACAAATTCCTGTTCCTGGCTCGAATTATAGAGTGTATCACCCTCTTTAAAAATATCATTGATTTCGGGCAAATACTTTTTAAAGGCTTTTATGATACTCTTTACCGACCACACAAATATTCCGGCATTCCATAGAAAATCACCACTCTGAACAAAGGTCGTCGCTAATTCATAATTTGGTTTTTCTGTGAAGGTTTTTACCTTAAAAAAATCATCAGCAATTTTCTTTGTATTGTATTGAATGTAGCCATAACCCGTGTCAGGCCTTGATGGTTTAATTCCTAATGAAATAAGGCAATCATTATTGGATGCTGCTACCAGCGATTTTTTGATACTTCGGTTAAATTCCTCAACGTCCAGAATTAAATGATCTGAAGGGGCAACAACGATTGAGGCTTCAGGATTAATTTGAAGTATTTTATGACTACCATAGGCGATACAAGGTGCAGTATTCCTCATTATTGGTTCTGCAAGTATTTGGTGATCTTTTAAAGAGGGGATCTGCTCTTTTACCAGTTGAATATAGGATTCATTGGTCAATATAAAGATATTTTCTTCGGGTACGATTTTTAAAAATCGTTCATAGGTTTGTTGTATCAGCGTTTTACCCACGCCCAAAATATCGATAAATTGTTTTGGATGAGCGGTGCGACTAATTGGCCAAAATCTGCTGCCAATTCCTCCTGCCATAATTAGGGCATAATAATTTTTCATCTCCATTTAATTTGTTTTTTAAAGTGATGATTTCCAGAGGAAGTCATTTTGGACTAAATTGTGCTAAAAATCTTAAAATTAATGATTGTTCAGCTCATTCAGCTTTCACCTATACTTATCCTTTTAAATGATACCTTCTTTTAATAGATCATGCAGGTGTACGAAGCCTTCAAATTTTGTGCCTGATCCTACCAAAATTTGACTTATGTTATTTTCCCTGAGTATTTGCAGTGCGTTAAAGGCAAGTTCATTTTTATCAATGTATTTTGGAGAACTTGTCATGATATCTTTGGCACTAAGATCTTCAATACTGATATTTTTATTCAACATCCGTCGAATATCACCATCTGTAATAATTCCTTGGAGAATACCTTGATCTACCACCGCCACAGCACCTAATCGATTTTTAGTAATTTCTATCAGTACCTCTTTGACACTTGCACTGGAAGAAACCATGGGTTTTTCATTTTGAGCGGCAAGATCTGCTACTTTTAAATACAAGCGTTTACCCAATGAACCTCCGGGATGATATTTGGCAAAGTCAGCACTGCTGAATTCCCGACATTCCAATAAGCTTACTGCCAATGCGTCACCCATAGCCAACTGTGCTGTTGTACTGCTTGTGGGCGCAAGGTTATTTGGGCAGGCTTCCTGATCAACAGAAGTGTCTAAGATCCAATCGGATTGTTTGGCAAGAAATGAATTTTTGTCACCTACCATTGCCACTAATTGATTTCCTCCCTGTTTCAGTAAGGGAATCAATACTTTTATTTCGGGGGTATTACCACTTTTTGAAATACATATTACTAAATCGTCTTTCTGAATCATTCCTAAATCACCATGAATTGCATCTGCTGCATGCATAAAAATAGCAGGTGTCCCGGTTGAATTAAATGTTGCAACGATTTTTTGAGCTATTATTGCACTTTTTCCTATACCAGTCACTATAACTCTGGCTTTTAGGTATAGAATTTGATGTACTAATTCCGGAAAATTATCGTTTAACTGATTAGCGAGTCGTTTTATACTTTCAGCTTCAATTTGAAGCGTCTTTCTCGCTATTTCTAATATTTCAGCATTGTTTTTCAATGAGATATTTTTTTAATAAATAGATAATTTACCGCAAAAATATGTTATTTTGAACATTATTATGACCCAATTTCAATTTTTTCCAACCAGGATATGGAAATAAACAAATCCCTGTTTGATAATTTACAGAATTTTTTTGGCTTTGATAACTTTAAAGGAGATCAGGAAGCCATTATAACCAGTATACTCCAAAAGAAAGATACCTTTGTTATCATGCCTACCGGTGGGGGTAAGTCAATCTGTTATCAGTTGCCCGCACTAATGAGTGAAGGAACAGCCATTGTGATATCACCCTTAATCGCTTTGATGAAAAATCAGGTTGATCAATTAAGAGCCTTTGGAGGTACGGATAGCATTGCACATTTTTTAAATTCATCCTTGAATAAATCTGAGATAACTAAGGTTAAGGAAGATGTAACTAAGGGGGAAACTAAATTACTATATGTAGCACCCGAATCACTTACCAAAACTGAAAATATCGATTTTTTACGGGGTATATCTATTTCATTTGTCGCAGTTGATGAAGCTCATTGTATCTCAGAGTGGGGTCACGATTTTAGACCTGAATATCGAAGGATTCGTCAGGTAATTGATAATATCGGAGATCATATTCCAATTATTGCCCTAACTGCTACAGCAACGCCAAAAGTTCAGCAGGATATTCAGAAAAACCTGCAAATGAATAATGCAGCTTTGTTTAAATCATCATTTAATCGACCTAATTTATTTTATGAAGTTCGTGCGAAGCGGAATGTGATCAAAGAGATTGTAAGATATGCAAAATTGAATTCAGGAAAATCTGGCATTGTTTATTGTCTGAGTCGTAAAAAAGTTGAGGAGGTTGCAGAGGCATTAAAATTGAACGGAATCAGAGCATTGCCATATCATGCCGGACTTGATCCAAAGACCAGAGCAGAAACTCAAGATAATTTCTTGATGGAAGATGTTGATGTAATCGTAGCAACGATTGCTTTTGGTATGGGTATTGACAAACCGGATGTTCGTTATGTAATCCATCACGATATTCCTAAGAGCATGGAAGGGTACTATCAAGAAACCGGTCGTTCCGGACGCGATGGTGGTGAAGGTATTTGTGTGGCATTTTATTCCCAAAAAGATATTGATAAACTCACAAAGTTTATGAAAGATAAGCCAGTTTCTGAAAGAGAAATTGGCACTCAAATTCTCAAAGAGGTTATTGACTATGCAGAATCATCCGTATGTAGAAGAAAACAGATCTTACATTATTTTGGCGAAAATTTCAATGAAACAGGTTGCAATAACATGTGTGATAACTGTAGGCACACAAAAAAATATTTTGATGCCGAACTTCCTCTGCATAATGTCTTGAAATTAATTAAGGAGCTTGGTGAAAAATTTGATGACCAGCATTTTATTCATATGATGATGGGTATTGAAAATCCACAAATTGCTTCTTATGGCCATAGCAAACATCACCTGTTTGGATCCGGTAAGGAGCAGGGTGAAATTTTATGGAAATCCTTACTTCGACAGGCTGTTCTTAATAATTTTCTTCAAAAAGATATTGATAATTATGGGTTATTAAAGCTTACTAAATCGGGCCTTTCATTTATAGAGAACCCACATTCATTGAAATTCATCTTAAATTATCCTATGGATGAAGCAGAAGATGAAATTGAAGAATCTCAACAACAGGGTGGGGTATCGGATACCCAACTTTTACAGATGTTGAAGGATCTAAGAAAAAAGATTGCTAAGCAAAAGAATTTACCTCCCTTTGTTGTGTTTCAGGATCCATCTTTAGATGAAATGTGTATTCATTACCCAATTTCCATGGAAGAACTTAAACAGATTCATGGGGTTGGATCCGGAAAAGCGTTAAAATTTGGACAGCCTTTTATCGAACTCATCAAGAAATATGTTGAAGATAATGATATTGAAAGGCCGAATGATTTGGTCATTAAAAGTGCTGCCAATAAATCTGCATTAAAGGTATCCATCATTCAAAATATTGATAGGCAAATTGCTTTAGAGGACATTGCATCTGCCAAGGGAATTACTTATGATGATATTTTAAAAGAACTTGAAACCATTGTTAATTCCGGTACCAGGTTGAACCTCAATTATTATATTGATGAATTAATAGAAGAGGATAGGCAAGATGAGGTTTATGATTATTTTAGATCGACAGAAACTGATTCCATCGATACCGCTATGATTGAACTCGGACCGGATGACTATACAAGAGAAGAGGTTCAACTCATGCGCATCAAATTTATATCAGATTTAGGAAATTAATGATAAAGACTATTCCGCAAATAAAACATACCGATTCAGGTAATTTTTTTCTAATGGCCGGACCATGCGCAATTGAAGGTGAGGAAATGGCTCTCAGAATTGCAGATAAAATTACTACTATATCAGATAAGTTAGCTATTCCTTTGATTTTTAAGGGTTCCTATCGAAAGGCAAACCGGTCTCGTCTTGACTCATTTACTGGAATCGGAGATGAAAAAGCTTTGAGGATCCTTTCTAAGGTAAGTCGTGAATTCGGGGTTCCAACGATTACTGATATTCATGAATGCCATGAGGCATCTATGGCTGCTGAATACGTAGATGTATTGCAAATACCCGCTTTTTTATGCCGACAAACCGATCTTTTGCTTGCTGCTGCCAAAACTGGGAAAACCATTAATGTGAAGAAGGGACAATTTCTATCTGCGGCCTCCATGCGCTTTGCGGTTGATAAGGTTCTGGATTCTGGTAATCAAAAAGTGATTTTAACAGATCGCGGAAATACTTTTGGTTATCAGGATATCCTAGTTGATTTTAGAGGAATCCCTGAAATGAGGTCTTTTGGTGTACCTGTTGTGATGGACTGTACCCACTCATTACAACAACCCAATCAGGTTAGTGGAGTAACTGGAGGCAATCCTGCCATGATTGAAACCATTGCAAAAGCCGCAATAGCCGTGGGAGCAGATGGATTATTTATAGAAACTCATCCGGATCCAGCTCATGCTAAATCAGATGGTGCCAATATGCTTCATCTCGATAATTTGCAAGACCTATTGATTAAATTGATTCGAATCAGGGAAGCTATCTCCTGATTTCCGGGCTTCTTTTGATATCAATTGAAACCTATATTCGTGAAAATCAGCTTTCAGGTTTTTTTATAAATATTCTCATTTAGCCAAGTCACACTTTCAGCCGGGTCATCGATTTGTTTTGCTCCATCTTGTTCAATAAAGGCGTGCTTAACACCCGATAAGCGAGAATTTTCAAATATGTGCTTGAAATCAATTTTTCCTTTTCCTACCGGACAAGGTTTACCGGTAGTTTTGTCCAGATCTTTGACATGCCACAATGGGAAACGATTTGGATATTTTTTGAATAAAGCAACCGGATCCATGCCCGCAGCGCTTGCCCATGCCAGATCAAGTTCCATAAATACTTTGTTCTTATCTGTATTTCCCAAAACATAGTCGAAAGCTGAAATACCTTCTATAGCCGTAAATTCGGATTGGTGATTATGGTAGGCAAATTTCATCTTGTTTTTTGCAGTGGCATCACCAGCCTTTATAAAAATTTCAGTAGTTCTTTTTATCTCATCCAGATTATTAATCGATGAGCTTGAACAGATTACCCAGGTACAGCCACCTTCGGCAGCCTCATCAATAATTTGTGATAAATTATCTCTCAAATTTCGAGAAGCGGGTGCAACCGTCGCATTTCTTGGTAAGCCACCCACATGATTGCCAATCCATTTCAAACCTAAATCATTTGCCATCATGGCAAAATCCCTTGCTGAATGTTTGTAATATAAACCACCCGAGCCTGTTGCAGTTTCTATCTCTTTTATTCCCAGATCAGCAATTTGCTTTAAAACCGTTTTAGTATCCGCCCCGGGTGCATTTATTAAACCGGAGAGGGTGTAAACCTGTAAACCTAAAGGTGGGTATTTGAGGAAAGTTCCATTAGTAAGTGAATAGGAGCCGGCAGAAATAGCGCTACCTGCGGCAATGAGCCCTGTGCTTTTGATAAAAGATCTTCTACTAATCATACGATCGTTTTAATTATAAATTTTCGGTTTTATAGAATAGATAGGTAATAGTCCAAGAAAACGCTTTCCCAGGGTCGGCATCCACCTTAATAAATGGCTCCGGACTAAGCGTGGTGGGAACTGACCAATACATGAATTTTGATAGCGCTCTGTTGGCAGTAATTCTGACACCCGCACCTGTTTTCTTATTCTCAACTCTAAAATCGTAATCCTTAACTTGATCACCTGAATAACCTGTAGGATATTCCATCGTACTTTCCCCTTTTGTTAAATTCCTTAAATAATTCATCTTATTTTCATTGAAGTCCATTAACTTTTTTCCGGAAGGTTCATTTTTTATTTTAAAAGGAAGAGTCACAATAAAATCAGATCCCGTAGTCTGATTGTCCATTACAAAGAAATTGTGATTAAAAACACTTGTGTTTATTGCTTTCTGACCGGTATTTTTCAATTGATGCTCCAAGACTAATTCAGGTTTGCCCTTGACCAGTCTAACGGTTTTGGTGTATACATAAGAATGACCTTTTTCATCATCTAATTCATGGATGAAGATTATTCTGTCTTTCATTTTTTTAACCTTCCAAATACCATAATTAACTACTTCAAATGGAACATGGAATCGGTAGGGCTCATTCTTATTTTTCTTGATAGTTCCTATCCCGATTTTTATGAAGGTTTCACCCGGGGCAGCTGCTTCATAACCAATAGGATCAAAGGCCTCAACCGGACCGGTAATCGCATCGTGCCGTTTTGGGTCATGCTTGGCGTACCATTCTCCAAAATATTCATGGCCCTTAAATTTTAGACTTGAAATCACCCCGGCCCAATCAAACCTTGTACCTTGATAAAAACCTTTTTTCGTGTCAGGTAAATACAATTTTGCTTGAATTTCACCATTGGAGATGGCGACTTCAGGATATTGTGCCATTGCCTTTAGGCAGGTGGTTAGGAGAATTAAAGTTAGAATCTGCTTTAGCATATTGTTCATTTTCATAGTTTATTTTTGATTGGGACTAATTTTAAATCCAATATCAGCTAAATACTTGTATTTTTATTTGAATACTGAAGTATTTTGTTCGCTTTTGCCAAGATAAAAAATTCTAAAAAAAATTGCTTCTTTAACCTATGCCTGTTCAGCTTTAATATCGAAAAAGAAAAAATTGATTATGGATCAATCTTTAACGTTAAGAACTTAAGCTTAAACTCGATAATAATCTGGTTTCCAATTTTTTATAAGCATTTTGATTGCTTTGTTACTCAAATTCTCTTGAAGGGCTTTTTGCACTAAATCCAAATACTCTTCATCCGAGGCAAAGCGAAGTGCGGTAACCTGACTCATGCGTAATCCTTCGGGTAGAACGCGGCCACTTAAAATAAAATGTCTGAAATTTTCTTCTGCACGAATGGCTCTATCCTGCGCTTTTAGTGGAAAAACACGGGTGTACCAGGACAACAGAATGCATGATAAAAATAAAAGAGTCAGCAAACTTGCTGCGTAAAGATTGTCAGTTCCAATCGACTCAAACAGGTTTACGATAGATCCAATGAGCCCGGTAATTAAAAAGATTGCAAGTACACGGTGAAAACCGATTACATATTGCCTGTGATTTTTGAAATTTTGTTCCATGATTATTTAGTTGTGATTTTAAATTCTGTTCTTCTGTTATTTTTTCTGTTTTCCTCCGTAGAATTATCGATTAGTGGAATACTTTCTCCATAACCTTTATAACTGATCTTACTTGCCGGGATGTGTTTACTCAGTAAGTAGTTATAAACTGTTCTTGCCCGTTCATTTGATAGCTCCATATTTGATTTTTCATCCCCAATATCATCAGTATGACCGCCAATTTCAATAGATACAGATGGATTTTCATTCATGAATCTGATTAGTTGTTGTAATTCGATCTTCGATTCAGGTAAGAGATTGAATTTGCCACTTTCAAAGAAGATATTATTCATTATTACCAAACCGCCAATCTCAATTTTTTTTAATGGAATCTCTAAAATAAATGGTTTGTTAACCAGATTTAAATCCGGTGTAAAATTTTGAGAATAGAACAAATAACCATTTTTTGAGATGTTTAATCCGAAAGATTTGCCGACTGTTAAAGTTGCTAAAAACTCACCTGTTTCAGGATTAGAAAGATCGTCGAAAATCGTTTTTCCGTCCATAAGATTAATAATTTCAACTTTCGCATCTAAAATTTCCTTTGTGTATTTATCGAAAATTAAGCCCTTAACATAGGTTACCAAATTCGGGCGAATGGCCTCAGGTAATTCGAAAGAGTAAATATCCAGACCTCCATATCCGGCTGTTTGATTAGAAGAAAAAAATCCCAATTTCCCATTGCTGCTGATACTTAATCCACTTTCCTCACCAAAAGTATTGATTGGATAGCCTAAATTTTGTACTTGCTGCCAACCGATTTGAATCCCATCCTTTACATTTTTTCTACTCATAAAAAGATCTTTATTACCCATTCCTGGCCAGCCATTTGATGAAAAATAAAGGGTTTCATCATCGGGATGTATGAAGGGTGATTGTTCATCATATGGGGTATTGATTTCAGGGCCAAGATTTACCGGTATTCCCCAGGTTCCGTTTGAATGAAGATCAGACTTCCAAAGGTCATATCCTCCAAATCCACCCTTTCGGGTACTAACAAAATACAAAGTTCGACCATCTGCACTGACGGATGGTTGAGATTCCCAGCCGGGAGTGTTTACCGGCGCTCCTATATTATAGGGTTTGCTCCAGGCATTTCCTTCCCATTTTGAAATGTAAATATCACATCTGCCCAGGCCATCCGGACGGTTACACCCGGTGAAAAACAAATAATTACCGTCCGGCGAAATACATTGTGCACCTTCATTAAAATTCATGGTATTGATGTCCTTGCTCAAATACTCCGCAGGGAGCCAGATGCTATCACGTTTAATACTTTTAAAAAAATCCTCGTTTCTGTTTGTTTGACGCGTGAAGATGATCATTTTTTCATCTGCTGTGATAACAGGGAGATATTCATCCTCTTTGGAATTAATCCCCGGACCAATATTTACAGGTTCGAAACTTACCGGATGCTTGATGGCTTCAAGACTAAAAATGCAATCGGCAATGTATTTTTCAGTTTTTTGTTTACTCTCTGGGCTTAAGCCTGGATAAGTGAGATATTTATTGAAAAATTTAATTGCGTTGGTATAGTTCCCGGTATTTAATTCACATTCTCCAATTCCAAAGTGGGTGAGTGGTAGAAATTCAGCATCCAATTCAAGAACCTGATTGTAATTAATCAGAGCTTTGCTGTAATTTTTAGTCATTCTATAGATATCACCAAGTTGCTGGTATGCCGCAGTAAAATTCTTGTCCAGTTTAACTGCCTGGTTTAGTTCAGAGATGGCCTTGTCGTACAATCGGTAACTTAAATGTTGATTAGCCAAATTATAGGATTTTTGGGCGGGTTTAATGGGCGAGAAAGTTTGTTTTTGGCCGAAACAAAATATTGGTAACACACATAAAAGTACCAGTAATCTATTCATTATCTATAGAATTTCCTTTTATGAAGGTAAAAAATATTCTGTACTTAGCTATCGAATAATTCAGTCCAATTAATTCATCCCCGGATTTTAACTTGTAAAATTCAGAGTCAAATTTATTCAAAATCTCAAGGGATATTCAGGTACTTGTGAGTCTGCAAGGAGATTTCCCACTTTGGATTCTGCTTGACATAATCGATGATTAATGGTATTACATTTGTAGCTTTTGACCATTCAGGTTGTAAGTATAATTTGCATGCTTCGGATACAGTAGCTGCATATTCTTCTGCCCAACTAAAATCACTCTTATTGAAAACTATTACTTTTAATTCTCCGGCTAATGGGGCAATGTCCGGACGTGGGGCTTTGAATTTTTTAGGAGATAGACATATCCAATCCCAAGTACCGGAGAGCGGGTATGCGCCGGATGTTTCTATGAAAGTTTTAATCCCCCTTTTTTGTAATTCAGAAGTAAGGTAGTCCAAGTTATAGATTAAAGGTTCTCCTCCTGTGACCACAACTGCTTTGCCGGGATAGTTCTCGGCATTTTTTACGATTTGATCGGTGTAGGTAAGGGGATGAGTTTCGGCATCCCAGCTTTCTTTTACATCACACCAATGACAACCTACATCACAACCTCCTAAGCGAATGAAATAAGCTGCTTTTCCGGAGTGAAATCCTTCTCCCTGTATGGTGTAGAATTCTTCCATTAATGGTAAAAGGGTGCCGTCTTCCGGAATTTGGTGTGCCATTTGTTAAATTAATTACAAATATACTTAAGTTTAAGGGATCAAGGCTGAGTAAATTTAAATGATACACAATTTCTCTATTTTAGATTAACTATGAATTGGATCAATATACTTCCTGTCAGTATCCGTACTTCTGAAGACTTTATAAAAACAATCCATATTTCGGGTCGAAAACTTTGTATAATCAAGTCGGGAAATGAATTTTACGCGGTGAATAGTAGATGTCCGCACGCAGGGGCTGATCTTAGTCAGGGATGGTGTTCATCCGGAAAATTGATCTGTCCCTATCATCGGCATGAATTTGATTTGAAAACAGGACGCGGTGCTGAGGGTCAAGGTAATTACATTGATACCTATCCGGTTGAGTTTAGATCAGATGGTTTTTACATAGGAATATCAAAACCTTGGTGGAAGTTCTGGTGAATTTTACCTGATCCAATTTGAATTTTTACTGAATTTCGAAGGATCTGAAACCCCAATATTTTTTATCCCCATAAACACTTCCTGATTTCAATCAACAATAATTAACTTAACCTGAGTTCGATATCAGGATGCTTAAAATATACCCCCTTAATGGATCTCATGATCCTCCGGACTCGCATGATTTGATTTTTGAAAGCAATACCTGTGTGTTATCGCTTCCTTTAGTCCTTTCCTCCGGGGTAGTTCCGGCTTGAAATCGTGTTCTATTT
>Ga0169931_10005632_pt1 | contig 19031 bp, 20 predicted proteins | sample Kivu_15m_20L_FD_129675 | JGI IMG/M metagenome (GOLD analysis project Ga0169931, IMG submission 129675) | Freshwater microbial communities from Lake Kivu, Western Province, Rwanda to study Microbial Dark Matter (Phase II) - Kivu_15m_20L... | ecosystem: Environmental > Aquatic > Freshwater > Lake... | reverse complement strand
GTTTACATATGACAATACAAACAGCAGTATTAATTGAAACTTTGGTAAAATTAGGAGCAGAAGTTAGATGGTCTTCATGTAATATTTTTTCAACACAAGATCACGCTGCTGCAGCAATTGCAAAATCAGGAATTTCTGTATACGCATGGAAAGGCGAAACTGAAGAAGAGTATCTTTGGTGTATTCAACAGACTATAGTTGGAAAAAAAGAATGGAAACCAAATATGTTACTAGACGATGGAGGAGATTTAACAGCAATTATGCACAAAGATTATAAACATTTAATGAAGGAAATCAGAGGAGTGACTGAAGAAACTACAACTGGAATTAAAGCACTAAATAAAATGGAAAAAAATAATTCTCTTATGATTCCAGCCATTAATGTTAATGATTCGGTGACTAAATCAAAATTTGATAATTTATATGGATGCAGAGAAAGCCTAGTGGATGGAATTAGAAGAGCTACAGATGTTATGATCTCTGGGAAAATAGCAATTGTTGCTGGATTTGGTGATGTAGGTAAGGGAAGTGCATCTTCCTTAAGACAAAGTGGGGCAAGAGTATTAATTACAGAAATTGATCCAATTTGTGCTTTGCAAGCTGCAATGGAAGGTTACGAGGTGGTTTTAATGGAAGAAGCAATAGGAAGAGCCGATATCGTTGTAACTGCAACAGGAAATAAAGACATTGTTACAGCAGATCATATGAGGAACATGAAAGATAGGGCAATACTTTGTAACATTGGACATTTTGATAATGAAATCCAGGTTGATGCTTTGAGAAACTATAAATGGAATCAAATTAAACCCCAAGTACATGAAATAGAGTTACCAAATGGTAAAAGGATTATTCTGTTAGCAGAGGGTAGATTGGTGAATTTAGGATGTGCAACTGGTCATCCAAGCTTTGTAATGAGTGCATCTTTTACCAATCAAGTAATAGCCCAAATAGAACTTTGGAACAATTACAAGAATTATGAAAATAAAGTTTATGTTTTACCAAAATATTTAGACGAAAAAGTTGCAACACTTCACCTGAAAAAGGTTGGTGCAAAACTGACTAAATTATCAAAAGAACAAGCGGACTATATTAGCGTTGAGGTGAATGGTCCTTATAAACCAAATGCCTACCGCTATTAACAGTGGCAAAATAGATATTTCCTCTGAGAGATTAATAAAAAATTTAGCAAAAAAATTAGTAAAATATTTAAAAAAGGGAGATATTGTTTTTTTATATGGGGAAATGGGTGTAGGTAAAACTACTTTTGTAAGATATTTAATAAACCAATTTCAAATTAATAAAAATCTAAAAAAAACTGAAGTAACTAGTCCAACATTTAATCTTTTAAACGAATATTTAATTAATGGACTTAACATAAAGCATTATGATTTGTTTAGATTAAAAAATAAATCAGAGATAAAAGAGTTAAATTTATTTGAGGGAAATCGAGATAATATTTTACTTATTGAATGGCCTCAAATAATTGAAAAAAAATTTTGTAGCAAAACTATTAAGTTTTTTTTTAATTATGAAAACAATTTTAAAAATAGATCTTTGAAAATAAAAGGGCTTAAATTTTTATAATGAATTTAAAATTTTTTGAAAATTTAAAACAAATTAAAGGGGATGCATCAATTAGAAAATTTTATAGAAAAAAAAATAAAAATAAAAATTCAATTATCGTATTTGCTAAAAAAGAAAAAATTAAAAATTTATTAATATATGATGCTGTAAATAAAATTTTAATTAAAAATAAAATTTATGCTCCAAAGTTATTTTCAGAAAATTATAGAAAAAATTTCATTGAAATAGAGGATTTTGGAAATACTACAATTTATCAAATTCTTAAAAGTAAAAAAAAAAATAAGTTTTTTTTTTTTAAAAAAATTATTGACTTATTAAATAAAATTCAATCAATAAAAGATAAAAAAATTAAAAGTTTTAATAACAAATTTTATAAAGTTAAAGTATATGAACATAAGTTCTTGCTTACAGAAGCAAAATTATTTTGTGATTGGTACGTTCCAAAAAATTTATCAAAAAAAAGAGTTTTTATTTTTAACCGTAAATTGAAAAAACAATTAAAATTTTTAATATCAAAAATTATTTTAAAAAACGATACTTTTGTACATAGGGATTTTCATGTTTCAAATATGATGTATCATAATAAAAAAATTGGACTAATTGACAGTCAGGATGCTCTTATAGGGAATAAGGCCTATGATCTTGCCTCATTAATTGACGATGTTAGATTTAAAACATCAAATAATCTTAAAAATAAAATTTACAATTATTATCTTAAGACAAGTAATAAAGTGATACATAATAAATTTAAAAATGATTTTGAAATTTTATCAGTGTTAAGAAACCTCAAAATTATTGGTATTTTTACTCGGTTAGCGCAGAGAGATAACAAGAAAAGTTATTTAAAATTTATACCTTATGCATGGAAACTTATTAATTTAAGAATTAATAAAAATAAAGTTTTTGAGGAATTACAAAAAATTTTAAAACTTGATTTTTCTAAAGAAATTAATCGATAATATGAAAATAAAAACAGCTTTAATTTTATGTGCGGGTTATGGTAAAAGATTAAATCCTATTACTTTAAAAACTCCAAAGCCATTACTCAGATTGAATAATATGACCTTGCTTCAATCATGTATAAATTTAATTGAAAATTTAGGTATTAGAAAAATTCTTATCAATACTTTTTATTTAAATAAAAAAATATCTAATTACTTAAAAAATAATAAATTTATGAGTGAAATTCAAATAATTGATGACGGTGAGTTTATTTTAAATACAGGAGGAGGTATTTTAAATATGATTAAACAATCTTCAGATGAAAATTTTTTAATTTTTAATCCTGACACAGTTTGGAGTAAAAACTATAAAAAAGAAATTATTAAAATGGAAAGATTTTATTTTTCTAAAAATTTAAATAATGTTTTAATGCTAGTAAATAAAAATCAATGTTTTGATAAGAAATTAGCTGCTGATTTTACTCTACAAAATAATTTAATTTCAAAAACTACTAACAACGATTTGATTTATATTGGCTGCCAAATATTAAATAAAAAAATATTTAAAAACTACAAAGTTTATAATTTTTCTATTGTAAAAATTTGGGACAATTTAATTAAAAAAAAAAAATTGTTTGGATTTAAAAGCTTTAATAAGTTTTATCACTTAACAGATTTGAGTGTTTTTAAAAAGCTACAAGATCTTTAGCTCTTTCTTGATCCAAATATTTGCATTCTATAATTTTTTCATCTTTATTTAAAATTATTAGTAAAGGATTCCCAGTGGGTATTTCTAATTTAGAAATTTGATTATTATTTAATTTAAATAAATACTTGCAAAGTGCTCTTATAGAATTACCATGTGCCGAAATTAATATATTTTTATTATTAATTTTATTTTTAATTTTTTCTTCGTAAAAATTTATAACTCTTTTATAAGTATCTTTTAAAGACTCAGTGCTAGGTATAAATTTTTTTGGAATTTCTTTACATGTTTGAATATTAATAGGATGATATGGATTATGTTTATCTAATGGTTCTGGACGCAAATCCCATGATCGTCTAAATTGATGTACTTTTTCTTCACCAAGTTTAATTTTCATTTCATCTTTATTTAAGCCAGTTAAAGCACCGTAATGCCTCTCATTTAATTGCCAAATCTCCTCATAATCTTTTTTATCATTAAGAATTTCTTGAATTAATTTAAGAGTTTTTTTAGCTCTTAATTGCAGAGAAGAGTAATAAACATCGATTTTAATATTGTACTCTTTAATTAAATTACCTGCTTTTTTGGCCTCTAATTGTCCGTTTTCAGTTAAGTCTACATCAACCCATCCAGTAAATCTTTTTTCAAGATTCCAGACACTCTGTCCATGTCGAATTAATATTAAATAACTCATATACTTATCTTTTAGATTAATTTGATAAATTAAACTATACATATAAATGATAAGATTTTTATCAAAATATAAATATATTTTTTATACAAATAACGTTCTGGTTATTATTTTATATTTATTTCCAGGAAGTTTAATTGGATGTTTTTTATATAATGATTGTAAAATTCAACCAAAAATAATTGATGATTTTATTATTTCCTTAGATCACTTTTTAATTTTTTTTATTACCACAAGTATTGGCTATATGACTTTTTTAACATCTAAGTATACAAGTATTTTGACTATATACTTAATATTTTTGTCAATAATCTTAGAATTATTTCATTTTCTAATCCCAGATAGAAGTTTTGAAGTAATAGATCTATTTGGAAATCTTTTAGGAGTATTGGTGGTATTAATAATTTTTTTATTATTTAAAAAATATGCAAAATTTAAATACTAATCTATTTATAATATTTTTTTTAATTTTGTCTGGTTGTTCAACAATTCCGTCTAATACTTCAAATAGCTGCTCTATTTTTAGTGAGAAAAATTTTTGGTATAAGCATGCAAAATCCTCTGAGCAAAAATGGGGTACACCTATTTATATTCAATTAGCTATAATCAAAGTAGAGTCAAATTTTGACAGTCAAGCTAAACCTCCAAGACAAAAACTATTCAAAATTATACCCCACAAAAGGCCTTCAAGTTCATTCGGTTATTCGCAGGCTGTTAAAGGAACATGGGAGCTGTATAAAAAAGAAACCGGTAACAATTTAGCAGTCAGAACAAGATTTAAAGATAGTGTAGATTTTATAGGTTGGTATACAAATAAAACTGAAAGTATTTTAAAAATTTCAAAAAAAGATGCTTTTAGACAGTATATTGCTTATCATGAAGGATGGGGAAATTATAAAAATTATAAAAAAAATAATAAAATTATTGATTTAGCAAAAAAAGTAGAAAAGCAATCGAATATTTATAAAGAGCAATTAAAAAAATGTGAAAGCTCACTTAACAGAAATAAATATATTATTTTTTAGTTAATTGTTTTTCTAGCTCTAGATCAACAGCATCAATTCTTCTAGTATTTTTAGCCAACGCCAAATACATTGCTGGTGTTACGTAAAGTGTAAAAAAAGTTGAAATTATCATTCCTCCCAAAATAGTAGATCCTAGAGCTAATTGTGATCCTTCACCTGCACCAGGGCCGATATTTCCAATTACGAGAGGTATCATAGCTATAATTGTACTTAGTGAGGTCATAATTATTGGTCTAATTCTTAAGGCACAAGCCTCTTTTACAGCATCCTCTAGTTTTCTCCCGGTAGTCCTAATTTGATTTGCATAATCTACAATTAAAATACTATTTTTGGTTGATATACCAACTAATATTACTAATGCAATTTGAGAAAAAATATTAATTGAACTATTGAGAAACAGAATAAAAACTAAGCCCCCAAATACAGCTAATGGTACTGTTAGAATAATAATAAAGGGATGAATAAACGAATTAAAAGTAGCTGCCATTACTAAATAGGCAGTTAACAAAGCCAACCCGAAAATAATAAAAATTTCGTTAGTAGTTTCTTTAAATTCTTCAGATTCTCCTTTCCAGGTAATTTGATTTTTTGGAGCAACTTCTATCATTACGTTTTCAAGATATTTTATAGCTTCGGCTAAAGTATAATTTTCTTCAATGTTTGCAGAAATTGTTACTGCTCTTTGTCTATTATATCGTGATAATGCCTCAGCTGTCCCTTCCTCTTTAAAATCAACCATGTTTGCTATTGAAACTAACTTTCCAGTGGTGCTTGATCTTACAAAGATTTTTGATAAGTCTTCTTTATTTCTTCGATCCGACAGATATTGTTGTAATATTATTGGATATTCTTTACCCATTTTGTTAAACGTTGTAACACGTTTGCCTCCATAAAGCGTTTCAAGTGTTGTTCCAATATTTTCTATTGAAACGCCCAAATCATTTGCCCTGATTTTATTTGTGATTAGCTTAACTTCTGGTTTATTTTTATTGTAATCTGACTCTACTCTGGATAAATTTCTATTTTCTCTCAATTTATTCATAACATTATCAGCTATAACTTGTAATTCTTCGTAGCTTGTTCCATAAATTACCATTTGAAGTGGTTTATTATAATTAGAAACTCTTATGGATTGAGGTGATATTGGGAAAGCTAAAGTTTCAGGAAGACTAACAATTTTTCCTATAGCTTCCCTCATTACTGTTTGACTATCTTTTTTCCTATTCTTCCATTCATCTAATAATGCAATTATTATAAAGCTATTATATGTGGTTTCAGATCTTCCAAATCCTGGAACTCTCATAATTAATCTCTCATAAGGACTATCTTCAGCCTCAAGGAGAGGAATTAATCTTTGCTCAATTTGTTGAGCTTTGTCCCTAGTATATTCAAATGAACTGCCTTCATCCGTCAAGCCAATAATTAAATATGACCCTCTATCTTCTTGAGGCAAAAGTTCTTTATTTGTAAAATTAAATAAAATAATTGAAGCAACTAATATTAAAATAATAAATAATGAGATAGTCTTCTTTTTATTTATCCAGAATTCTAATGTTTCTGAATAAAAAATACAAAAATTTTTAAAACCTTTATTAAACTTTGAAACAAAAATATTATTTTTGGGTTTTATGATTAAAAATTTACTTGCTAACATAGGTGAAAGAGTTAAAGCAACAAATGCTGAGACAATTATTGAAAAAGATAAAGCAATTGCAATTTCCCTAAATAATGTTCCAGCTATGCCTTTTATAAAAATCAGAGGTAAAAAAACAGCAATCAATATTAATGTCGTTGCAATAATTGCAAAGGTTATTTGCTTAGATCCTTTGTATGCTGCAACTAAAGGAGATTCGCCATTTTCTATACGAGAATATATAGCATCTGTCATGATTACCGAGTCATCTGTAATTATCCCAATCGCAAGTATAAAACTAAGAAGCACAAAAATATTTATAGATAAATCAAATAGATATAATCCTAAAAAAGATCCAATTAAACTTACTGGTAAAGCAACTGCAGGAACTATAACAGCTTTTATGTTCCCCAAAAAAAGATAAATGATTGCAATAACTAGGATAAAAGCAACAACCAATGTTTTGTAAACCTCCTCAATAGCTGTACCTACATAAGTTGCCTGATCAAAGGCTATTTCAAGTTTTAAACCTTCAGGAAGTGATTTGTTGATTTCTAATATTTTTTTTTTAATTTGTTTAGATAGCTCTACAGTTGAAGCTCCACTTTTTGCATAAATTCCAATTCCTACAGAATTTAAATTTAAGGCATTTTTTCTTTGAGCAGTAAATAAAGTTTTTTCAGAAAGTGGTCCAAATTCTATTTCTGCAACATCTGAAAGCAAAATAACTTTTCCTTTGTTTTTTTTTACTGGCAATTGTTTTATGATATCTATATTGGAGTAGGATTTATCAATATTTAAATTAATATCTTTGTTAATTGCCTCCAGGCTTCCTGCTGGAACATTAATGTTCTCATTTCTAAGAGCCGACTCGACTTCCTGAATGGTTAGATCATTTGCAGCAAGTCTGATTGGATCAATCCAAACTCTAACACTTAATTCTCTTAACCCACCTAATAAAATTCTTCCAACATTGGGTATACTTGAAAAAATATCAACTAAATATCTATCAGCATAATCGCCAAGGTCTAAATCGCTCCAAGTGGGGGAAGATAGCGCAATCCACATTGTTGTATCAAAACCAGCAGATTGTTTTAGGATTTGAGGAGGATTAGATTCGCTTGGTAGACTCTCGGCTACTCTAGATACTCTTTCTCTAATATCATTCGCAGCATCATCTAAATCAATATCTGTATTGAACTCAATGTCGATTGTGCTTCTGCCATTAAGAGAGGTTGAGTTTATATTTTTTATTCCTTCGGCTCCTCCTATTACATCCTCTATTTTTTGAGTTATTTCCTCATCAATAATTTCAGCAGAGGCTGATTTATAACCAACTTCTACTTGAACAACTGGTGGCTGAATACCATCAGGCAATTCTCTAATTGGAAGTTCCCAAAAAACAAAAATTCCAAAAACAATTAATATTATAGACATTACCCAAGCAACCACTGGTCTTCGAATGCTTACATCGGTAATAAACATATTTTATTTTATAATTGGTTTGATTTCTAAATTAGGGCTAATTTTTTTTAAACCTTCTGAAACAATTTTTTCTCCACTATCGATTCCTTTAATGATTTCTATAAATCCGTCTAATCTGTCGCCAATAAATATTTCTGATTTTATTGTTTTATTTTCTTCATTGACCTTGAAAACATAGGATTTGTCACCTTCAATTAAAATGGCTGTATCAGGAATTCCTAAAGATTTTCTTAAATTATACCTTATTGAAAATTCAAGAAGAGCACCAGGCAATATCTCAAAATTTAAATTTTCAATTATTATTCTGGCTTCGAGAGATCTAGTATCTTCATTAATACGATTTGCAAGAGAGTCAATTTTTCCAAAAAAAATTCTGTCTTTATAACCAGAGACTTTCACGTCTACAGGTAAACCAATTTTAATAAATGGTGCAAATATTTCAGGAATATTCACATCTGAATAAATTATTGACGGATCCTCAAAATTAATCAAAATCGATGTTGTTGAAACTTCCAGATCTTCTGAGAAAAATCTTTTGCTAATTACACCATCAAATGGTGCTGTTATGACTCTATTTTTTAGCTTAGCGATTATCTCATCTTTTTTTATTCTTTGATTGAAATTAATTGGTGATAAAATTTCATATTTTTCTACTTTGTATGATTTGCTTTGAGCAGGTATTGCTGTTCCAAAAGTATTAATTTTATTTGCAAAATTTATTTCATTAACAATACTAATATATGTTTCAGGAGCAGGCCATTTACTAAATTTTTTTTGAAAATGATTACCAATTAATGTTCTTGCAACAATAACGATTACAATAACTAAAAAAAAAATTGTAATTATAGATATAATTTTTTTAGATCTTTTCATTTAAATTAAATTTTCCCATATTCAGCCCATGATCCGTCGTAGATAATCGGCATATATTTAGCATTTATTAAACAATATGCTAGAGCCAAAACACAAGCTGTTATTCCAGATCCACAAGAAAAAACCACGTCAGATGAAGTGGTATCTTTTAAGACCTCCTTAAAAATTTTTTTAATTTCATCTTTATCTTTAAAAGTATTATTATTATTAATTAATTTTTCAAAAGGAATACAAAATGATTTTGGAATTGAACCACTTCTTAATCCATGCCTTGGTTCTTGAACCTTTCCCTCAAACCTATCTTTGCTTCTTGCATCGATAACAATAAAATTTTGCAAAGTTAAGTTTTGATTAATTTGTTTTTTATTTTTAACTAAATTAAACTTTTCATTTGGATAGTATTGAGTTTTTTTGATTATTGAAACTGCATTGGTTGTTGTTTTATTTTCACTTTTCCATTTTTTCATACCACCATTTAAAATCCGAATTAGACTAGGATTATGACCGAAATAAATAAAATTATACCAGCATCGACATGCACTTAGTACATCTGAGTTATCATAAACCACTATGTCATCATTGTTATTAATTCCCATTTCAGAGACGATAATTTCCCAGCTATTTTTATCAGTGAGCATATGAGGTAAATTTGAATTTTGATTTGAATTTTTCTCCAAATCAAAAAAAATAGCATTTGGAATATGGTTTTCTTTATATTCTTCTAATCCATTTCTTTTAGTTTGTGGCATATGCCATGAGCAATCAATAATTTTTACTTGATCGATTTTTTCTTTAAGATCATCCGTTTCAATTAAAAACATTATATTATTTTTCTAAATATTTTTGATGATATTCTTCAGCACGAAAATAATTATGTAGTATAGAAATTTTAGTTACTACTTTTCCTGATAATTTTTTATTTATATTATTGAGTACTCTCTCTGCAATTTTTTTTTGATCTTCATTGGTATAAAATATTTCACTTCGATACTGTGTACCAAAGTCAGGTCCTTGAGAATTTAAAGTTGTTGGATCATGAAATTCAAAAAATTTTTCAACCAAGGATTCGTATGTAACTTCCAAAGGATCAAACTCTATTCTAACAACTTCAGCATGATTTGTTTGTCCTGTGCAAACTTCTCTGTATGTAACTGGGATATTTTTTCCTCCACAGTAGCCAACTTCAGTTTTGATGACTCCATTAATTTTACTAAATTTTTTTTCGGGACCCCAAAAACATCCAAGTGCAAAAATAGCTATTTCCATTGATTTAAGTTTTATTTTATTTAAATATTAATTCTATGTTAACCAGAAATCAATTGGGCCTTTTATACATGTTTCTCTCGGTATGTGCTTTTTCAGTTATGGATTTAATAGTAAAATGGTCTCAAGAATATCCAACTGGTGAAGTACTCTTTTTTAGAGGTTTATTTGGATTATTGCCAAATTTTTTTTTAATTCCAAAAAATAAATTTAGAAATTTTTACAAAACAGATAGAAAATTTGAACATTTTTTAAGATGTTCATGTGGATCAATTGCATTAGTTGCAATTGTCATTGCTTTAAGAGAGTTGCCCTTAGCAACTGTAGTTAGCCTCTCGTATGCTGCTCCGTTATTTATTACAGTTTTATCAATATTTATGTTAGGAGAAAAAGTTCGTATGACCAGATGGACGGCAGTGGCGATTGGCTTTATTGGAGTAATTATTATTTCTAAACCTGGGTTTGAACAAATGAATTATTATTATTTATTGCCTCTTATTTTTTGTTTTTGTATGGCATTTGTGACTATTACAATTAGAAGACTTTCAACAACTGAACCAATTTGGTTAATCTCATTTTTTTTTAGCTTAAGTGTTACTCTTTTGTCATTGATAACTATTCCATTTGGTTGGATTTTACCAAGTATGTCAGATTTTATTTTACTCTCTTTTATGGGTATTACTGGTGGTGCTGCAAATTTACTTTTAACCCAATCTTATAAACTTTCTGAAGTTTCACTGGTTGCGCCGCTAAAATATTTGTCATTATTATTTGCCATATTTTTTGGATATCTAATATGGACTGAAATCCCAAGCTATAAAACGTTAATTGGTTCAATTTTAGTAATTTTTTCATCTATAATAATTTTAAGAAGAGAGCTTTATTTTAAACAAAAAATACTTTCAACAATTCGTCATGACTAAAATTCCTAAATATTGGAATCAAGCTAAAAAAAAATTATCTAAAAAAGATAATATTATGAAAAAAATAATTGAAAAATATTCAACTCCCTCGGAGATTATTTTGACTTCAAGAAAAGATGTTTTTTTTTCATTATGTAAAAGTATTGTTGGTCAGCAAATAAGTGTGGCTGCTGCAAACTCAGTTTTTGTTAAGTTTGAAAAAATATGTAAAAATAAAATTAATGCTAATGTTGTAAAAAATCTAACTACACAACAATTAAGAGGTTGTGGTTTAAGTAAACAAAAAATAAGAGGAATCAAAAATCTTGCAAAACAAATTTTAGATAAAACTTTTAACCCAAAACTTATTGCAAAAATGCCTGATGAGGATGCAATTAGTTATTTGTCTCAATTAAGACAAATCGGAAGATGGTCTGCCGAAATGATTTTACTTTTCACTTATAATCGACCAAATATATGGCCAGTAAAAGATATAGGCCTTTTAAGAGCTATATCTAAAAATTATAGGAAGAAATATTTACCCCCTGAAAAATTTGTTAATATTTTACAAAAAAAATTTTCACCGTATTGTTCAGTGGCAACTTGGTATTTATGGAGAAGTATTGATCCAGAGCCAATACAATATTAAAATCCTTCAACAATTTGATGATGTCGAACAACTGTGCCTTTTAATAGGTCATGAGCCTGTTGATATTCTTTAGAATAAAAAAAATTTTTAGCAATTTCAAAAGATTCAAATTCTATTAGTGCAGTTCTGACAAAATCTTTTCCCTCAGTAGTAATTTTTTTACCTCCTCTAACTAAAAATTTTCCTTCATATTTTTCAACTGCCACCTTAGTTTTATTAGCATATTCATTTAGAATATTTTTATTATTTATACTTTCGTAAACACAAACAATATAACCTTTCATGAAATCTCCTTTTTAAATTTAAATTAATATGATAATAGTTTTTATGGCAGAGAAATTAATTGTCACTTTTGACGAATATATCAAAATTGTTGAAAAATTAGCAATTATAATTCATAAAAATTACCAACCGACAGTTCTTGTTGGAATAATGAGAGGTGCAGCTCCCATCATAGACATCCTATCAAGGATATTAAAATTACCCATTGCTTATATTGTAATTCAAAGTTACTCAGGAAAAGGAATTGAAGATCAACAAGGACAGTTAGTGTTTGCAAGGGAATTGAGTTCCCTAGCTAATCAAAAAGATTTTAACAGGGTTCTATTAATTGACGATCTTTCAGATACCGGGCTCACCTTAAATAAAAGTATTGATTGGTTAAAAAATTATGAACCAGTAAAAAATTTTATTAATGAAGTAAAAACTGCGTGTTTGTGGAAAAAAAAATCTTCTGTCTTTGAACCTGATTATTGTCCTGTGAGATTAAACTCAGACCCATGGATAGTTCAACCAACCGAACATTATGAAGAACTTAATATTGAAAAAATTATTAAAAGAAATCAACAAGGCTAGTATTTAAACTAGCCCTGTTCAATATATTTCTAAGCGACAACAAAACTGATTACGCTTAATATTGCTATAATCCAAATTGCTGATGAAGTGCTTGAAAATTTACCAGTAAAGATTCTGATTAAAGCATATGAAATGAAGGATAATGCAATACCATAACTAATACTATAAGTTAAGGGCATTGCTATCATTGCTAACACTGCAGGCGCAGATTCAGCAATATCGTCCCATTCAATATCTACGATATTTCTTACAAATAAAACAGCTACATATAAAAGAGCAGCCCCACCAATTTGTTTCGGTAGACTGGTTGCAATAGGTGCTAAAAATAAGCAAGCTAAAAACAAAACACCAATAACTACTGATGTCATTCCAGTTCTTCCACCTGCTTTAACTCCAGCACCGGACTCTACATAACTTGTTACGGTCGTTGTTCCTAACAATGCTCCTGCAACAGTGCCGACACTATCCGACAGCATTGCTTTGCCAATATCTTCAACTTTTCCTTGTTTATCTACTTTTCCAGAGACATTCGCTACAGAGGTAAGAGTTCCTGTAGTATCAAAAAAGTCGATGAATAATAAAGTGAAAATTATAGAGGACATCCCTGCTGTCAAAGCTGCGTTAAAATCAAAATCCAAAAGATGGGTCATTGGCGGGATAGGTCCTATAATTCCATTAAATTTTTGAAGACCTGAAACCCAAGCAATAATACTAAATGCTATAATTCCAATAATAATATTTCCCTTAATGTTTAATTTTTCCATCACAATCATGGAAACAAAAGCCAAGCAACCTAAGATGATAAGTGGATCTTTGAGATTTCCTAAAGTAACTAAAGTAACAGGATGGTCGGCAACTACCCCCATTATTTCCAAACCAATTATTGATAGAAACAAACCAATACCTGCCCCGATACCTAGCTTTAAACTTTTGGGGATTGAATTTATTAACCATGCTCTAATTGGTGTTAAAGAGATGATAAGAAATAATATACCGGCAATTAAAGTTGCTCCTAGTGCAGCTTGAGGTGTGTAACCCATACCTCCTACAACTCCAAATGCAACAAATGCATTAATTCCCATTCCAGGCGCAAGACCGATTGGCCAGCTTTTCCCGTAAAATCCCATTAAAAAACAAGCAAATGAAGTAGCAAGAATTGTTGCTGTAAAAATACCCCCAAAATCAAAAAATCCTTTTTCTGGACCAGCAAATTCTCCAGATAGAATGAATGGATTTAAAAACATTATGTAAGCCATTGTTAAAAAAGTTGCAACTCCGGCCATTACTTCAGTTTTAAAGTCTGTTTTATGTTTTTTATAATTAAAATAATTTTCAAGCATTTTTTTCTCCTTAGGGGGAAAAGTAATTGATTCTATTGCAAATTGCTCTTTTAAATTTAAGTTTATTCACAATATTCAACTCAAAAGTTTATATTTATGCCACAATTTATGTATAATTGTTCAATCATGAAAAAAATAAAATTTATTTTAATCTCTTTGATCATGATGGTTGTGATTTCAGGATGTCAGACTATTAAGAAAAAAACTGATGCAATTGTTGAAAAAGAGAATGAAAGCTTAAGTAAGTTTATTGGTAAATCTTCTACTGATTTACAAATGAATTTAGGTAAGCCAGATGAAGATTTTAAAAATGAAAAAGGAAACATGGTGTTTGTTTATAATAGCAAAAAATACACTATTCCTTGTGAAAGAAGATTTGAAATAAACTCAGATTCGAAAGTTATTGGATTTGTATCAAACGGATGCTTTTAATAATTACTTGCGGAGAATTTATCTCCGCAAGTAAGGCTAAACTTATTTTATTTCGATAAGTTTTTTCTTTTTATGTTCTGGAACAATTCTTTCACAAGATATTGTTAAAAGACCATCTTTAAGCGCAGCATTATTTACTTTAATATCATCTGCAATTGTAAATGTTCTTGCAAATTGTCTTTGAGAAATACCTTTGTGAATGATTTCTCCATCAACATCTGTATTTTCTGATTTATTAACGTGTTTAGTTCTTACAGTTAATAAATTATCCTCAAACTCAACCTCTACATCATTTTTGTTAAAGCCAGCTAATGCTACTTCAATAGCATAATTATCTTTGCCAGTTTTTCTGATGTTGTATGGTGGATAATTTGAATGCATTGTCAAACTTCCATTTCCAAGCATATTCTCAAATTGGTCGAACATATCGTCAAAACCAATTGAAAATGGTCTTAGAGAGTTAAATATAGATAGATCCTTACTTGTCATAATACACTCCTTTGTTTAGCAAGTTATTTTTATGTAAGTCCCATCTGGCAACTTACGTAATATACTTAGGAATTAGTTTAAATATTTCAAGATTGAAAAAAAATTAAATTTTATTGGATATTTTTAGGGCAAATGCGTAATCAAATGCTATTTCCTCTATCGCACTATCTCTGCCTGATTTACCACTGTGTCCAGCGTTCATTTCTGTTTTTAAAAGTAATAAATTGTTATCGGTTTTATATTCTCTTAATTTTGCAATATATTTTGTAGGCTCATCAAATAAAACTCTATTATCGCTCAAACTTGTTGTGATTAGCATATGAGGATAATCCATTTTTTTTATGTTATTATATGGTGCATAAGAAAAAATATAATCAAAATGCTTTTTGTTGTCTTTGGCATTACCAAATTCGTCAAATTCACCTATGGTTAATGGTAAAGAGTGGTCTAAATTTGTAGTTAAACAGTCAACAAATGGGACTGCCATTATAATCCCTAAAAATAAATCAGGAGCTTGATTTACTACGACTCCCATTAATAGACCTCCAGCCGAACCTCCCATACCAATTATTTTACCTTTTGAAGTGTAATTTTTATTAATTAAGTATTTTGCTGCATGTATATAATCTTCAAAAGTATTTTTTTTGTTTGTAAGTTTTCCTTCTTTCCACCACCTCATGCCTTTTTCCATTCCACCTCTAGTGTGCACGGTTGCCAAAATAATATCTCTATCGATAAGACTTAGTTTTGTTGATGAAAAACCTGGACTTATAGAATTTCCATAAGATCCATAGCCATAAAGTAGTAAATTTGCATTACCATCAATTTTCGTTTTCTTGTGTCTGGTAATAGTAAGGGGTACCGTCCTTCCATCATGAGATTCGAATTCAACTCTTTCAACAATGTAATTGTCAGGATTATGACCTGAAGGTATTTCTTGTTCTTTAACTAATTTTTTTGATTTAGAGGATAAATTATATAAATAAGTTCTCGAAGGAGTTTTTGGAGAAGCGTAACCCAGATAAATCTCATCAGTATTCTTATCTCTTTGAACTAAAGAAACACTTGGTATATAAACATTTTCGTCAGAAAATATTAATTCTTCTTCTTTTCCAGTTATTATATTTTTAGCAAATAATTTATCTAATGCATTAGAGGTTTCTGACCTAATAATCCAATTTTTTAAAAAGGTGCAGCCTCCAATTAAAACCTCATCTTTAGGAGAAATAAATGGCTTCCAATCTTGAAATTCTAAGCTATCTGAAACGTCTATCTTAAAATCTTCAGCTTTTTTATTTGTGTGGTTATAAAATCTGTTATTCCAGGAATTTACTGAGTATAAAATTCCTTTTTCTCTTTCTAGAATTAATTTAGGAAGAGGTTTTTTTTCGTCAACATTAAAATAATATTGTTCGGATGTGTTATGATCGGAGGTAGAAATAAAGTAATATTTTTCATCTGCACTTAAACCAATGCTTACAGTAAAAGCTTCACTTTTTTCTTTGAAAATTAATTCATCGTCCTTTTCGAAATTTCCAATCTCATGACGGTAAATTTCTCTTGCTCTATGATTTTCATCAAGCTTTGAATAAAAAAAATAATTGTCATCTAAAGAAAAAGTGATAGAACCCGAAGTATCTGAAATTTTTTTAGTAATAATTTTATTAGTTTTAATTTCCCTAATGTAGATGGTATAATATTCTGATCCTTTAAGGTCTAATGAGTAGCCCAAATATTTATCATTGTTACTAACTTCTAAACTGCCAATACCAAAATATTCTACACCTAGAAGTTTTTTTTCTTTGTCTCCATTCCAAATTTCCTCAATTACGTCAGAGTTTATTTTTTTACGAAGTTTAATTGAATAATTTCCAACTTTTGTAGTTTTATTCCAATATTGATAAGTATGATCTTTATATGGAAGTGACTCGTCATCTAATTTTATTCTTCCTTTTATTTCTTCAAAAAGTTTTTTTTGTAAAATTCGTGTATCTTTTAGATGATATTCGGTAAATAAATTTTCTTCATCAAGATATTTTTTTACTTCAGGGTTTAATTTATTTTTATCTTTTAATACTTCTAAAATATTTTCTTGATGAATCCAGCTATAATTATCCTCCCAGGTTGTGTTGTGATAAGATTTTATTTCTTTTTTTTTTGAGAGTTGTGGTATTTTCATTATTATTTAATTTTTTATATGAATATTTTTTTTTTAATACTAATTGTTTCCATTATTTTTTATTTTTTTTTAAACTGGTTCGTAAATTTGACATCAATAAAAATTTCTAGTTTTTTAAGAAAATTTTTAATTATTTTGCTAATTTTAATTTCAATAACTGCAATTTTTATAGGTAAATATATTTTTTCTATTCCATTTGTTATAGGTATTTTGACGCTAATAAAAAGTAAGGCAGGTATAACTTTATTTCAAATTTTTAGATTATGGGGTTTACTTAGAATTTTAAAAAATTCTGGTAGATTCAACTTTAATAATTCAAATTCTCAACTTAATACAAAATCTATATCAAGGGATGAGGCCTATAAAATTTTAAATTTAAATTCAAATAATAAATACGATAAACAAGAGGTTCTTGCGTCATATAAAAAAATTATGAAAAAAATTCATCCTGATATTAGTCCAGAACTAAGTAGACTTGCAACAATTGTTAATGAGGCTAAAGATATTGTTTTAAAAGATTGTAATTAATTTTTTAAGTGTTTTATTTTATTAATTACCATCTCAACTGTAATTAAATTTGGATTTATATTAGATCCATGAGTTACATCATTTATATCAAAGTTTTCTGGTAAAATCCGATAATAGTTTTGACTATAATCAGTATAAGTTTTTGGAGTATCTAAAATAATCACAATACTTTTTATGCCTGATTGAGAAGTGATATGGGATCCAAAAGAATCATTTCCAACATACATATCGGCAAAACAAAGATAAGGAATTACATCTATAATTTTTTTATTACTTAATGTAATAAAATTTTTTTTTTTGACTTTAGATATAATTTCACTTTCAATATCTTTTTCATTGGGTCCACATAAAATAAAAAAAAAATAGTCATCTACTTCATTTAACCTATTGATTAATTCTGAAAAATTTTTAGCTCCCCATCTGGTTGTAGGGCCTGATGAGCCCGCACCTATGACTATTTTAAATTTCTCTTGATTATATTTTTCCTTAATTTCATTTAATCTTTCTTTTTTAATAAAAAATTTTGTTTCTGTAGGGCATTTGCTAATTTTTAGGAACTTTTCGGTTAGCTCTTTTGCTGCCAGTACTAAATGTAAATTTTTTTTTTTAAAAACATTATAGATTTTAATATTATTGATTTTCGCTAATTTAGCTGCGAAATATATTCTAATACTAGGGTAAAAAATTAACAAATTAGCAAAATTAAATTTTTTTAAGACTTTACTCAACTTTAAAATGTCAAAAAATTTTTTTTGATATTTATCTAAGTAGTAAACCTCTTTAATTAAAGGATCATCTTGGAGTGTCTCTCCTAAATTTTTACATAATGTTATTATAGTAACTGCGCCGTATTTTTTAGCTATTTGATGACAGTATGAAAGGTGCAGTAAATTTGCACCAAGACCACTATAGCTCAAATAAATACCTGTATTCATATGTTATAATACATTTCTTCAGTTAATTTTTGTCGAAAAAAATTCTTAATTAAAAAAATTTTTTATAATTTAAATTACTAATTCTATAAGTAATATTCAAAATTTCTATACCTTAATTTTTTTATAACTTGATAAAATAGTGTCTTGTGGTTTTGGTTCGTAAATATGTTTAATAATTCTGACAATTTTGTCTATCCAAGAATGACTGTAAAAGTATCTAAATTTTAAATAGTAATTTTTTTATAATTTTTATTGTTAATTTTTTTTAAATATTAAATTTTCGAATTTTACTTTTTTAGATATTTTTAGAAAAGCATAATTTTTTAAAGTTTTTCTTTAATAATATAGAAGTGAAAATTATATTTTCTTTTTTTTTAAATCTCTTTGGATAAATCAGCTCCTAAAACTTTAGAAGCAATAATTAAATTATTATTTATTTTATTAATTAATTGATATAATTTTAATATTTATAATAATGTTAATTTAATTTCTATGAGCTTAATAAAAGGGATTTATGGGGC
>Ga0169931_10005631_pt1 | contig 19031 bp, 12 predicted proteins | sample Kivu_15m_20L_FD_129675 | JGI IMG/M metagenome (GOLD analysis project Ga0169931, IMG submission 129675) | Freshwater microbial communities from Lake Kivu, Western Province, Rwanda to study Microbial Dark Matter (Phase II) - Kivu_15m_20L... | ecosystem: Environmental > Aquatic > Freshwater > Lake... | reverse complement strand
TGTGGAGCACTTTGATTATTATAGTTCAAATGCTGATCAGAATTTTGAAAAAATGTTCAGCAACGCACCATCTACTAAAAATACATACAAATCACTACTACTTTTCAAACGACAAAGACAAGCCATAATCACCTATCTCTACTTAAAGCAACAGTAAAACATAATCATCATAATCCACATAACAAAAAACAATCTAGGAAATGTAGAAACAATAGGGCACATAATACTCAAACTGGGTACTAGCCCGTTCCGCAAATTTCTATCACAACGTCTCCTATCTCAAACGCCGCTACGGTAGAGACCGCTACAACATCCACAAACTAACCAACATCGATTTCATGTGCAGTCTGGTCAACAGATAAGACAAATACTCACTCAATCTTAACGAAAAAATAGTATTATTAGCCCAGCTCAATCATGTCTGCAACGTGCTCAAAAAAGATAAAACTATATATGCGTAGTTTAGCACATTGATATCTAAAATAATGGCAGGGATAGCTGACCCCTAGGACTATATATGCCTTGGAACTTTCCTTAACGTTTTGGTGGATCTCGGCAACCTTTCATAAGCAAATTGGATTGACTTGATGGACGCTTTATTTATAAAAAAATACGACTAATAATTCGACTAGCTTTTCGGCATCTACTGCGGACTATACAAATACAAACGCAGCATATAATAAACATCCGATTATTTCTAACTCCAACGAAACAAAATAATATACAACATTCCTATAGTATACCGTAACTCGCTCTAAGTAATCCGTTAGTATGTCAAATACAACATCTATAACCTAAAATAATGCCGTATTCTTTTCAGATCGTTGTATAATTCTAATATAAGTGATATGTATTTTTGGAGATCGGTTGGTGATTGGTTTGGGATATATATTAAATAGCAGTTGAGTGGGAAGGAAATGGAGGAGTTTTTTATTGTTGCGGAGAGTGCGGTTGATAGGATATTGTACGATGATGGGATGATACGACCTAGATCGGTTTTGGAGGAAATTGCAGAGATTGCGTTTATTTTGAGCTAGTATAAAATATATTCGGATCGGTTTATAGGGTTTATTTAGAGATTGATAGTCTATTCGATCTAAAATGGAGGAAATATTTTCAATAAGTTTTTGGATATTTAACGGAAATAAAGTATGAATGGAGGTGGAAATGCATTGAATGAGCATATGAGGACTGCGAGGAAGAGTTAGGAGGATAATATAAAGAAGATGGAGAAGAAGTATAAGACTATTTTTGTTAATCCGACGGAGGTTAGTAGCTAGGCTGTGGTGCAGTTGCTTATTGTTATCAAGAGGATCATCGCGCCTGATTAGGAAGATTTGAAAGAAAAGAAGTAAGAAAAAGGCGATAAAAATGAATAAAACACATAATAGACTAAAAACAAGTAAGCTTAATAAGCTAGAAAGAGACACAACTAAAGAAAAGCTCTGGACATGCGAGTCCTTTCCTGGCTGGTAATGAAACTCTGCCAACCCAAGATGCGTTACACTGTAAACTAGCTGCTAAAAGTAATCTAATGCCGAAAACTCCTCTCATCTCTTCGCGTAAACATCCTCGGCCTAATAACATAAAAACTCTAGAACGTAAGATAGAAGCAATGTTCCTTACAAGACGTCAAAGACATCCTCTATTTCCTGCCCCTCCTTTCTTTTTAAAAAATATCGTATATTTTATAGTATTTTCTATCACGAGCGCATCCCAAAGATATACTGGAACTGACTAGACTTATAGAGAGATAGAGTATTTCGCAGGAGGATTACTAGTTTTGGTAGGATACGGGTAGTCGTGCTGCCAGTGGGATAGATAGATCGCATTTGTTACCGAAATAGAAGAATAAAAGATGGATGCCGTATCTAATCAAATATTTTCTAGCGTTGCCTGGGGCTGTTAATATGCATGAGAGATATTATTCGTTCTAGGAAAATTGTTATTTTTTGTATTTGGTGCTAAAAAATGAGTAGTATTGGTAATCTAGTATAGGGTACTAGTATTTGGGGGAGATTGAGAAGTTGAAGTGCTCGATCAAGATTGCTTCTGATAGTCGGGGGGTGAAGTTGCAGATGGGGACGTATTTTTATAAGTTGATGGATTATGTGGATGTGGTGGCGTTCTTCGATGGAGGCTGATTTATATAATTTGTACTTTATGATTGAATATATATATAAAGCTGTTTATATAAGTAGATTCATAAAGAATATTATAAAGATTAGTACTAAAAATGTTAATGTTTTTATCATTTTTGTGTATTTTAGATATAAAACGATGATAGTCTAGAATATTCTTTAATTCTTTTACTAAAGACAACTTAAAGAATCCTCATCTCTCTTTCCGTTATACATAAAAAGATGGCTTAGTTGACTTACTTTATTGTTATTAGTTGCGCAATATGATCTTAGGTAGATTAATTCTGGTCTTTCTTTTAATTTTAATTTAATTCCTAGTTTTTCAATGCGTGTTGGTGAGTCATAGTCCCCACCCCATCCGCCTTCCAACCGCTCCAATTCCATTCCTAATCGATCCCTGGACTCTCCTTCTTCCCTAAGAGAGCCTGGAAACCCCCACCTACAGTTCGAAAAAAACTACCCTAAAAACATCTTCATCCCCATGATCTAGCACCTCTCTTAGTTGGGCTTGAAAGGGCACTACTAGGCTTGTGTAGGCACGAGGGAGAGTTTTGAGGGTAAGAACGTGGTGTCGTTGGCGTAGATTCACCGGGTTATGAGTCAGGAGTGGTTCATGAGGGGGATCAACTTGGGTCTGCTGCTGGCTAAAATGTCGAATAAAATACTAATGAACTCTAAAATCAAGAAAAAACTGTTCCACTTGCTGCTCATCCAGTAACTCTTCACCATTCCCCTCAACGACGCCAGATAGTTCAAAAAGACAGTAAGTAGAACTGCCAACCAAATCGCCTAAAGAAACCTCCCTGACGATTAGCTATTCTATTTCCCCAGCGCACTCATATATTTACTCCATCTTTTCGCCTAAGGACTCGGCCACAATAGACCACAACGTTATGGTTTTAAGTAATCAGTTGGGTAGGATGATTCGATCCATAAGTCTGGTTAATTTTTGAAAATACCAAAAGAATCAAGCAAGTCTTACAAGGAATGTAGCTCTAAATTGGAGTACAAGTACTATGTAGGCAAGATAATTTCTAGTCTTAACTCTTCTAATGGTTCCTTCATAGATTTGAGGGATTAACTCGATTCCATCAAACATTCTATCTATATGCGTGAGATGCAAGTACGACAAAAGTACAAGTTAGATGCTCATGTGCCTGAGTGGAATAGTTTTAATATGCTGGTAGTGGATCGGTGCTTGATGATAAAGCGGAATAGGCAGAGACTTACGTATTCTTTATTGAATGGATGGGTGCAAGAGTTCAAGGAGAATGCCAGTACGATCAGGGGAGGGATGGAGGTGCCAGAGATAGAGGGGATGTAAGTGGAGATGCCGATTTAATTCTAGCCGATTATTTTGGTGTATCCACCTTCTTGAGTTACTTCTAATGATTACAAAATGATTCTTAAAACTCAATTAATGAATTTATTAACAAACGACAGCTTACACAATATCATACAGCTTATCTAATATTATTGCTTATATATATATATCATGCTAATCATCTTTATAATTATATTGATGCGACAATCCAGGGATAAAGTGGAGCTACCATAGATCAGCAAAAGAAGCGTTTCTGAAAAAAGACTAATGAAATTGTAAAAAATAGGGTTTGAGTTGTAGGCTCAGAAATTGAGAAAGTAGTACGAGAATAAGTATTTATTCAATGGCATGAAAATGAGATCGAAGTCTAATAGAAGACTACTAACATAGATAAACTAAGAAAAAATTGGGCATTTTCTAAGTATTTCATGTACTAAATAGAGCCTACTAAAATAATATCGGTGACTGCTCACAAATGGGTGATCTACGACTACTACACCAACCGCTACATCCGAGGCTACCGTGCCAAAGACAAAAACTAACTCGGCCCCTTCTCCAAACTGCTCGTATTTTGCGCAGTAAACACCCTAATCTAAAAAAACAAGCTAGACATATAAAGATTCTAGACCATCGTGACTGAGAGCGTGCTAAAATTAAACAAAAACAGGTGTAACCTCAAAGCAGACGATATAATCTCACTTCAAGATTTGTTGCACTTGATGATCATGCAGTAGAGTGATGCGTATTAGAATATTCTTGCGGTTAATGTTGGTGCTTTTTTGTCGCAGAAAAGGAAGAGTCAGTATTATAGTGTTTTTGATAATAAGGATTCGGAAATGAAGAAACATTTGAAAGCTTTTTATTAGTTGGTCAATAGCTATTGTAATTTGTTGAAGTTAGAGAATATTACGTATGTCTAGTCTGATCCGGCATTGAGGAAATAAAAAAATAAAGGATCAGCTTCAGATATTGCAGTACTATCGATTTAGTGCCTTAAAATTCCACTTTTTATGTAAATAATCAACAAATTGACTCATTCAGTTAACATAAAATATATAAGTAAGTAAGGTGGGCTTGCTCAAAAGAGTGTTTAAATCACAAGCTATTCGATTTTAAACAAATTTTTACCATATTCGTCAGTGTGTCGTAACTGGTAGTAAAATAATTTTATGAATTCGCAGTGCTCGATATATTGTGAACCTGGAAGTGGAATACAACCGATAGTTGTGGTATTGCTGGGGTGTTATGGTCCGATGGATCGAGAAAAAGATATTCAGCAAGTGGTCGAGTGGTATATCAAGAATATCAAATAAGAAAACAAAGAGAGATATGAAAGTAAGGAAAAATAGAAAGATGAGAGGAAGTCGATGTAGTTGAAAGATGAGAGGAAGTCGATGTAGTTGATGAATAGTTAAGAAAAAACTAAGAAAATCGAAGAAAGTATTAGTAAAAAGTTGTAGTTGGGCACTACTAGAGATAGGAATAAGAAGATTTAAGGTATCGTTAGAGATCAAACTGTACGCAATAGAAGAATCAAAACAAATCTATGATTTTCTTACATTTTTGTGACAAATTATTAACTATTGTTAAAAACATCATTAAAAGCAAATAATTATGAAGATAGCTATATATAATAGTGTTTAACAGTAAAAACTGTATTATAGTCGTTCGCATGAATACCTAGCACAAAACATTCTTCCGCTTACAAACCCCAATCGACTACTAAACAGCCTTCTAAACTACCAAACAAAGTTTCCTACAAAACAGGTCTTTTCATAGCAACAACGGCAACTCTATGATCAGAACATGCTATAACAAAATCATGTATGCAGAAAACATCCCGAATGCGCTTCAATAAAAATTAATTAATAAAAATAAGCTAACTCCACCTTTTTTTATTAAGAATAGGATAGTTAAGAGTCGAAAACAGGAGATTTAGAATAGAAATGAGATGTAGATTTTGCCGCATGGTTTTGCTAACATACTCAGAGCTCAAAGTACGGTCATAAAGAAGAAAAAATAGCAATAGTTTTATATAAATAGAGAGGGAATTAACTGTAAAAGAGCTGCTAGTAGTCAATAACAAAAGTATCAGTCCAATCTGTTCAAGCCCAATCTGCCTAAAAAGATAAGCAATCAGCGCAAACATTCTTTAAATTAGTAAAGCCAGACTAAAGAATGGTAAATGGACTACTTAACTTTGTAAAACATTAAGCTTAACAGGCCTCTTACGACTATAAAATCGATGACTTAAAACATGAAAAATGATAATACCAAAGAAAACATATATAAGCGTCTAGTAGCGGACTTGAGTTTGACCACAAAAAACAAAAATAAAGAGATGCACTATCGAAGAATGAGAAAAATGCGTAAAAGTCAAAGATAGGAAAAATAAAACTTAGACTTCTAGCTTTTGCCGTGGTCTAATTTTTAACATTAGGAACATATTTTTTGATCATATAGATTGATATATAAATATTTTATGTTATTTTTGACATAATCACTTTACTTTTATTCTGACCGAACTATTAGCAGTATACACTTCTCTGTAACTTGTAAATCTGATGCCTTATTTTAGTTTTTATAGCCCGTTTTTGTGCAAAACTATGACTTTTACTGGATGTCCTGGCACTAGATCAAAGTAGTTGTCGCTTAGCTTCAAATATGTGGTCTCGTGGCTGATAAAGAGATTTTTTACGACAGGTCCGTTGCTTTATAAAGTCATTTAATTGAACTCAGGATGGTACTACACTGTGATACTGGCTTAAACTAGATCGAGCTCGTTGAAATGTACGTTGAAGTGAGTTGAGCTCATATGCTCATTTTTGCCAGCAACGACCTAAGTGTACACACATACTTGTCTTCTATCTATGTTCTTTGTATCTTAGCCTGTTATATGATGTATTTCTTGAACTTAGTTAGCTTTCAAAGTGACTTTTTTCTGAATAGAATTCAATACTTATCCCTTTAAAGAAAAGAATTTTATAACAGCCAGCACACTTATCTCGTACAACTTGTCATTAACAACATATACTTTTTATTCTTGTACGAAAATGGCAACATCAGGGTACAATCTTTTCGCCATGAATTGAAGTGGTTTCCACCTTCCGAAATAATCAATACTAGACCATGATATTCCAGGCCAAGCATCGTTCATTTGCCAGTAAAGAGTACCCCAACTTTTAGGCTTGGCTATTCTTTGAGCTTTTATAGCTAATTATATAGCAAAGGCTTGAAGAAGACCGCTTTGATATGTTTACATTCTGAAATTTAGAGATGTTTTCATGTATTTTTGCATATAAGATTTGAGGGTTTAGAATCTACTACTGTGTCTTTAATGCAAAAGAGTTGTAGACGAGTCATAAGAAGGATTTTTGTCAATCGCTTAGATGATAGTCTACCATACAGGCAAAGCTTGAGTACCGAACTAACTATTAAACTTTGCAACATTCTTCTGATATGTTTAAAAATCAGCTCCACCAGCCCATACTGACCAAAAATGAGCATCACCACCCCTCTAGATCCCATAATTTCCAACACCATACACAGGCGAAGAAGGAATATACGGAATATATGGACTTTAATATTAAATTATTTTGGGTATAAGCACTTCGAATAGTTTTCTATAATCTTATCGATACTTGGGAGTTCCCCAGCCCCAGTCTTGAATTCCTTGCAAAATTTAGTTATTTCCAGACCAAAGTGCCAGACATGGATAGTTGCGGGCTATTCTTATTTGTTGTTTGATTTATTATTATACGTTTAGTAGGAAATTTTAGGTAGAGGGGTACACGCTGTCGCTGAACATGAAATCGTAAAAAATCATAATACCTTTTCTGGAAGCTATTTACAAAAACTTTTAAGACTAATACTGTCCACCTCCCCATACTCTGATCATATTGAAATGTGACTGCTGAGCGTCGTTGAGAAGTTACTCGATAGTGTTTCCTGGTTTGTATCTTTTGTTTTATAGTCTGGGGTAGAACATATCAGGAGGGACGTAGTTTGATCCTTTGCAATATATTGAATACCCGTTTACTTTTACTTAGAAGTTTTTATTAGCGAGATCTAGCTATACTGTTCTTATTCCGAATGGAATATTCTTTTAATCGATCAATTGTTATTGACCTAATCTGACTAATTTTAGCACGAAATCGTAGATAAATGGTTATCCGATGCCGTTAGGCCACCATAGTTTAGGCTCAGGTATGTGTACATCGTAATATGAGTATCTTTCTTTTGCAGGAAAAGCAGCGAGCTACTTATCATTATGAAAAACTTTAAATTGATATGTATATTGCAACTAAGGGGCTGCTAATTTTAAGGCAACTGCGAAATTAACAGTGGCTTTTTATTTAGAAATGAATCTGGTGCGTACCCATACATAATCTAAAACGACTTAACGGAAAGATCGAAGGTAGACTCGTTTCCAGATGCCCATTGTATTGAGAAAAGGAGCCCAATCCCAAGAATACTGGTAGCAAGCTTTCCGAGTATGTGCGTAGTTGAAAGGCATAGAATCGCTAGCCTGACCTTTATTGTCTCGTTAGTTAGTCGAATTGATGTACACTTAAAGAACGTTTTAACCTTACTTGAGCACACTCTTGACTTCAGCTTCGTATTTTCTGAAAGCATTCTAGGTATTAAGAATTACTTTTCCGTTAAGTTTTATTTATGAATACGTGTCAATTCCCTAAAATACGAGCTGTTGATGATCCAATTTAAATGCTTAAGCTGGTACGTTAAACTTAGTACTATAGACTATATTTAGATCCGACACCCATCTGACTGTCGGATAGTTATTTTCCACAAAAGGATCAGGAATATCCCTTGCTTCGAGAAGATCGAGATGGACTGTTGTGGGTATGGTTGTTGAATATGTTTTTGTTTTTAGTCTTTAGGCTTAGGGTGACCCTCCTAGTATTTTTAGGCTCCAGTTGTTTTGGAGTTATGTCGTGAAATGATCAGTGTTTACTGCTAGGGTGGTGATGAGTAGCAGGGCTAATATGATTTGTGACATGTTAATCATATAATTAATGTCAAATAATCAAAATATTTAAAAAAGATTTGAGTTTTTCAATCTAAAAATTCTTTTTTTTTTTAGATATTTTGATATTAATCATTCTTTTTCATCTGTTGACACTTGAAGAACGTGGATAGTTACCCCCTCTCACAACTTCTTGCCCGATTCTTCTCAATCTAGCTCCTTGCTATCGACTGTTGTTATCTTTCGAATCTTCGTTTCTGCGTGCACTTGGTCGTGGTGGCAGAGGCAAGGGTACTTTACTTGGTTGTTGTGGAACTGAACTGTTAACAGGCTAACTTTTCTATGGTTTTGATTACTTTCTAACTGGTTGAGGTGACTATCCTGCATTAAAAATATGATACCATAGTATTTGCGGGTTCCACAAGCTGAGTATACTCTTTATCTTCGCTGTTGATCAACAGAATCTCGCCTCTAGGCTGAGTTTTAGTTATGATATGCGGCTTTTGGCAACTTTCCTTTAAGAGCATTCAAATTGAAAGGATTGAACTTGATCGTCTGAAGAAGTGGTTATTAAGATTGCTGCGATTAAATATTCGAACCTGAATTTGAAGCGTGTCTTAAAAAAGCTGGATGCCTTAGAATCTAATCAGTACTTATTCTTTCTTTTGGTCTTAGTTTAAGCATGCAATTTACCATTTCTGACAAATCGGAAGAATAGTGATTAGGAATCGGTGGAAAAACTCCAGTTTTTACTTTTTTGTACAAACTTTGCAAATCTGTAGCCTTGAAAGGCGGTTCTAGAGCTGCCATCTAGTATATAACACAGCCTAAGGACCATATATCACTCTTCATGTCATATGGCTGATCTTGCCAGACTTAAGGACTCGCGTAATACGGAGTTCCGGTTTGAGTATAAGCCATGCCTCTTTTCATGACCTTAGATACATTCAGATCACCTAGCTTGTACTTGCCGTCTCCACCTATGAAGATGTTAGCTGCTTTTAGATCTCTATGTAATATTTTTTTATCGTGGAGTGACTTGAGTCCTCGCGTTATTTATTGCAAAGCTTTCCATATCTAATTCTCTCTTATTCTAGATCGTGCTTTTGTATGTTTTTGTATGACCCGCATGATATCACCACCGTCTGCAAATTCCATAACGATACACAAATACCCTGACAAGTTGTCATAAAATGCTTCTTTAAACTTGATGATAAACTCATCGTTGAGTGAAGCAAGAATACGGATCTAATTCAAAGCATTTTCTTTCTATTTTTACTTCATTCCGGTCATTCTCACTTTTTTTAGGGCGTAGACTTCGTTGTCAAGAAGACGGCGTACTTGGTAGACTTGACCGAATGCTCCTTAGCCTACTTTTTTGATTATTTAGAAATCTTTGATAGTGCCTTAGTCCCTTTACATGTCGTGCTATGATTAATAAAGTCAATAATAATGATCTGTAGCCATAACTGGATATTGATTTTATTAATTTTTTAACATAATTTTTTATATATTAGTCAATTTTTCTCGATAGTACGTCTATTATATTCTTAAATGATTAAATTTGTATATATATTTTTGAAAAAATATCTTTTTTTTGTAAAATTTCTTTATTATTATCTAAGTTAAATATTGATGGGTCCATATTTGGCACAACCTATGACGGAAAAGACTCAGGCACGAGGTTAGAATAGTAAATGTGGTCTGCGTTTCAGTCGTTGTTAAATGCAAGGTACTTTCTTAATAACTCAGGTTGGCGACGCAGTATGGAAGATGCAGCCATATCTGAGCTCGACATTGGTCTTGGAAACTCTATTTTCGGAGTATTTGATGGTCACGGAGGTATAAAACATCATAATAAGGTCCTTAGGTCTCAAAATACGTTGAGAAAGTCTTTGTAAACCAGCTAAAATCTTTAAAATCATACAAATAGCAAAGATACAAATAAGCTTTAGTATAGGCATTCCGCAAAGTAGACTAGATGATCCAAAGTCCTTAAGGCTAGCAATAACTAAAACTAATCCGCAAGAAAAACGACGCGGCTAGCTTCAATTAAGGCACAATATCGATGTCAACAGGTTGTACTGCTTGTGTTGTTTTGGTGACCTCAACTAAGATATACGCTGCGAATGCTGGAGACTCGAGGGCTGTTCTGTGTCGTAAAGGACATGCTTTGCCGCTTACGTTTGATCATAAACCATAGAATCAAGGTTAAAAAGAAAGGATTGAGAAGGCTGGAGGGTCGATTATTAATGGAAGAGTCAATGGTGGTCTTAACTTGTCGAGAAGTTTAGGAGATTTCAACTACAAACGAAATACCACACTCAAGTACCTTTAATACTGATATAGATACGACTAACAGCTAATTACTTGCAAACCTGACGTTTTCTAAATATAAAAGCAATCCGATGACTAGTTCATTATTATGGGTTGCGATGGAATCTGGTAGCGATACGTCAATGACAGTCAACCCATGATCACCCGATTTTCGAACTAACGCAAAACAAAAACACCAGGATAGACTATTCTAGCAAACTTACTTGACTTTTTACTGGCAAAGGAGACCAGTGAAGAGGTCGGATGTGACAATATGACTTCTTTGCTAATAGAATTCATATGATAATAATTGTTGTTGCCTTAGTGCGTATCACTATTTAGTTTATTTTTGATTATTATCGTGGAAGCGTTCAATAATAGTTATCATGCTAAATAGGTTTAAAGAAGCCATCAGCAAAGTCACAGAAGTAACGGAAGAATAATCTTTGTAAAGAAAAAAAAGTGGAGGCGGTTAAACCTTACTAACTGGCAAAGAAATCGACTAGTACCGTAAGGAACTTGACGAAATCAAACTAAATCTGGGTTAGATTTGCTAAATAGTCAAAAGTAACAAACAAGATGTCGTAGCCTTCGTGGCTAGTCAGCAAAGTAACAAATAAGCTTCGACCGAACAATCAGCATAATAAGGTTAAAATTAGAAATATACACTGCCTGAAGATATAGAAGAGGTTAAAGCGCTGTTGTAGGATGTGCTTGTAAGATTCAATAAACTTGCAGTTACACATGAAGAGATCAAAGATCGAAGCAAACAGTCAGCTCCAGATAGCTCGGAAAAAGTCAAAGTTTTGCAGTAAGATTTGAAGAAAAAAGAGGCAGAAATAAAGAGTTTAAGGGCTAGTTAAGATAATTACAAAGAAATATTGGCAACTGTCAAACAACAGGCTGAACTATATAGCAAGTAAACGAGATCTTTGCAATAAAAAAGTGCAAAATTATAACGTTAACTTACCTAAAAAAGCACTTCGATGACCAAGTTGTAACGAGATTTGGCATAGAAAAGTAGTTTGTTATCGAATCTTCAATAATAGAAGAAAGTTTTGTTGTAGATGCGCGCAGTTTAATCAAAAACATAAAGTCCATAAACCTAAGCCCTAAGAGGTCAACTGGCTTAATCCTAGAAGCGAGTCGGTATGTAGCGTACAAAATTACAACAAAAAGAGAAAGAAATCGAATCTTTGAAGAAAAAACTAGAATAATAAAGAGACAGTTTGTAAAAAATTGCAGACTAGCTCAAATAAAAAGAGCTAAAATCTAAGAAAGTGGTGGATAAGTATGAACGATCTAAGACTTAGATAAGAAAATACAGGTAGGAAAAGACTTAGTTTATCAAAAAACTTAATCTTTAGATCGCCAGTCTGGCAGACCAGAATCAGACACTTACAGCTCAGAATCAGACTTTTAGCTAAGGAGCTAAACAACTTGCTCAAAAGATTGAAGAACTGTAGACAGAATTGTCTAGAAACTAGAGCAAAAGTTCTTAGCTAGCATCTACAAGGTAAGAAGTGAGGCAGTTGAGACAAGAAGCCATGTAACAAATCCAGCGTTTCCAAGAACTCCAGTAAGAAAATGGAAATCTAAAGTGCTAAGTATAAGGGTTGCAAGCTAAACGAAAATCTCTTTTATAAGCCTTGTAAAAGCCAGTTAAACATTAGATGAGGACACTAGATAAAATAATCAACGCTTTGCAAAAATTACACAAAGATTACATATCGGTAGTGTTCGAGCAGGGCAATATAATTGGATTTGAGACAAGAATTTCGTATATTTTAAGCAATGTGTGCGAAATCAAAGAAGATCTGCAACTATGATTCAATGACTTTAACTCTATCAACATAACTCATTACAATACACAATTTTATATTAAAAGATGTTAATGTAAATGATGTTCTGATCATATGGTTGCTTTGTTAAGAAAGCTAGTCTGATAAGGCTTTAGTAGATTATGCAATCTTTTGCCTTAATCTTGTTACATTCTGAGTTGAACACTTATATCCAACAGTTTTTTGAATCTTACTTTATTTTTTTAATCAAATAGATGGTATCTTAATGGATATCTAAAGAAAGAAGCGATATTGTGCCAATAAGCTTTAAGAGTCATCATAAGTGCATTCTTATTGTTCCAATTCACTTATATTTCTTGAAGAAAAACGTTGAATTGTTGATTATAGTGGTAGTGCTCTATACTACTCCTTCCCTCAAGACAATCTATTATCAATTTTAGACTCACTTGGGTATCTTTCCAGCATATTGGTAAGTGCTGCAAAAAGAAAGGCGAAAAAGGCTCTCCCTTTGTTTTTATTCTTTACTGATTCAACTCCTAAGCTTTCTTTTGCATTTGCTGCTAATTAAGTGTGAGTATGTCTCTATTGAAAGAATCGAAAAACCAGTATTGAGTTTTGTTATTTTGCTTAACAGCAACTAGACTCATCCAGTGGTTGGTTATCGCGAGCATGAAACTTACGACTAACGGTCTTTCTTCTTGATGATTTTTAAATTGGTTAGCTATTTTTTGAAAAAGCATCAATTGTTGCTAGCCACCTATCAGATTACCATACTGGAACTACCAAGTGTAGTTGTGTAGCTCGAAATGCTAGTGTCTTCTGAAAATATCGAATTCTTAGAACCTTTCTAGACACAACTTGTTGTAAGTTCTCTAAAAATCACCAAATTAGATGTCCTTTTGTCTCCATGGCCACTCCTAACCCAGGTATCTCTATCTTTTGATATCTCCAAGAAAAACTTATACTTTCTTTTTGAACGACCAGAAACAAGCCCCACTCGTGATATCATAAGGAGTACTAGCACCATTGAGCAAATGCAGCAAACAGAGAGTATTGAACGTAGCATGGTATCCGCATAAATTGGGAGAATGTTGTTGATAGCACTGACCTTGAAAGAGCTGGTAAGGTTAGTAGTAGCGATGTTTGAGCAGAGATGTGAGTGGAAGATGTGGGATTTAGACTGGGGGTTTGCAGATGTCTTTGAGGATTTATTAGAGGATGTCATCCCAGAGCTAACCTATCTATTTGGGGACGATTGTGATGGTCAGGCGAGGCATAATATTATCGGATGATTTACGATTAGAGCAAGTGTTAATTTAGTTATAGTCAGAAATGATCAGGTATGAAAAAAGCTTATATTTATCGTTAGATGTGCGCTTTAGAAAAATTATGTATTCTTTTATTAAAATAGTAAAGGCGATTTTTTTTATGTTCCAGTTCATTTTTTGTTTATTTTTTTTTGAGTTTTTCATTTATTGTTTGTTAGTCTTGATATTTTTAATGTATTTTTTGTTTTTTTGCACTCATTTGTACATTCATTTGTTTAAAAAAATTTTAATATTTGCATTTTTTTAATTGTTTGATATATATTTCACTATACTCTTTAGATTTTCTTGAATATTCGTATCAATCTAATTTAAAACATAATAATAATTCTAATCATGATGAACAGTTACGGTCGCGACATGCTCGGCTCTAATATTTCCCACGACACCATCCAATCTCGTTACTAGAAAGCAATCCGTTAGATAAACAAGTTGATCGAGATAAACCGGCAGCAAAAAGACGTCCTTTCGCGTCACTAATAGCAAGTCTTGGCGATGAGTCAGCATATAAGTTAGTTACACGAGCACTCGAATTAGTTGTAAAGACAGATAAAAGTTTTATAGCAGGAGGGAAAGGAGCTAAGATAGGAAAACAATATGATGGGTATGCAAGAGATGGAGTATTAAGCAACTATAAAGGAACTTAAACAAGAAAGAGATGGATTGAGATAATAGAAAGATGCTTTGAGAGCCTAGATGGATGAATAACAAAGGGTTAGATAATTAATGGGAGCAAGGATGCAGGAACAAAGTTAAAATGCTAGAGAAATATAAGCGAGATATCATTAACGAGAATAAGAAGTTAAGAGATTGCAGCAATTAATTAGCTAGCAGGAAACAGAGCAACGAAAAAGATAAGAAGGTTATGTAGAAGTGTAGCATACGTTGAGAGGGGCATTGCAATCTTTGACTGTTTAGTTGCAGCAGAGCCAGCTTAATAGTGGAGCCAAAAGCAATCAACAAAGGATTGAGTATTTATAATAAAAATTATAGCAGTCACAGAGTTAACTATAAAAATCACAAAAATAACTAAATCTATGCCGTTAGAAGCTATAAACGACATAAAAACAGTTATTAAACAATCAAAAATAACTTTAATCTAGTCAGAGTCAGATCTAAAGATTGAAAAAATAATGCAGTTCTCTCCAAGGCAAACAAATCTAGATCGAAGCAAGCGAATAAAGAAAACAAGTAAGACAAATGATCGGCATTAAACCCTTGAATAGTCAAAGCGAAGACGTTATAAGTCTAATAAGTCAATATAAAAAACGAATAAAAGCACTTTAGTAGTAAAAATGTTAGTTAGAAAAACGACACAAACAAGTTAAATTACAGATAATGTCCAATAACTAACGTTAAGGATTGCTTAAGAAGATTGAGGGGTTGTAAAAATTGACATAGAAACAGCAGATGCAGATGTCTGCGTTGATTGATACGTATGATAGATAGGTGCATCGTTTGCACAAATAACAGCAAAAACTAAAAAATAACCATTAAAAAGAACTTAAAGCATCTTAATAGAAAACACTTAAAGCTTCACAATAGCAATCATAGCTCAGTCTGATCAAACACCTCCAGCAACTAAAAGCCAAAGACCACCTTATATCACAGCTACAACATCAAAACAGCACACTCATCAACCAACATACCGACACTAGATTACAGCAACTTACATAACGCACTAAAACTTAGTCATCTTTTTACTCACCTCTGTCTGATAATAAACTAAGCTAGCCGAATCTTGCGCGAAATTGGACGAAAAAAGAGAGAAGTGCGTAAGTTTCGAAGGAAAGTTAGGAGATGTATCCGCTGCATTTTAGGAATAGCGGACCTAGAAGGCAGTGATTTATATAATTGTAAAAATGAATGAAAATATTTGTATGAATCAAGATGAAAGAGAAGGGGCGGTCTATTGAAGGTAATCCACTATGTAAGTGATGATTTCTTCTTTATTTTTGGTCAAAGTTTGGGTCTAAGTAGTTTAAAAGTAGCGAAGATCAGCAAAGGTTTCATAGAAATCGATCAGTTACTGCAAATCTGCTTCAATTATACTTGTTTCTGAATATTTTTGTCTTCTTGTTGCCAGAAAGAGCTTGATAAGATCTAAATATTTACAAAATTACACTAAGATGCATGAGTAATATTATTTATAGGCACGTTTCTACTTGAGTTGATACTTTCTGTTTGTCTCATCGTCAATAAACCTTTTGCTTAAAAATTCTTGTTCATATTAGTTCAAAATCAGCAATTAAAAATACTTTTTGTTATATTTAAAGTTAACTTTTCTGATTATTTTTATATGAAGCGCTCTTTTCTTGCATTTTCTACAAAAAGATAAAAGCATATTTAAAACTCTATTCTAAATATATATTGATGATACTGATGGTTATGTTTTGATGATATTATAATATGAGGCGCTAATAACTAAGCTAAGGCCACAAGATAGTTATGTTTATAGGCTACGTAGCTGTCCTGTATGCATGTCAGCTAACCATGGGTATTTTCTAGTAAAAGATGTACTTCTATCTAATATAGCTACAAAGTACCCTATGCCAACAACGATCCTAACATGCCTTCATAGATCTTTTCTGACAAGATAACGCCATATGCCTTCGCTGCTGGCATGACTTCTCTCCTCTGCTACTTTCTAATGCCTGACTCATAATTCGATTCTTCAGTTCCTATCGGCTAGTTCGCCAGAATATCAGCTTGTGATATACTCATTCATGTGTGTTTGGTAACCGCTTTGCAGCGTACTACATACACTACTATGCTGATCGTTAACAGTACGTCTTTGCTGTCAGTCGTAGCCGTGGGGGCTTTCTGCTCCAGAGTCAAACATGAAGCACAAAATAGTCAGAAAATAGGTGCGGAAAAATTGTGGATATGTCTGATGATATGTCTTGGAGTCATCGTTTTTACTATTTTCGGGCAGAGCAGTCATAGTAATTAGTAAACTTAGCACGTTTAAGAACATTGGGGAGGAGTTTGGGTAACTGCTTTGCTGTTTTTTGTGGCAACTGTCACACAAGGCTTTCGTCCTGACTTTGCTGCTTAGATGAGACAGCAGTACCAACCTAGTGCTTTATTTTGGGCTTTTGGAGTGAACGCAGTCGTATTTGTTCTAGGTCTAGCTGCTTCGATAGCATCTTGGCAAATCAGTTATTTTGTAGTTTTCGCAGCAAGTCATGAACGACTTTTGATTGACCTGAGCATATATTCAGGATTAGTGGCCTTAAGTGCAGTTTTCGTGTTCAAAATCATTAGTGTATTTCGGCAGCATATTTATCCTCTCGTGGCAGATATTCGCAAGTGTTTGACTCTTTGTGTTAATAATTTCTGGTATGGGCATCATCTGGCTGCCTTACAATGGATGGGGGTGTTCTTGGTCTTCGCTGGAGTGATGATCGAAGTGATCAATAACTATAATTTGGCTCAGAGATTGTTGCCTAACAGCAATGTGCGCAATAGGGAAGGTCAGCAATACAACAAGCTTGGAATTAATGAAGATATATCAGCAAAAGGAGCAATACAAGCAGAAAATCAAAATATTTCTTTAGAACCGGTCAAAACTTATCAGAATTAGAATACTTTTTCACCAACTAAGCTAAATGGCTATAAAAATACGACTCAAGAAGTCAAAAATCAAAAAAACGATAGACAATATCAAGGCAGTTGGGGGCTCTAAGGCTAAGTCGAAGGTATTTGACCATATTTGAGCTAATCTCTGATAGTTTGTATTATTATAATCAAAATATGTAAGGAAGAACATAAGCTCTACTATAATGGGCAGCCCTAGCATCACACTCGAAAATCTCATCCTACCGCTAACTCTCAGACGGAAAAGTTCTTACACAACTCGTAGGCCGCATCGAATCCCTTGGTATCTAATAACAATAATCGACTTAAACAGGCTGGCGGGACAACTATTCACGTCTGCGAAAACTCTACGACATTCTGACAAGTTACATCAAATAAACACTCAAAATGCCACCCCCTGGTTCATTATCAGTCATAAATTTAGTCTAAATGGCAAAAGGTTAATCCTAAGATGGACTATAAAATCTTCTTCAACTAGTTTTTATAGTATGCATCTAATCAACTCTCAAGTAAGAAGCAGTGGGATGTATAATGAAACTATCGAGTTAATCTCAAAGATAGCTTATGGCCATTTTGCAGTAACTTAATAAAGATGGTCAGGATGATGTATAGGATAGCAGGTTGGCATAGACTAGACAGGAATTGGCTCATATTGTTTTTCAATATAACAATCTTGAGGTTTAATTTAGTAGTTTGAAAGAAGCGTTGTGGTAGGAAGGGGAGAGAAGTCGTAAGAATTAGGAATTGGTTAAGCAACTTACAGCCTAGAATGCTCAGCTGAGGAGATAAGCGAGCTAGAAGGGATAACAATTGAGATTAAAAGAAGAAAATTAGTATGGATAGCATAGTCAAGAGTTGGTCTAAGAGCTCAAAAAGACCATAATCGATCAAGAGCAAACATTCGGAGTGCAGATAAGCAACTATCGACAGTAAGTAGAAGAACTCAAATAAGAGCTAAGAGACTACAAAAAAAGCAATTCCGAGCTAGTCTAGATGTAAAAACAAAGAAGTTTGATTCAACATAGAGAAGACCATACAGGCTACATACCTCTTGACAAACACAAAGCGAAAATGAACGAACTTTCCTTATCGCTCAAGTAGGCCACTCAGAAAGAAATATAACTGAAAAGATAGACAGTTACCCTAAAAAATAGAGTTTCTGAGCTGACGTCTAAGAACAAAAAACTTTAAGAATAAGCATAGAGAAAGCAGAAAGATTTAATGATTAGTTCGGATGATGCGGGTAAGTTGAAAATGTAGTTTTTTACGAGAATAAGAGATGGGCTATCAAAGCGCGTGCAAGAAGCCAAGTACGCAAAGGCTGCTAAAGATAAAATGCAATAAAATATGGCTAATAATGTGTTTTCGGATTGTGATTCTGATCGAGAAAACTGATACCATTCGTTGTCATACTGAGCTATGCATTTAACATAAATATCTTATAATATTGTATTTTTTATTGATTTTTGTTGAATAAGACTATAAGTTTTATGATAAGTAATGAATCATGCGTTGAGCAGCAATTTATTTACATCT
>Ga0169931_10005630_pt1 | contig 19032 bp, 19 predicted proteins | sample Kivu_15m_20L_FD_129675 | JGI IMG/M metagenome (GOLD analysis project Ga0169931, IMG submission 129675) | Freshwater microbial communities from Lake Kivu, Western Province, Rwanda to study Microbial Dark Matter (Phase II) - Kivu_15m_20L... | ecosystem: Environmental > Aquatic > Freshwater > Lake... | reverse complement strand
TTGATCCGGCTACGCCGTGTTGATCCGGCTACGCCGTGTTGATCCGGCTACGCCGTGTTGACACGGCGACGCGGTGTCACAATAGCGACGCCGCCGCCCAGCACGAACTGGTCGTCGACGTCGTAGAACACGACCGACTGACCCGGTGCGATACGTCGCTGCGGCGACTCCCATGTGATCCGTACGACGGAGTCGTCGATCGAGTCGACGCGCGCGGCTGCAGTGCGTCCGTGGGCACTCGACTGCACGCGCACACCGTTCATCGGCGGTTCATCGACCCATGCGACGTCGGCAACGAGACAGTGCGCATCGACGAGTCGGTGCGGCGGTGCAACCGTGACCACACGCGCCTCGACGTCGACGTCGACGACGTACTGCTTCGGTGCACCGCCCGGCAGCGACAGGCCGCGACGCTGACCGATGGTGACGAGTTCGACCGCGTCGATCGTGCCGAGCGCGGTGCCCGACTCGTCGACGACATTTGCGCTGCGCAATGCGATGCGATCGGCGAGGAACGCTTCGCGGCCACCGGAGTCGGTGATGAAGCACACGTCCTGACTGTCGGGCTTGCCGGCGGTGCGCAGACCCAGTGCGCGGGCCCGCTCGCGCACGATTGTCTTCGTCATCGAACCCACGGGGAACATGAGCATCTGCAGAGCCCGAGTATCGAGCATGTGCACGACGTAACTCTGATCCTTCGCGGCGTCAACGCCGCGCCGCACGCGCCGTACGCCGTTCGCATCGACGTCGATGCGTGCATGGTGCCCGGTCGCGACGGCGTCGAATCCCAGCACCTCGGCGCGCTGCAGCAGGCGATCGAACTTCAGGTGGCGGTTGCACTCGACGCACGGATTCGGCGTCACTCCCGCAGCATGTGCGTCGACGTACGGGCCGACGACACGATCGTTGAACTCCTCGGCGAAGTTGAAGACGAGATGATCAATGCCCAGTTGTTGCGCAACCCGTCGTGCATCGTCGACGTCGCTCACCGAACAACAACCGGTATCGCTCTCCCCGCCCCACAAGCGCATCGTCACGCCGACCACGTCGTGACCGGCAGCGATCAGCTCGGCCGCTGCAACGGACGAGTCGACACCGCCCGACATGGCGACGAGCACCTTCATCGGCTCACCACCACGTTGCGCGGCGCACGAAGCCGTGTCACTGCGGCTGCAATCGCCGTCGCTGCGCGCTCGACGTCGTCTGCCGTCGTCGTGTGCCCGAGACTGAGCCGCAGGGCTCCCTTTGCCAACCGTCGGTCGACACCCATTGCCGCGAGAACGTGGGACGGCTCCATGGCGCCACTCGCGCATGCCGATGCCGCCGAGGCACACACTCCGGCTTCGTCGAGCAGGAACAGCAGGGCCTCGTTCTCGATGTCGGGGAAACACAGATGGACGATGCCCGGCACGCGATCCCGCTCGGCCACCGTCAGGTGCACGTCGGGCACGTCGCGACGAATGCGGTCGACGAGTTGCCGCGCGAGATCTCCGAGCCGCACGGCTTCCGAGGCGCGGTGCGCCACCGTCACCTCGAGAGCCACCGCCGCGGCAACGATGCCGGCAACGTTGTGCGTGCCGCTGCGCCGATCGCGCTCCTGACCGCCGCCCATGAGCAGCGGTTCGAGGGTCACACCCTCGCGGATCATCATGATTCCGACACCTTTGGGTCCGCCGAACTTGTGTGCCGACATGGTGAGTATGTCGACGGCGACGGCCACGTCGCGCAAATCGAGCCAGCACGCCGCCTGTACGGCGTCGGTGTGCAGCAATGCACCGGGAGCCTCGTCGTGGACGACGCGCGCCACCTTGCGCAACGGAGTAACCGTGCCAACTTCGTTGTTCACGGCCATCGCGGAGACGACCGAGACCTTCTCGCCCGCTGCCGCGACGTCGCACAACGTTGCGGCGAGCGCGTCGAGATCGACGACGCCGTTGCCGTCGACGGCAACGATGCGACCGCCGTGCAGCATGTGCGCGTGTTCGACGCAGTGCAATACGGCGTGATGCTCGCTCGCCGGGCACACCGCCACACCGCGATGCCGGCGCACGGCACCGAGAACGGCTGCATTGTCACCCTCGGTTCCACCCCCGGTGAAGACGATTTCGCCGCCACCCACCCCGAGGAGCGCCGCCACCCGGTCACGGGCATCGTCGATCGCGGCCCGGGCCTGTCGGGCAAAACGGTGCGCGCCCGACGGATTGGCGAACGTATCGGCGAGGTACGGCTGCATCGCGGCGGCAGCCTCGGGGCGCAGCGGCGACGTCGCCGCATGATCCAGATACGTGAGTTGCGGAACCGAGCGGTGCACGTCGTTCAGGGTATTGGAGTTCGCCGAGTACTCGGGGCACCTGCTGGACTGAATCGATGATGAATACGGCGGCAGATGCGTCGCGCGAACCGGGACGCGGGGCGAGCCTCTACGGCGACGCATTCGCCGACGTTTACGACGAGTGGTACGACCGCGCCGATGCCGACGACGTGCCGGGAGTCGTCGCGCTCGCGCAGAGGTTCGCTTCCGGAGACGTACTCGAGCTCGGTGCGGGCACGGGCCGCCTCACGATCCCACTCGCGCGCGCGGTTGCTCCGCGCGAGGTCGTTGCTCTCGACGCATCCGCGGCGATGCTCGACCGCCTCCGCGCCAATCTCCCGCCGAACCGCGTCGACCCTGCAATCGACAACGTCGTCGTCGTGCACGGCGACATGGTCGACCTCGACGTCTTGCAACGTGATGTGAGGCCACACACCGGCTCCGGCGGTGTTCCCGGCGAGCGCCCCTTTTCCCTCGTCGTGGTGTCGTACAACACGTTGTTCAACCTCGCCGACGACGACGCGCAGTTGCGCTGCCTGCGCGGTGCCGCCCGGTGTCTGCGCAACGACGGCGCCCTCGTCGTCGACTGTTTCGTTCCAGACGACGAACCGGCACCGCTCGGCGTGAGTCGCGACGTGCGCAACGGAGTGCGCGTCGTCACCGCCACGTTCACCGACGCACGACGCCGCGTGGTCAGCGGTGTCACCGAGGAGCATCGCGCGGACGGGACCGTGCTGCGACCGTGGCGCGTCGCCTACGCAACACCGCCGCAACTCGACGACATGGCCGCTGAAGTGGGGCTGCAACTCGCAGAGCGCACCGGAGGGTGGAACGGTGAGGCATTCACCGATGCGAGCACACGCCACGTGAGCATCTACGTGCCCCGGCGTACGCTGACCCCATGAGTTCGATCCGTGTCGAGACGACGATCAACTGCAGCCCCACCCGCGTGTGGGACGTCGTCGAACCCGTCGAACGACACGTCGATTGGATGCAGGATGCCGAGGAGATCCGCTTCGTCAACGACCAGCGGCGCGGAGTCGGCACGCAGTTCCTGTGCGACACGAAGGTCGGTCCGTTCCGGCTCACCGACAAGATGGAGATCACCGCGTGGGAGCCCGGGCGCACCATGGGTGTGCGGCACGTCGGTGTCGTCACCGGAACCGGCGCCTTCACATTGTCGGCTCTGCCCGACGGCGCGACGCGCTTCGTCTGGGAGGAAACGCTCGTATTCCCGTGGTGGCTCGGTGGGCCGCTCGGCGCTCTCGTCGGCGGACGCATCGTGTTGCGGGCGATCTGGAAGGGCAACCTGCGCCGATTGAAGGCGCTCTGCGAAAACGCGCCCACGACTTAGGGCGAAACGTCGACTCCGCCAGGGCGTGCGTCTCTACCCGGCGAGACCGTAACGAATCGCCGCAGTCGTCGCCATGGCGGCAACGATGACGACGAGGAACGGCAACTTGCGCCACGTCGCGAGTATCGCCACTGCAACGCCGGCGATGCGCTCGTCGAGCACGATGCCCTGGCCGATCGTCACGGTGTCCTTCACGACGAGCGCAGCGAGCAATGCCGCCGGGATGAGCGCGAGACATCGCTCGACGACCGGCGGCAGCCGGCGCCCGCCGAGACCGACGAAGCCGATGGCCTTGAATCCGAATGCCGTCGCCGACAATGCAGCGATCATCCACCACAGGCGCGCGTCGGTCACGTCGCCGCCCGTCGTTCGGCATCGGGCCACGCACCGATCAGCACGGCCGTCGCCGAGGCAAGGATCGGCACACCGATCGGCAGGATCGGTACGAGTACGAGGAAGATGAGTGCGCCGAGCACGGCGGCCACCTGTCCGCGTCGCGTACGCAGGTGTGCCGCGAGCATGACCACGAAAACGGCGGGGAATGCGACGTCGAGTCCCCATGTCTGCGGATCGATGACGCCTCCGAGCATGGCGCCGAGCAACGTGCCGAGATTCCAGCACACGAACAAACCGAGTGCCGTACTCCAGAACGCGATGCGCCGCAACCGATCGTCGCTCTCCGCGCTGGCCAACGCCGTTGACTCGTCGATGATGAAGTGCGCAGCGAGCAGACGCTTCGGAACAGTCGGACGCTTGAAGTGCAGCATCCGCGACATCGCCAAGCCGTACACGAAGTTGCGTGCCGCGAGGATGGCAGCACCACCGAACGCCGCCGATGCGGTGCCGCCCGCGCCGATGACGCTCATCGCGGAAAACTGCGATGCGCCGGTGAAGGTAAAGAACGACAGCGCGCACGTCTGCAACACGTCGGCGCCGGCGGCGACCGAGGCGACCCCGAAGGAGATTCCGAAGATGCCGACGGCGACGTTCACCGCCATGGTGGCGGCCACGACACGGCGAACTTCGGGCTCCATCGCCCGCAGCGGGCGCGGTATCACGCGCCGATGCCGCCGAGCAGATCGTCGGCTGCCGACCACGGATCGAGTGATCCGTTGACGACGCGCGATTCGACGTCGTCCCAGTGCGCACCCTGACTGAGTTCGCGAGCACGCTGCTCCAGGCGGCGCTCGATGATCTCGCGCAACTCCTCGCGGCGGCGGATGCGGCGACGGTGTGCGAGTTGACCGCTGGCCGTCGCATGGTCACGATGCGCGGCAACCTCGGAGAGCAACTCCTCAACCCCCTGGCCCGTCGTGCCGATCGTCGGCACGATCGGCGGGCGCCAGTCACCCTCGGCGAACTCGGTCAGTTCGAGCATCTGCTGCAGATCGCGCTTCGTTTGGTCGGTGCCGTCGCGATCGGCTTTGTTGATCGCAAAGACGTCGGCGACTTCCATGAGACCCGCCTTGTTCGCCTGCACGGCATCGCCCCACCCCGGGTTGACGACGACGATCGTCGTATCGGCCTTGCCGACGATTTCGACCTCGACCTGCCCGACGCCGACGGTCTCGACGAGTACCCACGGATGTCCGACAGCATCGAGGAGCCGAATCGCCTCGCTCGTTGCCACCGACAAGCCGCCGAGGTGGCCACGCGTGGCCATCGAGCGGATGAACACACCGGAGTCGGTGGCGTGGTCCTGCATGCGGACGCGGTCGCCGAGGATTGCGCCGCCGGTGAACGGCGACGACGGATCGATGGCGAGCACTGCAACCCTTTCACCACGCCCCCGCAATGCGGCGATCACCGATGCCGTGAGCGTGCTCTTGCCCGCACCCGGCGCACCCGTGATGCCGACGACGTACGCACCGCCGACGTGCGGCGCAACGAGTCGCGAAATGGCGCGTGCCTCGGCACCGCCGCGCTCGATGAACGACAACAGCCGCGCGAGGGCCGCGCGGTCTCCCCCGCGGGCGCGCTCGAAAAGCACCGCGGGCTCGGACGTGCGCTCGGACATCGTGGCGACTTTAGACGGCGACTTTAGACGGCGACGACTTCGGTGATGCCGTCGATGCGATCCTTCATGATCCGTTCGATGCCCGCCTTCAACGTTTGGTCGCTCGCAGGACACGTTCCGCATGCGCCGACGAGGGTCACCGTGACGATTCCCGTTGCATCATCGACGTCGCGCAACACGATGTCACCGCCGTCGGCCTGGAGTGCGGGACGGATGACCTCGATCGTCGCCTCGACTTGGGCGCGCAACACCGACGCCGCGTCGGTGGCATTGCCTGTCGTCACCGCGATCACCTCCGTCGGTCCGGGTCTCACGTTGCTCAATACGATAGGAGCGTGTTGGCGCACCAGGGTGGCTGGGACGAGATCCTCATGGTTGCCGTGCCAATGGCGCTCATCAGTGGTGCGCTGTGGGTGGCCAAGCGCAGAGTTATGCGCGAGTCACGTCGGCACCGAGACCGATGAGGCGACCGACAAGGTCGTCGTAGCCGCGGTCGATGTGGTGCACGTCGTGGATCTCGGTTTCGCCCTCGGCGACGAGACCCGCCACGACGAGTGCCGCACCGGCACGGATGTCGGGTGCGCGCACTGACGAACCGATGAGTTCGTAGACGCCCCGTACGCGAGCCTTCGTTCCGTACACCGAGATCGATGCACCGAGGCGACGCAGTTCCTCGATGTAGCGGAATCGACCGGGAAAGAGCGTCTCCGTCACCACACCCTCGCCGCGGCTCACTGCGAGCATGGCAACAAGGAGCGGTTTGAAGTCGGTGGCGATCCCCGGGTACGGCTCGGTCGTGAAGTCGATCGCGCGCAGTCGCTCGCGTGCAGTGACGCGAATGCCGTCGCGCTGCGGGGTGATCGACACGCCCATGCGCGCATAGCAATTGAGCAACTCTTCCATGTGCTCCGTGCGTGCACCGCGTACGAGAACGTCGCCCGACGCCACGGCCACGGCGGCCACGTAGGTCGCCGCCTGCACGCGATCGTTGACGACGGTGTGGCGGGTGCCGCGCAGCGAACCGCGCTCGACACCGTGCACGACGAGGCGCGAGGTGCCGATGCCCTCGATGTCGGCCCCCATCGACACGAGCATGTTGCACAAGTCCTGAACTTCGGGCTCGCGAGCTGCGTTGTCGATCACCGTGGTGCCCGCCGCGTACACGGCAGCCGTCACGAGGTTCTCCGTTGCACCGACACTCGGAATGGCGAGCTCGACGTGTGCGCCCTTCAGTCGCTCGGCGTACGCGACAATGTCGTAGAGGTTCTGCTCAACCGTGGCGCCCATCGCCTCGAGCCCCTGCACGTGGAGGTTGATCGGACGACCGCCGAAGTCGTCACCTCCCGGCCAGTTGATCCGCGCCGTGCCGTAGTGCGTGAGCAGCGGACCGAGCACGTTGATGCTCGCGCGAATCTTGTCGAGCTTCTCGAAGGGAACGACCGGGGTGATGTTGCCCGTGTTCACGAGGTGCAGTTCGTGGGGTCCGAGCCACTGCGATTGCACCCCGAGCGCGGCGAGCGTGTCGGCCATCGTGTGCACGTCGGTGATCGCCGGGACGTTGGTGAGCACGTACTCGCCCTCGGCGAGCAGGGTCGCCGCCATGAGCTTGAGCACCGAGTTCTTCGCCCCGGGAACCTGGACGGAACCGGAGAGAGGACCACTGCGGCGCACGATGATGCGCGGAGCCGTGACTGTCACTCATCTCAGTATGCTCGCCTCGGTGCCGTTCACCACGTCATCGTCCGCCGACGCCGCGGTGACACGGATCGCACGCCGGCTATTCCCCCACGGCGCATCGCGGCGGGAATTGCGAACGTTCGCCCTGCTCGTACTTGCCACGATCCCCTTTGCGTACGTAAACACGTTGTTCACGCAGACCGTGTCGTACGCCGCCGACGAGTTCGGTGCATCCGACGCGGCGATCGGACTCGGCGCCGCAATCGTTCGGTGGGGCGTCGTACTTGCAATTCCCATCGCCTGGGCAGCGGATCGATTCGGTCGACGACTCGTGCTCGTCACACTCGCCTGGCTCGCACCGCTGAGTGCCGCACTCGGTGCGCTCGCGCCGTCCTTCACCTGGCTCGTTGCTTCGCAAACTCTCGCCCGACCGCTCGCCGTATCGATCAACGTGCTCGTCGGTGTCATCGCCGCCGAGGAGATGTCGCGTGAGTCGCGCGCATCGACGCTCGGACTGCTCGGCATCGCGGCGGGTTTCGGCGCCGGTCTCGCGGTAGCGGCGCTGCCCCTCGCCGACGTTGCCGTCGGCGGATGGCGGTGGGTCTACGTCATTGCACTCGTCTGGTGCGGTGTCGGAGTGGTGCTCACGCGCGGACTCACCGAAACGCGCCGCTTCGTCACCCAGCACGCGCAGCGTCGCCGTGCACTGCGTCGGCAGTTGCTCGACCCGCGCTTGCTCATGCAACTGGTCGCCGCACTTCTCGCCAACGTGTTCATCGCGACGGCGAGCGTTTTTCAGGTGAACTACCTGCGCGACGTGCGCGACTACTCGCCTCTGCTCGTCACGATCTTCACCTTCGTTACCGCCACGCCCGCAGCGATCGGACTCGTCATCGGTGGCCGGCTCGCCGACCGACGCGGCCGGCGCGTGCTTGCCGCCGTCACGCTGCTCATCGGCACGTGGATGCTCACCGCATCGTTCGCCGTTTCGGGCCCTGCAATGTGGGCGAGCGCCCTACTCGGAGGCATCGGCTTCGGTATGGCATACCCGGCATTTGGCGTGTACCGCGGAGAATTGTTCCCCACGACCGACCGCAGCTTTTCGTCGGGGATGATCACCGCTGCAAGCCTCATCGGCGGGAGCATCGGGCTCATCGTTGCCGGCACGAGCCTTGATGCGTCGCGCAGTTACGGCGAGATCCTCGCACTGTTCGCCGTTGGTCCGACGCTCGTGTCGCTGTTCGTGGTGCGCACGTTCCCCGAAACGGCGCACCGCGAACTCGAGGAGATCAGCGATCAAACGGGTCGATAACGTTTAGTGACGTGCGCCAGTGCGCACATCACCAACCTGTGTCTATGACGTTTAGTGACGTGCGCCAGTGCGCACATCACCAACCTGTGTCTATGACGTTTAGTGACGTGCGCCAGTGCGCACATCACTAAACGTTGCGTTCGCGACCGACCCAGTAGGGGGCGCGTAGCTCGCGCTTGAGAATCTTGCCCGTCGGTGCCTTCGGCAGCGCATCGAGGAACTCGACCGACTTCGGCTTCTGGTAACTCGCAAGGTTCTGCTTTGCGACGTCGATGATGTCCTTCTCCGTCGCGGTGACACCGGGCTTCAGCACGACGAAAGCCTTCACCGACTCGCCCCACTCGTCGTCGGGCACGCCGATGACGGCGCACTCGAGCACACCGTGGTGCCGCGCAATTGCCTCTTCGACCTGCGCCGAGTAGATGTTTTCACCGCCCGAAATGATCATGTCCTTCGCGCGGTCGACGATGTACACGAATCCCTCCGCATCGAGCGTTGCGACGTCGCCCGTGTGCATCCACCCGTCGCGGATCGTCTTCGCAGTGAGGTCGGGACGACGGAAGTAGCCGAGCATGTTCGCCGGAGATTTCACGATGATTTCGCCGGGCGTCTTGCCGTCGGGCACGACGTCCTTGCCGTCGGCGTCGACGACGCGCAACTGGGTTGCGTAGACCTCCTGGCCGCATGACATGAGCCGGTGCTTGTTCACCCCGTCACGCACCGCGAGAACGTGATCTTCCTGCGAGAGCGTCGTCATCGTCGTGCCTTCGGTCTGTCCGTAGGCATGCATGAACGTGCACGACAACTTGTTCATCGCCTCTTCGATGACCCGGGTCGGCATCGGACCGCCGCCGTACTGGATGTTGCGCAGGCTGCTGAGGTCGTACTTGTCGAAGTCGGGTGCAGCGAGCATCCAGTTGAGCATCGTGGTCACGGCGAGGAAGGCCGACACGCGGTGCTTCTCGATCAGTTGCAGCGCGAGCGTGGCATCGAAGTTCATGAGCACGAGCGGTCGCCCGTACGACAGGTAGTTCAATGCGAGCACGACGGGGATGTGGAACATCTGACCGGTGAGCATGTAGACGTCACTCGGCACGATTCGCTCGGCGACCGCCTGGTTGAGCATCCCGTAGAAGGCACTCCGATGCGAGTGCAGCGCGCCCTTCGACTCACCGGTCGTTCCACCGGTGTAGAGGATGAAGCACGGATCCTCACCGCCGACGACGGACGACAATGCGGGCTCGGCGTCGCTCGCCGACTCGACGAGCTTCTCAAACGAACCGTCACCGCCCGGGCCGTACTGCAACCAGTGCTTCACGCAGGTCGTATCGCGCTGCAACTCCGCAGCCACGCCGGCGAACTGCGCCTGCGAGACGAACACGGTGGGTTCACCGTTGTCGACGATCTTGCGCAACTCCGGTGCGGCGAGTCGCCAGTTCATCGGCTGCGTGACGAAGCCGACGCGGGCGCATGCGAGATACACGGTGAGAAACTCGGTGCTGTTCTGGCTGAGAACTGCGACTCGGTCACCCTTCGACAGGCCGAGCCCGACGAGCGCGTTGGCGAGCCGGCGGATGCGCCGATCGAAGTCGGCGAAGTTCACCCGGGAGTCGTTCGTGGCGTCGATGACCGCGGTTGCTTCGGGGGTGAGACGGGCCCACTTGGCGGCGAGCAAACCGATGTTGAACATGACCCGAAAAATACTCCACTGTTAGAGTGAGCGCGGTATCGCACGGCCGGACGGGTGCGTGCGCGACGGAGGTCCCCGACATGGCTGACAAGAACGGCAAGACACCCGCCGGCAACACCGGCGAGACACCCCGCCAGAAGTGGCAAAAGGCCTTCGACGCCTCCCGTACGCGCGACGCCGACTTCACGACGATGTCGGGCATTCCGCTCGACCCCGTGTACGGCCCCGACGACGCCGAGTACCCCGGTCAGTACCCGTACACCCGCGGACCGCACGCGTCGATGTACCGATCGAAGTTGTGGACGATGCGCATGTTCGCCGGTTTCGGCACCGCCGAGGACACGAACCACCGCTTCAAGGAAATCATCCGCGCCGGTGGTGACGGATTGTCGACTGCATTCGACATGCCGACCCTCCTCGGGCTCGACTCCGACGATCCGATGTCGGAAGGCGAAGTCGGTCGCTGCGGCGTCGCCGTCGACACCCTCGCCGACATGGAGGACCTCTACGCCGACCTCGATCTCTCACAGATCACCACGTCGATGACGATCAACTCCCCCGCTGCGGTCATCTTCGCGATGTTCGTCGCGCAGGCGGAAAAGCGCGGCATCTCCCGCGCCGCACTCGGTGGCACGCTGCAGAACGACATTCTCAAGGAGTACCAGGCACAGAAGGAGTTCATCTTCCCCCCGCGTCAGGCGATGCGTCTCGTGCGCGACACGATCGAGTTCGCCACCCGCGAAATGCCGAAGTGGAACTCGATCAGCATCTCCGGCTACCACATCCGTGAAGCCGGCGCGACGGCGGCCGAGGAACTCGCCTTCACCATCGCCAACGGCTTTGCCTACGTCGAATTGGGCAAGCAGGCCGGACTCCCCGTCGACGACTTCGCTCCGCGCCTGTCGTTCTTCTTCAACGCCCACATCGACTTCTTCGAGGAGATCGCCAAGTACCGCGCCGCGCGGCGCATCTGGGCGCGCTGGATGAAGGAGCGCTACGGCGCGAAGTCCGAGAAGTCGATGATGCTGCGTTTCCACACCCAGACGGCGGGCGTCTCGCTCACCGCACAGCAGCCCGAGATCAACATCGTGCGCACCGCCATCGAGGCACTCGCCGGCGTACTCGGCGGAACGCAGAGCCTGCACACCAACTCGATGGACGAGGCCCTGGCCCTACCCACCGAGAAGGCCGCCCGCATCGCGCTGCGCACGCAGCAGATCATCGCCCACGAAACCAACGTCGCCCACGTCGCCGACCCGCTCGGTGGTTCGTGGTACGTCGAGGCGCTCACCGACGAGATGGAAAAGCGCGCCGAGGAAATCTTTGCCCTTCTCGACGAGATGGGCGAAGGCTCGATCCTCGAGGGTGTCATCCGTGGCATCGAGGAAAACTGGTTCCAGAAGCGCATCGCCGACTCGGCGTACGAGCTCGAGAAAAAGATGGGCTCCAAGCGTCGCACGATGGTCGGTGTCAACCGCTTCACCGAGGGCAACGAAGAGGACGAACTCGAGATCCTCGAGATCACCTCGGCCGACGAGGAACGCCAATTGAAGCGTCTCGATCTCATCCGTGCCCAACGCGACGAGAAGAAGGTTGCCGCGGTACTCGCCAAGCTCGCCGAGCAAGCCGCCGACGATTCGGTGAACCTCATGCCCACGCTCATCGAAGCGGCCCGCGAATACGCCACACTCGGCGAGATCATGTCGTCGATGCTCGGCGTCTTCGGGCGCCACGTCGAAGTGCCCAGCATCTAGGAGCAAGGAACGTCCCCATGTCACATCGCGTCCTCGTTGCAAAGGTCGGCCTCGACGGTCACGACCGCGGAATCAAGGTCGTCGCCCGCATCCTGCGCGACGCCGGTTTCGAAGTCGTCTATACGGGCTTGTTCCAGACGCCCGACACCGTTGCGGCGGCGGCCGTCGACGAAGACGTCGATGTTGTCGGTCTGTCGATGCTCTCCGGTGCGCACATGGCTCTTGCGCCCAAGGTCGTCGCGAAGTTGCGCGAACGAGGCGTCGACATTCCCGTCGTCGTCGGTGGAATCATCCCCGCGAAGGACGTCGACAAGCTGAAGGCGGCCGGCGTGAGCGAGGTTCTCACTCCCGGCGCCACTCCGGACGACGTCGTCGCGATCATCCGTCGCGCAATCGACGCCAGCGCCACCGCGAAATAACGCGCGCCGCGCGCCGCCGACTACGCCGAGAGGCGCGACACGACTTCGTCGGCGACGCTTGCTGCGTACTCGCGCAACGTGTCCTCACCGAGTGGCGAAACGGGATGCGGAACCTCGCAGCCGAGGTAACCCGCCGCACCGATGGTCGGCGCAAAGCCGGCAACGATCGGACGGAATGGCTCGGTGATGACGAGTGCCGATGGCACTCCCAGGGCTTCGAGTTGGATGGCGTCGTGCAAACTGCACGCGGTGCAAGCGCCTCAATCCCCGATGCCGGAAATGATGAGGTGCGCGCGGGCAGCGAACATCTTCGCCGTGTCGGCATCGATCGGACGACCGGCACCACCGGGCTTCGAAAACATTTCGATGGTTGCCACCGGCAAACGCTTCTGCACTTCCTCGGCGACGAACTGGAGGAACTGCTTCGCCTTCGGCTTGCCGTTCTCGATGACGACGAGGTGCAATGCATCGCCCTTGCCGTACGTGCGCCGCGGCGCCATCGTGACGGCTTCTGACGCACCGCCCTCGTAGAGGGGCGACAGGACCTCGACGACCATGAGGTGACCCTACCCCACTCTCAGCGCTTCTGCCCGGCGTTGAGGGGGTGGCTCGCGTCGTCGCGAGGGTCGTTGATGGTGAGCGACCAGCCCGAGCCGAGGATCTGCTCGACCTCGCGGGCAAAGATCGGCTGCAGCATCCGCGCCGGCATGACGCAGTCGGCGCACCCCTGGCTCGGAATGACGAGGGTGAACTCGACCGAACGGCGCCCCGTCACCTTCGCCGTGAGGTCGGCACCGTCGGAGCGAAGACCGGGGGCAAGAGCGGCAACGACAGCGGCAATTTTCGCATCGTCGACGACGGGTGCGGAACCGTTCGGCAGTTCGACTGCCACGGTGACGCCGCGGTTGTGCTTCGTCGGTGCCCACGTCGGAATGTACGCCGACCATCCTGCTCCCGCACCGCCGGCCGTGACGACGAAAAGATCGTCGATCGTGGCGATGGCGGGAAGCTTGCCGTCGTACGTTTCGCCGAGGTCGTGTTGCGATCCCTTTTCCTTGAGGATGCCCCACTGTTCGAGCTCGTCGGCCGAAATGCGGCTGTGCTCCATGAGGAATTCACGGATTTGCTGCTTGCTCCAGCCGGCTTCGCGCAAGATGAGCGAGTGCTCGTAACCGAGGATGACGAGACCCTGGGCACCCTTGCCCACGCAGTACGTCGCCGGGTTGCGCATCGCGGCGGCAAAGGTGAGCAACACACCGGCGGGATCGGGATTGAGATGGTTCGCCACCTGGCGAGGTCCCTCGGCGGCGAGGATCGTCACCGTCGTTTCCGACCGGTCGAAGCCGAGCTCGACGCGCAACGGTTCCCACGGAGCCGGCGGGTCGTACTCGGCGAGGCACATCGACAACTTGCCGGGGTGTCCGATCGACGAGCCGTCCATCTCACCGGTGCGCGCACCGAAAACGTTGGCCGCGACGAGGCGCGCCGCGCGACCGATCGTCATGTTGGCGCGATTGCCCGGTCCGAGCACGTTGAGCCGACTGCGCATCCCGATCTCTTCGGCATACGGTCCCGACACGACGAGGCACGACGCTGCACCACCCGTGCTCGTCAAGGCGGTGTGAGCGTTGAACGCCGGCGTGAGAAGTGCACGCAGAGCGGCGACGACGACCGGGAAGTATTCGGGCCGACACCCGGCCATCACCGCGTTGATCGCCGCTTTTTCCGCGGTGAGCACGCGGGAGCGTTCCTTGATCTCACCGAGCGCCTCGGTGGCGGCGAGTCCTGCGCCGGCGAGCATCGCGTCGACGCGCGACGGAGTGGGTGGAACAACGGGCAACCCATCGGTCCAGTTGCGCGCGTACATCTCCTCCTGTGCGTCGCCTTCGTCGATCTGCAGCTGCTGTGCCATGTCGTGCCCCTCGGAGAATCGCAACGCTGTTGCGCGCATCGGCGTCCGACGCGCCGGTCTCGCTCGTTGCGATCGAGACCCGCTCATTACCATAGGCGCAATGTCCACCGCCGCGATCCCCGAACCGGCGTCGAAGGTGCAGTCGCTGCGCGACGTCGTCGCCGCAATCCCCGACGGCGCCGTCATCGGCCTCGGAGGGCTGTCGATGAACTCGGCCCCGATGGCCGTCGTTCGCGAGATCGTGCGCCAGGGCAAGAAGGACCTCACCGTCGTCGCACTCGTCGCCGGCATGCCGATCGACTGGCTGGCCGCCGGTGGCAACGTCAAGCGGGTGATTACCGGTCTCATCAGCCTCGAAGGCTTCGGCCTCGCGCAGAGTTTCCGCCGCGCCGTGCAATCCGGTGCGGTCGCCATTGAGGAGTACAGCGAGCACCTGCTCATCTGTCGCCTGCAGGCCCAGGCACATGCACTGCCGTTCGTCCCGACGCGCGCCGGCATCGGCACCGACGTGCTCGGCCTCCACGCCGCATCGGGCACCGTGCGCGAGGAAGTCGACCCGCGCACCGGTGAGCACTACGTAGCGTGCAGCCGCCTGCCCGTCGACATTGCGATCGTTCACGTCCACGAGGCCGACGTGCTCGGCAACTCCCGCGTCAACCCGAAGCTCATCTGGATGGACAACGAAGTGGTCAACGCCGCCGATCGAACGATCGTCTCATGCGAGGACATCGTGGATACCGCGTCGTTCCGTGCCGAACCGTGGCGCACGACCTACCCGCGCTACATGGTGAACGACGTCGTACACACCGCGCACGGTGCGTTGCCAACGTCGATGTTCCCGTCGTACGTGCACGACGAGTCGTTCTACGACCGTTATGCACAGGCAAGCGCCGACCCTGCCACGTTCGCGAAGTTCTTCCGCACCAACATCGTCGAGCCCGAGACGTGGGCCGACTTTCTCGCCGTCAACGACCTCCGCGCGCGCACCCGGAGCGCATCGTGACGACGCCGGTTCCCGGATACGACTGCACCGTCGACGAACTCATGGTCGTCGCGTTCTCCCGCACACTGCCCGCCGACACCCGCGCCTTCAACGGTGCCGTGTCGTTCATTCCCGCCTGCGCATTCATGCTCGCCCGCGCCACCCACGCTCCCGACCTCGTGTGGGCGGCAGGATCAATCGGCATCGATGCGGCGCCGACGCAGATTCCCGAGTCGACGCTGAGCGACGGCATCTGGGAAGGCTCGACGATGCTGTCGAACTCACCGTTCGACTTCTGGGCGCACGCACAGGGCGCGCGGTACAACACGTTTTCCTTTCGCGGTGCACAGATCGACAAGTACGGCAACGTGAACAACACCGTCATCGGTGATTACGCCAAGCCCAAGGTGCGCCTCGCCGGCGGCGGCGGCATGGCCGATCTCAGCATCATGATTCCACGGATCATGCTGTGGTCGACCACGCACACGCCGCGCACGTTCGTCGACAAGGTCGACTTCCGTTCCGGTCTCGGCTACGGCGACGGTGGTGACGACCGCGCCCGACGCGGCATCGGCGGCGGACCCGTCACGTGCATCACCAACATGTGCGTGTTCGGCTTTGATCCCGTCACCAAGCACATGCGCATCGACTCGCTGCACCCCGGTGTCACGTTCGACGAAGTGCAGGCCGCCACGGGCTTCCCGCTCCCCGCTCCGATGGGTGACATCCCCGTCACACCGGCACCGACGGCATCCGAGTTGCACCGGCTGCGCACGGTCATTGATCCGCACGGCGCTCGGCGACGGGAATTCGCGTGAAGTTCGGCCTCATCCTGCCGATCCAGTCGCAACACGAGCCCCTCGACGTCCTCATCGACGAGATCATCGAAGAAGCCGTCGCCGCGGAAGCGGCGGGCTTCGACGCGTGTTTCCTTCCCGAGTTCCACCAGGCACACGGTGGCGCCATCGTGTCGCCGCACCTCATTGGTGCGGCGATACTGCGTGCGACGACGCGGCTGCGGTTCGGTGCCGCGGTGCTCGCCGCTCCCCTGCACCATCCGGTGCGGCTCGCCGAGGAGCTCATCATGCTCGACTGGATGAGCAAGGGGCGTGTCATCGCCGGGCTCGGCATCGGCCACCAAGTGCCCGATTTCCGGGCCTACGGCGTCGACCGCGACGCGCGCGGCGCGATCACCGAGGAGCTTCTCGACATCATGACGAAGTGCTTCTCCGGCGAGGCGTTCGAACACGCCGGCAAACATTTCGACGTCGCCGCGACGATCACGCCGCGGCCGTACTCGCAGCCGCGACCGCCGATCTGGATGGGCGCGCACTCGCGTGCAGGTCTCGAACGTGCCGCACGCTGGAGCGACCTGTGGTTGTCCGATCCGCAGCGCGATGTCGCGACGTGCGGTCGCCTGGCCGATCACTACCGCGCGCACGCGACTCGACTCGGTCGAGCGACGGCCGTCGGGTTGTTCCGCGAGGCGTGGATCGACGACGACGCCGATGCGTGCCGTCGTTCGTGGGGTCAGCACGCGCTGGCGATCCACCGGCTCTATTACAACGTCGGCGTGTACCGCAAGGTGTTCGAGCCGTGGGTCGACGAGGTACGCGACCGTGCCGCTTTCACTTTCGATCGTCTCGCGCCCAGCCGCTTCCTCTACGGCAGCGGTTCCGACATCCTCACGACCGTCGACGAGTGGAAGTCGCTCACCGGCTGCGAGTACATGGCCCTGCGCATGCGCCACCCGGGCGGCCCGGGACATTCCGCAACTCTCGAAGCCATTGCCCGTTTCGGCCGCGAAGTCATCGCGCCGTTGCACGGCTCGCACGCAAACTGAGAGGATGCTTTCATGACCACCACAGGATCGACCATCGGCACCTTCGAACGCTTCCTCGTCGAGCGCGTGCGACCGAACATTGCGCTCGTCACGATGAACCGCCCCGAGAAATTGAATGCCATGGATCCGACGTTCTTCCGCGAACTCATCGACGTCATGGGCCTCATCACCGACACTCCCGACGTCAGCGTCGCGATCATCACGGGCGCGGGGCGCGCATTCTCCGCCGGCGGTGACATTGCCACGTTTCCCGTGCTCACCGAGAACCTCGAAAAGGCGCGCATGCACCTGCGCACGGTGTTCGATTCGTTCAATGCGATCGAACGGTGTCGCGTGCCGGTCATCGCCGCGGTGAACGGCATCGCTCACGGCGGCGGCCTCGAGATTCTCGGTGGTGTCGACTACCGCATCGCTTCGACCGCCGCGAACCTCGCCTTTCGCGAGGCCGTGCACGGACTCATTCCGTCGTACGGTGTGGTGAAGTTCCAGGAGATCATCGGCCATGCGCGCACCATGCGCCTCGTCGGATCCGCCGAGATCATCGATGCGCACACGGCACTCGAGTGGGACGTCGTGCAAGAGGTCGTCGGCCCCGACGAGCTCATGCCGCGGGCGATCACATTGGCCGAGAGCCTCGCCGCCAACCCGGCGACCGCGCTGCACACGCTGAAGAACGTGCTCAACCGCGATTCGTCGCGCGACCTCGCCATCGCCGTCGAGGCAACTGCACTTCTCTTCGGCATGCCCGACACCCAGTCACGGGTGAAGGCGTTCCTCGACCGCAAGCGTTCGTAGCGTCGCGCGCAACATGGCGCGTCAACTCTGCTGCCGTTCGGTCGTGCGAACGGTCGGTGACCACCGTTGAATAACCACGACACCGGCGATCGTGAGAAGGCCACCGAAGATCGACAGTATTCCCGGCACCGTTGAGAGAATGATCCAAGCCCACACGAGTGCGGCGAGCGGGATGCCGTAGAGGTACGCGACCGTCGTGCTCGCCGGCAACACCCTGAGGGCGTACATCCACACGATGTACGGAAACACGGTTCCTCCGAGCACGAGGAATACGAGCCACGCCCACCCCGATGGCGTGATCTTCGCAATGCCCTCCGCAGCGTGCGGAAAGAGCGGTGTCATGACGAGCATTCCCATCGTCGTCGAGATGGCGAGCGTGGCGAGCGGGTGGGCAGTCGCGGTGAAGCGCTTCGAGATGATCGTGAAGCCGGCCCATGCCAACGGACTGACAACCGACAGGGCCGCCATCCACGGGTTACGCACGACGAACTCGCCGTCACCGGTGCCGCTGATGATGACGACGCTCGCCCCGACGAGTGCAAGGAGGAAACCGAGTAGTTGCATCCGACGGAACCGCTCGCCGAGAACGACGATCGCGAGCAACGCCGTCCATGCCGGTCCCGTGTTGCCGATCGTCGATGCGAGTGCCGGCGACAGATAACGCTGGGCGTTCACGATCGGCAGCTGCGACAACGGCACGCACAGAACACCTGCGGCAAGCAGCCATCCCCACTCACGGCGCGCGAAGTGCGGCCGCATCGACGGGATCGACAAGGAGATGCCGAGGAAGCACAATGCCATCAGCCCGAAGCGGAGGACGACGATTTGCACGACGTCGATCTCGCGCAACATTCGCGCAACACCGACGAAGACGAGACCCCAAATGCCCACGGTGACGCTCATCGCGACGTGCACCCACCATGTCGAGCGCGACTGTGTTCCTGACTGTGTTCCTGACTGTGTTCC
>Ga0169931_10005629_pt1 | contig 19033 bp, 8 predicted proteins | sample Kivu_15m_20L_FD_129675 | JGI IMG/M metagenome (GOLD analysis project Ga0169931, IMG submission 129675) | Freshwater microbial communities from Lake Kivu, Western Province, Rwanda to study Microbial Dark Matter (Phase II) - Kivu_15m_20L... | ecosystem: Environmental > Aquatic > Freshwater > Lake ... | reverse complement strand
CCTTGCTGATTGTCTTTAGAGATGAGGTCAAAGTGGCCATAGATCCTCATGACTTCCTTCATCAAATGTATAACTATTACAAATAAAATACCTTAATAAAAAATTACACTGTTATTAACGGCACATTATATAAGATGCAGTTATTAAATTTTTTTACAAACTTTTTTTACTTTAATCATATGTTTTAATTCGATTTAAATATATATGCATGATGTTTGCAGATGATAAGTTTATAAGTTTCAAATTATAAAAATGGATAACTAATAGCCCTTCAAGTAGTTTGACGAATAAGGTGATCGCATTCTAGATATTGGCCAGTTAACTTAGCTTGAGAAGCAAGAAGCTCTTTAGGCTAGGCAGCTGCATCGCAATAACATGACAAAAAAACAGAAGGGTTTCAAAGGAGAGCGAGCTTTCATAGCAAAACCCGCTTAAATAGCCTTTAGAGACTTTGATGTAGGAAAATCTCACTACTTGATCATCACTCTTACCAACGTTTCCAACGCTTTCAATTCTTTCAACGTATTGCCATTACCTTAGGATATCCGTGTAAGAGTCAGATTAGTTAGAATTACTTTGAGGTCGAATACAGCCCCAAGGGCAAAATATCTCCAGGCATTTCGACTGATATTCGATTCAAATTTTTACCTCAACTCAACCAGGATATTCACTCTTAGTTTACTATCATTGCTGAGACTGGTAGAATATCATATCCGATCGTATGCACTTCACGTAAGACAATCGTACGCTGTGACAATCCACTCGTCTAGTTCGACAGGATCATCTACGGCTAAAGTAAAAAAGTTACTTTGAGCATACGCAACTAAGGGTCACTATCGTCCAAATAGTATTATGTGCCTTATTTAGCTCTTTTTTGAATCCTGATAGCTCAGAAGTTGGTTCCGCTAACACTTCAGAATAGCTACTGTTTATATAGAACTTGTAGTTTGAGAGACGAGGTTAGATTTCAGGAAATTCCTTTAAGACGATTTCATTTGAATTCAGACCCAAACAAATCGGAGCATTTGAAGTAAACTTGCAACTGTCGATGAAAAATGGACTTCACTCACCTCCTATTCCAATCAAATTTACAGCCCACTGCGTGTAAGTTCCTGTGTTTATATAACATTAGCTTTACAATCTTTAAATTTGTTTGTTGGGTCATATCTACCGCTAGAAATTGACGTTTTTCAACCGCAGTGAAACAGCCATGAGCTTCCGTATGAGCCAGCCCTCTTAGACTAAAAAATACTTTGAGTTCAATCCAGTTATTGGTTACATTCAAAAGGGATCTTCCTTAGATGTTTGGATCAAATTTACAGCTGATAAGGACATTAGTTTAGCGCTGAATAGATTTCAGACTTAACCTGGAGAGTATGTGATTCCTTTCCAGATGATTGTCAAGGAGCAGGTGTTACCTGTAGACTTCAAGCTGCGATTTAAAGTGACTAGTGATCATGTAGCAGTAAGACCCTCTTAAATTAACTTTGGAAAGCTCTATGAAGGGCTTTCATCAAGGGTCTAGTTGTAGTTTCAAAATTAAAGTTAGCTTCCTCAGTAAATTTTGTTGCATCCTTTGGGCAAAAATCTTTCGGTATAGAATGACCAGCCTCTTTTAAAGTTGCTGCCTCTGCAGACGCTAAAAACAGCAGTGATTTATCACTCGAAAAAATTGTAAGAGGGCGGAAGAAACTACAGAGAAGAGGACAATATTGGCTGCAGAATGATAACAGGCGAACTGGCTACTAAAAAGTTTGATATAAGGTATGTTTGCGAAGTTGTGAGAGCCGATTTAGCCTTCACAAATAACAAAATAGAACTGCCAGCGCTGCAAGAGGGAGAAACAGTCAGTGCCACAACTCGTATCAGCAACAACAGCAGTAAAGAAATCATTTACGAGTTGTTCGTTCCTGACTAATTGCTCTGCGGGCTAAGGGTAACCCCTGTAGTAGCCTTGCTGCAGCCAAAACAAATAATCGAGCTCAGCGTGCAATACAACTCGCAGTTTAAAACACTAAGTCCTTCTCTTCTTAAACAAGTGACGGATAAAAAAAAGGTAAAAACTGAGTCGCCTACTGAAAAACCAGCATAAGAGCCTGAAAAGCCTAAGAAAGATACAAAAAAGTAAGCTAAACTGACAAAACAACAGCAAGAGCAGCTTTAATTATAGCAAAAGCAGAAAGAAGAGGAATTAAGATTAAAGAAGGAGAAATAGTAAGCCGAAAGACTGTAGCTGGAGCGAAATTTCAATATGCCTCAAGAACTGACTAAAATTGGTGGCAAAATGTATGATTTTGGCTAAACCCAACACTACTAGTGGCTATTGCCTGTTTACTTTAAACAGAAAGACTACTCAGATGTTTCAGTCTAGGTCAACTTCCTATAAATAACTACTACAACTATCAAGGGAGTTCTGGACATCGATTGTAAGTAAATAGATTTTGGAGAAGTAGCTGTAGGTTCCAGAAAGGTGCAACAACTTACACTTACCAATAGAGGAGAACTCGGACAGTTGAAAAAGAAAAGTATGCCTGTATTTTGCTCTTTTAATGTACTCAATAGTTTGAAATAAATCTCATAGAATGGAACTTTTAAGGCAGTTGTATAGTTCCAGCCCATATAGGAGCAACGATTCCAGCATAAACTGTAGTTTTATACAGATAAATACACAGTCAGTTGCATGCTTAAAGGCAAAGGTGTTCGACCTTAGGTGACTATTCAGCCAGAAAACGGTCTAGTGAGTATGGGTGGAGTTTTGATAGACGAGTACTCCTAAAAAACAGTCAAAATCAAAAACTCTTGTAACTTTGAGGTAGCTTTCACTTTACAGAAAATAGGTGGAGGCATCATGAACTCTAACGCCGGTTCTGCTTTCAGCTATATTCCTTCTCATGGAACGCTTCCCGCTAATGGCACTGTCGACATTAAAATTAAATACAAACCTGACCGAATCGGCGAACGATTTTTTGAAAAGATAAAGGTGCATGTAATCATAACCAGATACAGGTTTAGTAGCAAAAATCAGTTAAATATTTTTACGTAGTCGGATCTTGTTATAGTCGACAAGCCTATGTTAGTGACTATAAACCTTTAGTGATGCCTTCTGACTAAACTGCAAGCAGAAAAGTTTAGTATGTTTTTGATGGAGTAAAACTTAAAGATGAGGACTCTGTGTATGGACCTGTGAAAAAAAGTATGAAACTAGAGTATGCTCGTGAGGTTGAATAGGGCAAATAAGACTTACGGACTCAACGCAAACTAGTGATAGGTAGTTGCCGATTGCTAGATAATAAGCTATAAAAACCTACTAATTTTTAGGTCATTATGCCTGTAATTTTGAATCTATAAAGAAATAAGATCGTTTTCAATGCGACAACCTCAAAGGTACGGTAGTAGCTGGTAGTTAGAGCGTAATTACTTTTACTTACAAACCTGATGACGCTGATCCTTTGTTGGTAAAAAATTATTGATCTAGACCTGTATTCCCGAACTGACTGGATTAGGGCAGTGGCGATAGCTAAAGGGTTAACTAAAGCTTTCTGGTGGATTTGCTAAACCTGGAGTAGCTGACCAGTTTTCTTTGTAGGTCATTTTAAAATACTACGTTAGCCAACTGTGAAAAGAGTGATCTTACGATTATTATAACAAAAAAATATTTTTTTTGATAAAAAACCTGATGATCTTAGCTTCAGTTACTCTATTTAACGAAATCAATATAATAGTATATTATTTTGTGTACAAAATGAACAAGTTAGATTTAATGTTATAAGTGATAGATGGATTGATTGTGTTCGATCATTCGTTGTGAAGCGCATAGCGTCCTCTGTGGCAAACCTTAGACCAGAGTGATACAAAATGGAAGCCGAAGGGTGATGATGAATTTTCGAGAATGCGAACGAGTGGATTGTTGCTGGGGTTTCCTTCAATGTACTCATACTTGCTGTTCTGATTTTGCTGGTGCTCCACGTAAACCCAAGGTTCCTGCGAACGGGTTCCAAGTTAGGTCTGCAACAGTGTCAGATAGGGGCTTTGGGGGTGAAACAAAGGCAAAGTCTGCAGTAGGTCCTGAATGTTGGTGGTGCTCATATACTTGTACTTGTTGGGAATTTAGTGGTGAACATTTTGTTAAAGCCAAGCTTGTGAGTATCCCAATTCCTCAGCTGAGTAGTAAACATTAGCGATTCCTTATCCTGTCAGCAGTCCGCCCTTGCCTACATAGCTGGCTACTCTTTCAGAATATTTGCTTCTGTAGTCCTACAAAATGGACAGCTCAGCATCGATTATTTATTTGTAGCGCGCATCAGTGTTTGCTTTCAAAATTTGTATTGTTCTCAGCAGAGACTTTACTGAATGCAAATGTTAGATGGTAGGTTCTTGTGAGGTCTCGATGTAAACGGGTCTGTGCTTGGCCTGAAGGAAAATATTGTTAGGTTTGCTGAAAAGCTGAGAGCTCACAACTTTTTCAATGTTGCGCAGATAGGACATCAACTATAAATATTATCAACTCGTTCAATAAAAATCACGCGATTTATCCTAAGTAAACAAGAAGATGAGTATCAAAAACGACCTAAACCTTTCTTTTCGAAAGAATTGCGAGACTGTGTGAATTGCCTTTATATATCCTCATTTGTTTTCTTTGTATTGAAGCTCGCTTTTTTATTTTTGATTAGAGCCTCTATATCTTACCAGTACTCTTCAGCCTTTCCGATACCCATCAGTTTTAAAAATTTTATTCTTTCCTCTTTGCTTTTTTTGCCAACTGTCATCTCTTTCACCATTTTTAAAGTCGATTACGATAGCTTAAAAGGCAGCTATCTTTGCTTTTCTCTAGATCTTTATCTGTCTGGATCGGACTAGCTCTCCTCTTTAGCCTTAAGTTTTTTGTTTTTAGGTTTGACTACTTATGCTTCTCTCTCCTATATTTGCACATATCCCTAAAATTAAGCTAGTTTTATTTGATTTTTTGCTGTAATATTTACCCACTCGTTAGGCATAAGTCTTTAACTATCAAGAAAAGTTCCGTTACCTGTTTATGATATTTTTACTAGAGTTGAGATCCTTGATCTGAAGCTAATTCTGGTAAGTTCTGACGATTAGATGATTGCGACTTATAGTCTGTGAGTCGACTAAAACTGAATTTTCTGATGAGGGATTTCTGCCAATAAGGACTTATCCATCAGGAAAGGAATACTTTTCCGTTTATCCGTCTTTGTTGATCACTGTAACTATCATAAATCAAAATAGATATACTAGTGTTTATTCATATAAAAATTGCATATTTAAGGAAATCGATACATTTTTAGCAGCTATGCTTACCTGAAACTAAAAGTCAAATATTTTGAAAACTATCATTAAGTCTAGCCAGGCTGTTGCTCTAAAGTCTATTTCTTTTTGGCTAAAAATTGCATAAAATCGTCATGATTGACGTTAGATTTGGTCTATTTTTTACTCAAAAGCCTCTTTGATTTCTGAATAGACGTTCTATTATTGCTTAAAGAAGCTGGAGTTTTGCTTTAGATTGACTATCTTTAATTGAGTTGACTGTTTCTAGCTGAAACGAGCTGCTATGTGTACTTCTTTCTGATAACATTATCACTCTGCTTGCGTTTTTCTTCCCTTTCTTTGCCCTAAAGCAATGGCAGTTTAATTTTGGGAAACTTGTACTTAATTTTATCCTTGATTTGTTGTATCATTTCCTGCTGTTGAGGTGACTTCCATCCCCTGGCGCTTTTGATTTAACTTTTGAGTTGTTTGAGTCTTTGTTTGGCTGCTTTGCCTACGAAGTAATAGTTAGCGTGAGGATCAACTAGAGCATTGTATGATAGCGGATCACGTACATTTAATCGTAGCTAAAATTATTGGCGAGGAATTCTGAGTGGCAAAAAGGGTACTTGTTCTGGCTGAGTTTTCGATTCATTAGTTTTAAAAATATAATCGGTTTGTAAAAATCCGCTCACGGGTGGGTTTGAACCACCGACCTTTCGGTTAACAGCCGAGCGCTCTACCGACTGAGCTACGCGAGCAACTAAACCTTAGTTCATGCACACCATTAAGTATACACTTGTAAAATTAACCCTTAAAATGACGAAAGATCTGTCAAACAAATTTAAAATTTGAAGCTTACGTACACTCACAGTTAAATATTTGTATTTTTTTCTTCATTAATCTTGTAAAATATTCTCATTCGTATTCTATTCTAATTATATTCTACAAAGATTATATTCTATTTTCGTTCGGATGTAGCTAAATCTCTCATGTTCCAACAATTACTTCGCAGTACCTGCAGATAACCCCCACGTAGAGCTTACTCAACAAATAAAAAATATTATCGATGAGCTGGCTGAAAAGATGCATAAATGCATGGTAAGTGATGAATAAAAAACTCTTGTAAAGTACAAAGATGAGCTCGTGGGGGCTCAGAAAAAATACAGAGATTTGCAGTAAAAGAGAAGCGAACAGGTCATAAAAGATCAGGTGACGAAACTAAAAAAATAAAAATAAAAAACACATCATTAATAGTCTAATCGGGCTTAAGAAATGACCAAGCTCTACTAGCAGCTCAAAATCGATCTCAAAAGACAAAGCGAGTACCATAGAGAACTTGGACTTTAAATCAATTTTTTGAATAAGCAATGTGCTGTTGCTAGGAACAGATCTCGTTTACTTGACTAAGAGATTTAGGAACTGACTCGACACAAAAGCAAACCTTGCTCACTCAATTTTAGCTCCACTGCAGGAACCTTGCCTCAGATAAATAAAAGAGAGCGTAGATAGCCGAGCCAGCATCACAATTAAATAGTAGAAAAAAGACTAAAGAACAAAATTGAATATCTGCAAGAGTACTTGACATTTTTGAATCACCAGACCTCAGAGTTCTAGTCGTTTTTCAACTTTTAATAAATATTAAAGTGCAAGTCTTAAAGATAAAAACTAGCGTTAATCGAGTAAGTTTTCACAAGAGAGTCCTTCAAAAAATATTTGTACGATGTTATGTACCCAGTCTGATTAATTTGATCCTTGTTATAAGTTAACTTTTTTAAGACTAAGCTTATGCTAATGCTAGAATTAAAGTTCAATTGCTTTTCTGTTCAAGTTTATAATTACTAATTGTGTAAGATGAGAAAAAAGATGCACTTGCAGATGGGATTCCTAGGCCTCGTAGGACTCTTCCTAACCTTCCGAAGGGAAATACATGACTTCATGAGAATAGAAAGATAAGATAAGTAATAGAATGAGCTTCAAATTAGTCAGTCTCAGTTCCTTCAGCAGACACAAAATAACAATTCTTAAACAACTAAAGCAAAATGATATATTCAAATATTATACTTAACTGGCATCTACCTTCACGCTAAGCTTAAATCATTTATAATATAAGAGAATGAAACAAAACAATCATCAAGACATCACTCTTCATCACACAGAAACTTTCGAATCAGCAGGTTTGAATAGTTATCTTGTAAAATGTTATGAAGCTCTAGGATATAGGCAACCGACTCCAGTTCAGTACTATTCTATACACACCTATTTAAAACAGCAAACTTCTTTAATTGTGCAATCTAAGTCAGGCACTGGCAAAACACTCAGCTATATAAGTCTTATCCTTACTCATATGCTTTAAAATCATTAAAATCGAAGCAAAATCAAATATTTGATTCTTTTGCCCACCCGATAGCTGGCACTTCAAGTATACCAATCTTTCAAAAAAGTAACAGATTTTTGTCTAAATGTCCAAAATTAAGGTCCTTAATAAACATCAGCAAGAGCAATCTTAAAAAATATACGACCTGTACTAGCTATTGGCGGTATTCCTTTCGAGGATGATCGAACAAATTATATACAGAAAGGAGGTTAGGTGCTAATCGGCACTATCGGAAGAATAGTATAATGGTTCAGTCGTGGTTTGGCTTCGGTAGATGAATTAAAAATGTGTGTTTTGGACGAAGGAGATAATCTGATTGAGAGTAAAACTAAAGGATTTCAGTAACTATTATGGAAGATATTGAATAAGCCAGTTGAAAACATGCTAAATATGATTTACTCAGCAACTTATTCTCCTAAAGTACTGCATAGGCTGACTCTCAGACACAAATACACACTTATACAAACCCTTGCACGAGGGTAGCAACTCAGAGTAAATATAACTAATCGCATAGATTAATTTGTGTTTTAATAGCCACATGGTCAGCAGTAGAACACTAGTGGTCTTATTGAGCTTGAAAACATTAAAAAATATCAGTTTATCCTTCAAAATGACTCTTAAAACAGCATTCTGACATCTAAAATCAGCAGTCTTATTGTTCTTTTGAAATAGCTGCAATATTAGAGATGCTTGGTGTTTGTATAAAAAAAGACATTACTGTAGCCCATCAACGAAAGACTTATTGAAGCTTCCCTTGATCCGCTGCTCATCCATGGGTCTCTTTCTCAGGCAGCTCGCATTCGACTAATGAATCAAATTAATCATTCTAAACTGATTATTTCTTCAGATTTGTTGGCCCGAGGTATCGATTTAGAGTTGGACTTAGTGATTTTGTTTGACGTTAAAAAAAATGAAACTTTCTGGCATCGTATAGGTAGAACTGGCCGTTTTGGGCGCATAGGAGTAGCCATAAGTCTTTAAACCGTAGACGGATGGCAGATGTATCAGAAAGATGAGGTTCAAAAGTAACTTGAATCAGTTGGGTTCACAAATAAAGAAAAGGAATGGTTTGGAGGCTACATGAGCTAAATGGGCAGTTGGGCAGCAATAGATCCTCAAGAATAGGCACAAATAGCTAGAAATTTCAAATTTGTTTAATAAAAAAATGGTAGGAAAATGCAAAAAAGGGAAAGTAAAATAAATATAGAAGAAGTCATTAGTGAAAAGAAAGTCAATAGCAGCTAGTAATGGCTAATAGATTTAAAGAAATTAAAAACTTTAAAGTAGTTTAAAGAATATGTTTCACCACTTCTAAACTGTGCAAAATGTCGATCTTTTATGGATTAAGTATAGCAACTTACAGGCTACTCTTTTGAACTTAGAAAATATTTGTCAAATAAATGATTTTTTACTTATGCTTATGAACTTACAAAGTATTTTTTGATTCGATTTTATAGATATATATTGAATCTATAACCCGCCATGGCCGACGTTCCGTCTTAACAGCTTCAAAAATTAATTCAGCTTGTCAATAATGGGTAATTTTTCTATTAAGTCAGCTCAGTTTCTTAAGTTTAAACATTTTTAAGCGAATGTGCTCCCGAAATCATAAATTAATTGTAGCCATAAAACAAGCATCCAGCCTTGTATTTCGCAGCTCTACTTCCAAAATAAACAGCTACGGCTATGATTGATATGCTGATAAAAAGAGGAGCAAACTTGCATTTCCGCGATCACAATCAACAAAGCGTGCTGTTTTATATATTTCGGGAGGGTAATGCAAAGTCAATTTAGGAAACTGTGAATGCGCTTAAATGATTCTCAGTCACGGTCTGAGCTTAGATTAAACAGACATCAACGGGCAAACCCCTCTTTTTTATGCATGCAGTTAAAATCAACTGTAAATAGTCAATAAATTTGCCAACAAAGGTATCTCTTTATCAAAATAGAAAGAGTTAATTTGATCGATGTTTTGGCTAATTAAACTCCTCTTTTTTACGCAGTTCGCAAAGGACATACATAAATGTGCAAAATTTTGTTGGAAAAAGGTGCAGATGTAAATGTAACAAACTCCAGTGGCAAAAGTATTATTTAAATTGCTCGTAGACAGAAATTTACTTAAATTGTAGAGATGTTGACTGCTGATTCAAAGCGTGCTGTTAAGTATAACCTGCCCAGCCAGAGCATTTAGGAGTCGATTCCTATTGAGCGTAAGAAAAAAAAAGAAGAGACTAAACCCAAACAGAATTTCAAGATAGTTTACTATAACTAAAAAGGAGAGACTCATGATCTTACTGAATAGGATGTTAGACAGATGATAAAAGAGCACCCTTAGCTAGAAGAATATTTGGTCAGTCCTGAAGCCATTCCTCAAGAGCTGATTGAACGTAGCGCAGTGGATAACTGGCAAAAAATGGCATTAAAACTTCTCAATCAAATGGTTAGAATCAAGGGAGCCTTTTGGTTTTCATAACCAGTCGATCCTTTGAAGTTCAACATTGCCGATTATTTCGATATCATATAGAAGCCAATGGATTTAGGGACAGTCAGAAAGAGATTGAATCACAATTTCTACGGCAACGTCAAATAGTTTATAGAAGATATGGAGCTGATATGGAATAATTGCTACAAATACAATGGAAGATAGCACGATATAAGTCTGTGTGCTATTGAACTAGAAGCTGCGTTTAAATAGCTTCTTAAATCTAATGGTCTTAAAAAAGAAGAAGAAATAGTTAAGGTGTAGTGATTTCACAGCTATTTATCCTTCTTTTTTATTTTCACTTAAATAGTAATTATCTTAAATGATCTAATTTGAATCTTTTTACATAAATATTAATCTTATCAATTATGAGCTTCAGAGCATTCCTTCGCACAATTCAGCTTCATAACATCAAATAAGCTCATAACATAGTCCTGGGGAACACTTCTGCTGATTATGACTCCTTCTTCGGGAGTATTTTATTAGCTTTTCTGCTAACTCAGTCAACTAACCGTCTACATATGCCTATCATAGACTGTCCTAAGCCTGATCTTCCACTACGTTTCTAGATTTGTGGGGTGCTCGATCGTCTTCAAATTAGTCATAATATTTTCCATTTCAGAGAAAGTTTAAGTTAAAAACCTCATGATTCCTTTGTGAGCCTTTACGATCACAACGAAAGGACAGGCTTAGAAAACATATAATACATTGTAGATCATCACGCCTTCAACAAACTGTATGGTAGAAAACAACTGATTTCTCAAATGGGCAGTGCACTAACACTAGTTTATTTTTTAATGAATCCTCTTAGAATAGATCAAGTCTAATCATAGGTGGGAAAACACTAGTTTATAGAAGGTTTCAGATAATTCATTAAAGGAGAACCATTCGAAAAAGGATTGAGCGAAATATAGCCTTAAATAGATGAAATTATTAGATATGGCATAATAATCGACAGTTTTAATTTTGATCTTAAAAATGCAGATAGATGGACCATTTTCGATAAAAAAGCAGTATAATTCATTTAGAAACAAAGAAAATACGAGCTAGGTGCCTAATGGTTGGATGATCTAAAATTTGACAATACACGTAATAAGCAAATCACTTTTCAACAATCTTTAAACAAAGATTTTAAACGATTTGTATATGCAGAAAATTTTATGGTAGATTACTCAATCATTTATTTAGCCCCTCAAGATTTCTACGAGCATTTTATAGGCTAAATCTAAAAATTTACAACTTGTCAACAGTAAAGCAATTTGTATTTTTTTATGGCCATTTTTAAAAAACATTCTCAGCATAGACCCCAAAGATAAATTATGTTCAGAATCAAAGAAAGTAGCAATAGCACTGTAAAATTAATTTAAGAGTTTCTTGGACAACAAAAATTTTAAAGAATGGGGTCTCTTGGCCAGTGGTAGTGGTATAGGGATCCTTCAGGTACTCAGTCTAGAAAGAAATTCGATATGAATTTCAGAAATTTCATAAAATAAAGTAAACCTAGCTTATGATATTTACTATCTTATAAATATGGCGAGCTGCCAATTTTGTTTTTAATATCATCATTTATTCAAGATGGCAGATCAAATTAATTAATGAATGATATGCTTATCATTGTTCGACGCTGACAGCGGCATATGGTGGGAAGAAGGGCCCTTTGACGGAATTTTCTTGCTTGTAGTAGCCTGAGATGGCAGGAAGAGCATTAAATCTTTCTCTGATGCTGTGCAAGAAAGTCCAGGTCTTGTACTGTTCTGGAAAGATTCTCTGAATATAGTGAGAGTCTTCAGCGACGACAAAATCGATCAAGGTCAAGTATCCCAAAGCCCATTCTTTTCCTCCAACAAATTTCTCGAGGTCAGCCAATTTACCTTGATATTTTTCCAAAACAGCTCCTTTGGCGTTTTCCCAGTCTTTGTTCCAAAAAAGTCCCTTGATGGCTGAAGAAATTTCTGTAAAAATCGAGAGGAAGCTTTCAACTCTGGCATTGTCTTGGGCAGTTTTACCCAGCAGCTCTCCTTTGCCGAATCTGTTGATGATGTATCTTTGGATTGCAGTTGATTCAGTTAGTTTGTAGTCTCCGTCAATAAGATAAGGAAGATTAGGGAAACTGAAGCCAATATTTTTCTTGTCATCGTTGAACCATTTGTCACGATCACTATATGCAACATTGTCGAAATCAACTCCATGATAGGCCAGAAGCAGGCGAGGAATTTGCCCAACTCCTCGGACGAACCAGTATCCAAGTTTGACACGATGAAGCTTAGGATTTACTGATGCATGGCCTGGCAAGAAAGGCACAGAGACGGCATTAGGTCGAGTATAGTAGGCTTGAATTTCAGGGAGACCCTCAAAGTTTTCTCTGATTCTCCACCAGAACTCGTAAGTCTTTCTTTAACTTGGGTACAAAGATTCGAAATAGTAGAGATTCTCTGATAGGTAGAAATCAGCCAAGGTCAAATAGCCAAGTGCAAAAGGTCTATCCCCCACAAAGTTTTTGAGGTATTCCAGCTTAGGTCTAGCCTTTTCTAGAGTTTCTATTTTGACAGCTTAGAAGTCCTTGTTGAACAATAAGCCGCGAATTTCCTTGAAAGCATCGTTGAAAACTCCAATAATGTTTTCAACTCTCCCTCTGTCTTGGGCATTTTTGCCGAGTAAGTCTGTTTTTCCTGATCTATGGATGATGTATTTTGCGATTGCGGCGGATTCTGTGAGTTTGAAGTCACCATCGATGATGTATGGTAGGTTAGGGAAATCAAAGCCAATGCTCTGCTTGTCCTGTCCGAACCACACAGCTCCGTCAGTGTAAACTTTTTCTTAGAATTCAAGTCCTGAGTAGGCGAGGAGGTGCCTGATAGGCTGAGCTAATCCTCTAATTCCCCAATAGCCAAGTGTTATCTTGCTCATTTTTTCAATATAAAACTAAGATATGTACTCTTGAGAAATAGCTAATCATCAGAAAATATATTTTTAATATAAACTTTATAAATAGTAAAAAAAAAAATTTTTTTACAAAACGAAAAAATTTGATGTTTTTTTAAGAAAAACATACTTTTTTAATCACTTTTTGTTGCCTAAGTTTATTTTGATTGCTTCAAATTAATTAAGTTTGATACTAATATTATATTATTTCATATGTAAGGAGAAGGATTGAGCGCGCTAATTGCCAAAACAACCCTGATAGAGACTCAACTAGGCAGAATAAAAATCGATATTCAAAATCATCATACACATAAGCAATACCCTAAAGAGCTACCATCTTCCTACATTCAAAAGGCAATTTAACTCAAATTGGCCTTCAAGGATGTAGCGGAAGGAATCGAAGGCAACCGGCAAATAGGGCAGTTGCAAAAGGAAAAAATATAAAAAAGCAAAGTTTTTTTAGAGGGATTCAATTACTATAAAGTACTTGTGAGTTGACTCAGCAAACACTCAACAATAAAATAGGATAGAAAAACATAGAGCTGAACTCTATCGAGGACTATCTGAGTAAACCTTTAAGTATCTAAAACTGGCTGGACTACTAAGCAACAGATAAACAGCTGACTTTGTAGCTGTAGGCCAAAAAGAAAGAAAAGCAAGACTATGAGACTTCTCTCAGCTAACGTACAAAATGGGAAAAAGCCTTAGTCTAAAAGAAAGAGCTTTATCAGAAAATAGTGCCTAGCTAAGCCAAAATCCTCGATGCTCACATCTAGAAGATGAGCAGACTTATCAATATTACCTAATTTTAGCAACTAACTGACATAAAGAGCACATCTTTGCAACAAATCTATGACCGTTTGAGTCCTCTAAGCATCAGAAACTGGGTGAAACTTAACTACCTTAATGAAGAGTTTCAAGAAATCGAGGTAGTCATATCTAGCCAAGATTCCAGATTGCATCAGCTAGCTTCCATCAACAAAATAAACATTCCTGCTAAATAAATTAAATTGATTATAGCTGATATCTCTCCACACCATCGCACACTCATAATCGGACTCGACAGAAGAGAAGACTATACGAATGAATAAGTATTCAATAGGCTCATAGCGAACGAATCCATTCAGCCAGTTTTTACCGAACCTCAGAATGAACTTTAAAGAAATTTTAATACGAAGTATGTGCGGCTGGGCTGGGTTCAAAGCAGTCTTGCGAACGGCATGGTTTCCGGAGAGGAACTGCTCTAGAAAATCAAATAAAGAGTTTTTTCTTTACAGCTTATGACCTACCTGATAGAAAACATTAAAAAAGTGGCCTTCTTTAATCCTCTACAGTGCTCAAACGAAGTTGCAGTGTCCAACAACATCAAAAAGTAGCTACCTTTTGACTAAGATTGACCAGTGGAACTTTGGAGAAAATAGGCTTCAAGGAGTATCTTAAACTGATCAATGTTCCTTCCTGGATATAGAAATATTCAAACAATTTCAAAATTCAATCCAACAGCAATCAAATCGAGACTAGCAGCTATCATAATTTCTTGCACATCCTTAAGGTGCTCAATCTATAGGAATTCTAGCAAAGCAATCTCAATAATTACTATCACGGAACCTTCTCTCTGTATCAAAACAAACTTGAATTTTTGCTGATAATACCCACAACTTATCCTCATTAGTAAATTTACGTTGAACATAGGTCCTCTCATATTTCTTTGTTAGATTATCATCTCAAAAAAGAAGACGAAAAGAAACAGTTTCCTCTTGATGTTCCTTGCAAGAATGTAGTGAAGAGAGAAACAAAAGCTGTTACAGACAGGATGCTGCATTTTGAGACTGAAATCAACCAAAAGATAAAGCAATTTTGCCACGGATACTAAGACAAAAACCCTTTCAGAGTCATGCTGCAGCTTAATCGTCTGCTGAGCTTAATGGCTGAACCCGAAAAGACTAACTGATTGTCTATTACAACTCAAAAATATAAGAATTATATCTATAATTATAAATCGAGTTGTTACTGTTGATGAGAGAAATCGAGAATTAATAGTCAAGTTCCGAATAAGCAGTATAAATCTCAATCAAAAAACCATAATCAGGGATTCGCGAGAAAAAGAAAATAGTGAAACAGAAAGTATAGCGTAAGAAAACAATAAGTCCATCTATAAAAAAACTTTTATCATAGCAGATATAAAACAAAAAACTACTAGCTTAGCTTTAAAAGAGACCAGTCAACTTAGGACCAAAGTAAAGTCAAATCATCAAAATAAGTGATCCTACTCAAAAGTCGAGAACTCTAAGTGAAAGTGGAGTGCAACTGGTTCATGTGCTAAAAAAAGATCGTCGAGTGGGTATTGATAGACGACAATAGCTGCTTAAGGGTTTTTCGCACTTGCGTAAAGATCCTGCGAATTTAAAGCTAATAAAGCGCAAATGATAGTATGAAATCATTATCTACTGTTAATTTTTTATTTAAGTTCGACTATTTTCTCAGTATTTACTCTCATCTGCTCGCTTACTTGCTTCAATCGCCCAATATTTTCTGAACGATCGTTCGAGGGCAGTGTCTGACTCGAAAGCTATATCAATCTTTCTTGCTCTTATATCAACCTTACGGTCTCTCGTTGCAGTTAGTTGAGTAAAGCCTTGTCGAAATTGATTTATTGCTGAAGCAAACTTTCTGGCAAGCCGAATTAAGTGACTTATTTGGGCTCATAGTAGTAGGGAACTGCACTAGCTGAATATGCAATAGGCTCTTGAGTATAAATGTATTAGGGATGCTGATTATAAACTCTAGGTTAATGAGTTCTAAGCACGAAACTTTGATTTTCAGAATTTTTGTCATTTATTTAGTATATTTATGCATCCGATTTCTGAGGTTTCGATTTCTTTTCTTTCAGTCGAGATCTCTCATGAGACCCTGATTTAGATTTTTATTTATCAATCGATCTATTTTTTAGATCTTATTTTTACTTAGATCTTGATTTGCTTTTTTCCTTAGATTTGACAAGCTCCTTTTCTATTGATCTTGATCGTTAAACAGGCATTTAGAAAATTTCTTGATTCACTACTTACTTTTATATTTTTGATTTTTTATGATTTTTTTATTATAATTGCTTACGATTTTGTTTTCTTGGAGGAACAGGAACGATGGGAGTATGATAGTTATGTTGTGAATGTGTCTAATTTTGCACGATATAGGGTTTTTAGCTTTATCTTTGTCGTCCTCTGCTTTTTCCAACACTTCTAGTTTAATAGTGATATTCCATTTAGGGCTGATCTTCTTAGGTGGGTTAAAATTGCAACTGTGATTGTATTAGATCAGCTTAAAGTATGTTATGTTTAATTATGCTGATTCTTCCTATATCTGGATCATCCTGTTTTTCATAAGATTCATACATTTCTAGTTTGTTTTCCATAGATTAATCTTTGATTTCTTAAATTAATTCCTGAGAGCGTTTGCTAACTTGTTGGGACTGCACGATAGGTATCTGCAAAGGGACGCTGCTATTCATTTATGCTGATTGTTTATTTTTGTGTTGAATAGAGTTAGGATGCTGTAAATTTTGGGCATTTGTTGAGTTGTATGCTTGATTTATTATTTGTGAGTCATGGAGATGCTTAAGTAGTGCCTGGTTTGTGCTCTTGAACTAAGTACGATAGTATTCCACTTGTTGATTTAGAGAACTATTAGTTTTGTCTTTTTCGTTGTTTTCTATCTTCAATCTTTGAATTTAATTCATCAGCTCATGTTTTTCGGCTTGATGTCTTTGTTTGAGCGATCCAAGCTAGTCTGCGTAGTCCCTTTTACTGTTGCTTGACTCTTCCATTAGCTGCTGATTGGTTGATCTCAATTTGTTGTTATGAGCAGTCAGTTCTTCAATTTATTCAAGAGCCTTGTTGTATTTTTATATCACTGATGTAGTGCTTTTGTCTTTCATCTGCTACAACTGTTTGTTGCGCTACTGTAGTCTATTTTTGTCTTGATTCAAAAGCTAAATTTTGTGATTAAGTTCAATCTTATCTTTATCGATATCTAAGCTTCTTTTTGTTGTTTACTGCTGCTATGATATTACAATTTTCAGTTGTTGCTAAAGACGCACTATAACATTTTCTGCTTCTTTGTACTGCTTATCTAATAATTTTATTCTTCTATTGGTTTCCTACCGACCGTCTCTTAGCTGTTTGTTTTCTCGCACTAGTTACTACAGTTTTTTAGTTTTAGGCTAAAGAGCACTAATTCTTTATCTGAGCTGTTCGGTCATATGAGATGATTAGTTCATGCTTTTGAATTTTTATTCTCTGAGTCCCTTTACAGTACTCTTCAGCATTTCATTCTAATTCTCCAGTTTTTTAGTCTTAGCCTGCAATTAAGTCATAGCCTTGATGTAAGATTTGCTTTTAAGAGAGCTATTGGGTGCTTTACTTGAATTGAATGCCATAGAGTCGTTTTACTTGAGCGTTTAGAAGGTCTAATTTCTGCGCAGAGAATGCTATTCGTGCTAATAAAGTGAGTTGGTGCTCATGAGAGTCCACTCAGCTGGGGGTTTTATAGGGTGAATGTGTATCTGTTTGAGCCAATACTCGAGTTGCGGAGAAGTAATTGAGGAATTTTCGTTGTTTTAGTACTCGGAATAGACCGATGTTTTTTGGGGCTATTGACCTAACATACAATCAATTTAAATATAGCGGTTAAGTATCACGTTTATTTAAAAAAAAATTAATGTCGAAATCTCGCTTAAAAAGCTCAACAAATTTAAATGTCAATAGAATGCATTGATCCTGTACATAATCATTATGTAGCTATCATTAAGGTAGGGATTCAATTCTCATCAAAGTTCATTAGATTGATTTATCTTCCATTTAGTACCATTCTTTTACTTTTTGGGCTTTCCAGCACCAGCCCAATACTTCTCCTAACATTTGGTTAGTCTGTTACTTGGATTCTCGCTTTAGCTCGTCTGCTAAGCTCTCCTGTGGCCCCTCGGCTGCTCTTTGGAATAGAACTTATTTCTTCAAAATCTAAATGACGCAAAGATTCTCGAGTGTTAGGACTCTTTTCTTATTCAGTTTTCAAGCATTAATTGTACATGGTCTGGCTTTTAGCGTCAAGATCTTTTACAAAGCTCTAGCACATCTGAACTTGAATTCTTAGTTGGTCGAAGCTCGCCATATTTGCTTTAAGTTATTTTCCAGTTTAGCGACGAATCATCGATAGATTATTGTAGCAGTTCGCTAGCTGCTATGTAAAACTGTCTGCGAACTCATTCAGTTAGTTTTATGCATCTTGAGCAAACTAAAAGAATCTATGTCTGATCGAATTAGTTTCCGTATTGAGTTTCTAAATCTCTTAATTCATAAGTTTTGCTGCTTAAAGGCCCTGTTAAGTTCTATTTTTAAGGCTTTCTGCTTCTTCCATTTCGACAAGTGGTTGCGCGCTCCTTCGACTCATCTAGTATGGAAAGTTGGCGTGATTGCTGGGCAGTCGACTGAGCAGTACAGTTCCCGACATTAAAGCTTATTATTAGAATGAAGCTCTGCTTTTGCCGCGGTATGAACTTTTTCTGAACTGCGTAGTCTATCTCAAAATGGGTTCTTTAAAGGCAGCTGAGTGCATGCTAACTGTTCTAGATTATCTGGAATTGCGGTATCCTATCCTTTATCCTGGTGCATAGCCAGCAGTAGATAGACGGTGATGTTATGTATGCTGCTGGGTAATATATAGAGAGAAAGGTCCTCCTTGCTTCAAAGGTGCAATCGGCATGTTGATGGTTTTTTTGAAAATATCAGGCAGCGAGCTTTGACTGTAAGATAGCATTCTTAATTCTTAATTTTATTAAGTAAAATCGTAAATTTATTTGAATCTTATAAATAAAAAAATAGTTTGTAATTGACTAAAAACATAGATAAGGTTTGCCTAAATTTTTATTATTTATTTAGAATATTGAACTGAAAGACTATTCAAAATAATACTTTATATATACATATGAATGCTATTGT
>Ga0169931_10005628_pt1 | contig 19033 bp, 14 predicted proteins | sample Kivu_15m_20L_FD_129675 | JGI IMG/M metagenome (GOLD analysis project Ga0169931, IMG submission 129675) | Freshwater microbial communities from Lake Kivu, Western Province, Rwanda to study Microbial Dark Matter (Phase II) - Kivu_15m_20L... | ecosystem: Environmental > Aquatic > Freshwater > Lake... | reverse complement strand
ATTGGTAGGGATTTTAAGAACTCAACAATTATTTACTGCCGGTTCCACGCGGATGATGAGGATTTAGTTGTGCTGAAAGGATTGTTCATTAGTTCATCGAGGATACTGTGTCCAGCGCCACTGGTGCTTTTCAAGAGCTTACGTTTCAGAGCGTTGCCTGACTATTGCGAGAAAGATGGCAATGGTGTTATATATTTTAAAGATCAATGCCATAGCGCCGTGGATGCTGACTGTGTCGGGTCACTCATAATTGATGGTCGTCGTTACAAGCGCTATTACGAAATCGTTATACCTTGTACGCGTGAAGAGCTTGCAGTAGGAAAGTGTCAAAACTTGCCTTTTGACAAGGTCAAGTTCAATCCATGTTTTGCTACATCCATAGTTGTTGATATAAGTTTTGACGGGGACAAATTCTCCGGGGATCAGGTGTTGATTCCCCTTTCGACTGTCTCTGTCAGCTACACTAATTATAGGATGCCGTATGTGGTAAGGCCATCGAATACCACGATTGTGTTTGTACGTCCGCAGCTTTCCGAGAGCGCAATAATTGTCCCAAATGTTGAAGATGAATTTGATCATTTGATCTATGAGCCATATACTGCGAATGCGAATAAATGCATGGACACAAAATGGATCGAACAAGGGACCAAGTCATCCGAGTATGGGTGGTTTTTGTTACCGTTCATGCACCAAGCACACTTATCGATAGATTGGCGAAATATTCCATCAGACATGAAGTACAATTTACACTTTAAGTTAGCAATATTCATTCGTCCGTCGCGATGCTTTGACCTTCGTTGCAATCAGCATCGCAAGCTCATTTTGTCTGAAAAGGAACCCTGTGTAAATGCCATCGAGCTACCGAAATGGTTTTCAGACGATGCAGTGGATAAGCACGCCATTCTCAATCTAACATTGATGGCGCTAGATGATGTATTGTTTCGTGTAGAAATACACATTCTCGATGGTCTCTTCCTACCTTCATCTCATTACTTCTTAGACAGTGTAAGCTGGATAATTAGCTCCCCGCAAAGGGCTAGGGCGTTAAAATTAGGAAGTACTCCAGAAGCTCGCCCTCTATCTCCTTATCTATATTGGTCTGTAAATTCGAAACCGATGGAATATTTTTTTGTAACGCATCTGTCCACATATCATACCGGTTTATTTAGCATGCCACTAAATATGCCGCCAAGGTGGGATACTTTTGAATCGGGCCGAGTCCTCGTCAGTATGAATGTATCCGCTGAAAGCAATATACCCACCATTTTGGATAATTATAATGATATCTTGAACTCAAATGACTATTGGACGAATCCCTTTGTAAGTCCAGCGGAGGCTAAAGAGAGGACTGATTTGTTTCTGGAAACGTTTCATGGACTTTCGTTTGTCGACGGCAAATACTCATACGATATGTCTGACATGCTATTACCATACATACCATATGCATCAAACTGCAGAGAGTTCGATTCATTTATAACGCTATCACATTTATTCGAAAGTACTAGCTGTACACTTCCGACGGAAAGTTCAGAATATCCAGCCGATTGGTGGAGACGAAAATTCTCGTCACTCCCGCACTTGGATTTAGTTCACTCTGTGGGGCCTTTCGATTATGATACATTTTATCCTATAGCAGACTGGTGCGAAAGAATATTACGATGTTCTTACGAGGAGCAACTTTCGGCTGCAGATGTTAGACCCCGGTGGTTCGAGGCTAACGACGGGGATGTAATTTATAACATGATACGCGAACCCTTAAATTACTACGATTTCACCGGACGAGATAAACCTTTTCCAAGCGATAATGATGGAGGTGGTCAGAGGTATGTGAAGCAGAATCAGCTCTTTGAACTCTACATTCCTGTGAAAGTCGCAACAATAGTAGCAGATGATCTCATAGGACAGTGCGCCGGGCCTTTATGTTATCCGCGCAAGATTTCATTGGATATCTCCTACTATCAAGTGGATAAATTCAGAAAGCGCCTTGTAGAAGCCAATATTGTTTACGAAAAGTATGATAAAGACTTTACAAAGAAAGATTATGACATCAGCGTGACCTTTCGTCCCCTGAATTATCGAGAACTTTTGATTAAATTTGCTTACGATCGTCACGTCTTCGTCCTTCTGTTTGTGGCAATTGGATTGAGTACTGTACTGGTCTCATTTTTTTACTGGTTTATTGTTAGGATTACAACAAGACTTCAGATGCCGCCGGAGATTAAGTTTCTCAATTTTTTAGGTCTTATCTTTCCGCCAGCCATTATTGGTTTCAGTTTAGCTATATTGCCAATTTTCGTTCTAACCGCTTTAACGACAATCATCATAGGAAGCTCCCAATCTTGGGTTAATTCACGAAGATGGTCATTAGCGTCAATAGATATCTTTATGAGATCAATTATGCACCGTATTAAAAATTCGTCGAATAAAGAAGTCACGATTATGAGTCGTCAGGAAAAAGGGCGCCTAGGAATCATCTTTCTATCGCTAGGGGTAGTATCGTTATTCGAAGGGAGTAAAATGCTTGTACCCGATCAAGGAGGAAATGAAGAGGCGAAGAAAACTCCTAACTCTCGACGAGAAAGAAGAAAAAGCAATCTCATCTTAATTAGTATTATCATGGCTCTGATAATCACACTAATTGTAGAATGGTCTTATTCGAATTGGTTCGGGAATAACATTTGGGAATCGATCATATTGATGAAGTGCTTCAACATAATAATGGGTGATATCGTTGACGCACAATTAGGTGAATCTTTACTCAGTGCACCTATTATGGCTGCTCTTGGTATTGCGCAGTCTATAGTGACATTGTCCGCCAACGACTTCATCGACTTCCTTCTTTCCTACATAGTCGGCTATGGCTTACTTATCCTCGACCGAATGTATGCCTCACCCTCAGTAGTACCTTTAGTCAAAGAGTGCGTGTCGTGGTTTGCTGAACGGTCCGTTGATTGGTTACGTTGCCTCGCTCTTTATCTTAAGGGAAAAACCTTCAGGAAAGATGGCTTTAAGGGTCGATACGATGCTGTAAAGCGAAGGGCATCGGAAGATCATACGGTATCTATTATCGACAGCTACGGAGACTATTGCTTAGACACCCTATCACTTTTATACTTACCGTATGTCATCGTCCTCCTTATGTTTTTTCGACAAGAGACGGAAATACCCACACGATATTCTATAAAAGAGCACGATATGCACCAATACTTGCTTTTTTCTCTTGTAATCATTCCATTCCAAATACTCGCTGATGTCTATATTCACTCTTCCCTTGAACTATTTCATGGCTTCAAACTTCGCGAATATCTGACTTACTGTCGGTATCGCTTTTCACAGAGGCACAACAATTGGAGAGGAAGAGATCATACTTTGGACAAAAGTCTCGATTATTCTATTAGATCTATAGATCAGACATGCTTCAGTAGCCAGTTCTATATGATGACAACCATACATGTCAACGGAATAATATACATGGTGCTCGGCCTCGAAATCATCTCCCGAGCAAAGTATAACCCGTTCGTAGACTCAGCATTCCCTGTTATAGTCGTATGCGTAATTTTAATATCATCGGTTGTCAAAACAATGACAATAATTATATCTGCATCACTAGGAATTTGGAGTGTGAAACAAAATAATTCTACTTGGTATAAAAAGTTCAGAGACAGAAGCATGAATATGAAAACGACAGAAATTAAAACCATTAAAAAGGATGAGTCTTTTGATGTCGATAACATACTTCGTTCTGATCAATTTCGTCATCGATTCCTCTCCATGAATCGATCATGGTTGATAAGCCAATTACCTGAAATGTTGAGCCCAAAGACAACGCAACGCAGCCGATTATTGTTAAAAAATCAGCTAGCCCAGATATTAAGCAAGGTTAACGGAAGCATTAGTAGTGACGATGAGTCCGATGTTCCCCAAAGAAGTTTTGATGTCAATGGCTTAAGTCTAAGTGCCTCAGCTAAGAGTATGCTATCGATATGGGTTGTGCGGGCAAGGAAAAAGAAGACGATGCGATCTTTAGTTCAACCTCTTATTGAAAATGCTAAAAGAGAATACTGTGAATTGTGTCAAAGTCGAAAAAATTTGTGTACAAAACTGTTGCGGAACTTGGAAGAACTGTAAGTAGATACAAATAGATGATTTCAGCGTTAATAGATAGATCATTTCACTTACGCCCTGTCGTTTGATAGAGTGCACACTTTCTTGGAAGAGCTGTCGAACGATGACTATGCTGTTTTTGATCAGGTCGAATGGAAGCGTTACTGGTTTCAAAACCAAAGGTACCAAACTCTCTGTGTTCCGTGTCTATCGTTAGAGAAAGCTGATCAGACTCAAAGAGATATGTCTCTCGAGAGCCAAAAGCGCACAACTCAGTGGGGACCAATATTTCTTGAGGGAAAGAGTAAAGCGATTATCAAGAAGTGGTACTTGGAAGCTCAGGGTAAAACGCATGACGGAATAAGCGCATATCACATAATGAATGAATTTTCTTCGGATGACGACGAGGATGACCTTAGTTTACGACATTTGAGAGATTCAAACCTACAATTAGAACCAAAAGCAACTAACATCGCATCATCTTGGTTGACTATAGCCCGGTTTAATCTCAGCAGGAAAAATAGCTCATCCGTTGTTACATAGAGAATCTGGAAGTCTTTTCGTAAATTGTCCTAAATTATTTTATTTAAATTTAGACAAATGAGCTTCAATGCGATTTTGAAGCGGTTTTATTAATTCTATATGGTTATCCACCACACTAGACATACAGTGTAAAAGAGTCCCTTCCATTTTTTTTAATTTCTTGGGATCGTTTTGTATCTCTGGAGTAATGGACGCGGAAAAGGAGTCATTACAATTCATGAGCGAACGATTTAATCTCGCCTGGAATTGAGAAACTTCATTTTGTATATATTGCTGAGCTGATTGGATCTCACGTTGACAATATCTAGAACATTCATCTATTTGAAACGGAGTTATATTTGTACTATCATCATAACAATTGAGTATACAAGCGTAGGATTTTCGAGCCAACCCCCTTAAGTGCGTTTTTTCAAAGTCTCCTAATGTCGATTCAATTTTTCTCTCTAATTTTTCGTGCAGTTCCGCAACACTTCTTTCAATGTCAGACGATCCCATAATATTTTATTTTTTAGATATTATGGCAATGCTCTACTGTACTGTATATAGAGGGGTTCAATGTTCAATATTCATCGGCTGAATAATGTACATATAATGGATGGATGATGAAGACAAAAGATACCGTACTAGCTAGCAGTTGTACTTTCCCTACCGTACAGTAAAACGAGAGGACACACACCCTTCACGGGAGAACAGTGGACGCACAGACAAACAGCGGTGTAAAAGGATCGTGCGAAACGATTCTAGATACATACTATCTGTACTGTAGGACACGTTATAAACACACCGTAGGAACTGTAGTAGCATGTTTATGGATTATGGATTATGGGACCCACGTTATTGATACAGTAGTTGTTGAAGACGTCGTCAACAATAGCTGATCGAACGGAGATTCCAAAAACCATTGATGGACTGGGGAGTTTGTTTTGTAGAAAATCTGCTAACGATATTTTGTTCGACATCTTATCCATGTTTCCTTTTGTACGATGTCAATATATCGTACTTATCAGTCTCCCAACAACATAGTTTATTATTATGATTGAAGTTTACATGTTACTATTTTCCAAAACAGGACAAAGTTACTGTGCGTAAACGGATTAATCGACTTCTGAGCCATTTATATCGATCTCGACCTTCCTTTAGGGTTTACCAGCATCTCTTCGAAGGAAAAAGATCGTCTCATCAAATAGCGTCTGAGCCTCCAGAGAGGAAGAGCCTATAGCTGTGAAACCTATTTTTCCGTGGGACAAATAACCGAGCATGTGAAAAACAACTCCAGTCTTTCTTTCCGAATCCCAACGTGTGGGATGCAGCAACGCAGCCTCTTCTTGAAGGTGACACAAAAAGTGATCTACTGAGACAAACTTAAGGCCTTCATCGAAGTAGTTATCCGTTGCGATGTAGCATCGTAGATGACCCTCCGTTGTTCGGAAAATTCCTTCCGGGTCTACATTTCCTCCACACAACAAGGCCATTGTAGCGAACGGATGCGTAGTACCTCCCTGTCGGAGATTTATTTCAATCCCCGTCAATAATGTGTTATTATCATCGTTGTCAATTGTTACTAGATAGTCTATTGCAAAATGACCCACCACACCTCGATTCATAAGGGCATGACCTATCTTCATGGTATACTGGACAAGCTTGGAACGATATGCATGCGCTGATGGATTTCTACAACCCTCAAATACTTGTCCATTCAAAATCTGCTCATGAGTTGAAAGTATCATAACTTTTTCTTCTCTGCTCTTAGCCATGGGCTCTATTAATGCTTGTACACTAGGAGATGCCTTGGGATTGTCTAGATACACTTCGGCAATAACTCCAAGACGAAGCATTTGAGACTTGAAGCCTGGATGAATATCATATCCATCCCTTTGAGAATAAACAAAGTACGAGATAACAATAGACACATGCTGTTGGAAACATAAATCGTTTCTGTATGTACGAAACGTACCATGTCATTCTCTGACAAACACAACGTAGCTGAGGTAAAATATCCACAATATCTTTTGACATCTGGTCTATACAGTCATCGCTATTTACCCCTTCATATTCCTTACTCTGTATAGAGGTCAAATCTAGAAAAGCATTCCTTTTCCACTAAAGCCTTGATTTAAATTTAGTATCCATAACCTCGGCTTGATATGACGTAACAGAATTTGTCGAGCCAAACCTCTCGCCAGGTCCTGCGGTGTACGAATAAATCGAAGATTAGCCATATAACCAGATCCTGTAGTATCAGTTGTCAGTAGATCATAATCAAACTCCATATCAGGTATACCAGCTGATAAGGGTATTTCACATGCTTGAAAAATTTCTCGACTACCGAACATGGAGGAAATTAGGAATGGTACCAGCATCTTCAAGTCATCAATACATGAGGAAATTCTCCTTACCTGCCTTGTTTTGTCCCATAATAAGTACTATCATATCCAGCTTCTAAGAGTCTAATTCCAAGGATATGAGCCAACTGATCTGCACTTTGTGATCCTGTAAAGACACTCAGTCCACTTCTATGACAGATGGCCTTGTGCATGGCATGGGACAAGGGTAGAATTTGACTAGCAAGCAATTGTAGCCATTCTTGAGTTTGACAAACCTTAACACAAAGAGATTTATAAAACGGATCCATACTACGTATTGTTAGGAAACTTAATCGAGAAAGTCTTTCATCAACCTCATACTCATATCTACAATTCAACGAAAGGAAGTACCGTAAAACATTTTGACTTATAGGATGAGAGGATAGATAAACGACACGATAGGATAGATCCTGTAAGAGAAATAGATGATATAATTGTCTTTCTTCATAAAACCCCACAACTTTGTTGATCCTTAGTAGTTCAACTTCATCAAAATCAAGAGATGGTAACACAACGATGGTGTTGGTCACTTGAACAGGATTATGGGTAGATGATGAAATATCATCCACTGATTCAGTCGAAATCTTACTAGCCACTTGTGTGACATAGTCAATACGAAGGCACTGGTCTTGTTGCAAGGAATATTCAGCGTCTATGCTATCTATATTTTTCCTTTCCGTATCTTCTGCTTCATCCTCTTCCTTATTCAGATATGGACTATTTCCCATTGAAAAAGAATCCGGCGAGTTAAGGTAGGTTCTTGTCAAGTTTTCCGATGCAATAGTCTTTGTTGCCATGATTATCAACTACTCCTTTTCGTGTCAATTGCATGAAGGAGTCATGGGATAGTGACTTGTGTTCGCACGACACTAGGGATCAAAGGAATAATTTTAATTAAGCCCACATTATTTATAATTAGGTACACTCCTTAAAATTGATATATACAATAGATAAAACATGATGACCTTACTATTTATTAAACCTTCCCATATTTCAAATCCATAGAATCCGTTGCAGTTAGTTTAAATCCTCGTAGTGCCTTGTAGGCAACTGTCGCATGAGGTTCATCGTCAAATTCTATAAATGCAAGTCCAGGCCTTGGCATTCTAACTTCTCTATATCCATGGTACTGACGGAAAAGCATAGCTAGCATCATTTCATTGCAATCCTGGGGAAGAGAATCAGCAAAGAGGATATTGGATACAGCTTCTACCACAGATATGGAAGATGGAGCAGTAGTACTTGTCACATTCGACGAAACATCTACGGCTTCTTGTGAGGTTATTACTTTAGACATTTTTGCATCCTTTTCCACCGAGGTAGTATCACTTGTAAGATTTCTCTTGCCTCTTCTCTCTTTCGGTACAAATGTACCATCCATTTTAGCAATCCGATCTGATGTTTCATGTGCATAGGCTAATTTTAAATCTTTACCAAAAAACGTAAAACCTTGTTCTGCTTGTAAGGCAGCTGTTGCATTGACTACCGAGTCAAATATAACCCATGCCTGTCCACGTAATCCATCACTTCGGAGTACTACGATTTCCAATACCTTGAAAAAGTAAGAAACAATACAAAAGGCTTATCGATGTAGAAAATTTGCCATGTAAAACAAAGAATAAGTTTAAGACTATAGTACTGTACATACCTTGCCATGTCGACTGAAGAGATTAAACAGAGCCCTTTTGAGTAAAGGTTTTTTTATCTTCCAATCAATATTGGAGCAATATAAAGTTGCATTCGGCTCAGTCAACGTCATGATGCAACGAGAAGTAAAGTTATTTGATGGTTGTGATTTGTGATGCACAGCTGCACAGCTAACAGCTACATAAAGCTACATAAAACCCCATGCAAATGTGCTTTTTAATTCAATGTTTTAGTGCTCTACGGTTGCGAGCCCGCCACCCCACCGCGCCCGGCCCCGCGCCCTCAGCCCTGGAGTCCCCCGTTCCTTCCTTGGTCTTCTGTCCAGATCTATTGTATGTACAGTAAAAACATAAATAAATAAGAAAGGAATCACCATTTCGACTGAAAAGCATACTACGAGACAAAAATAGAGAGACATGTATCTAACACGATCTGAATATGACAGAGGTGTGAATACCTTCTCACCGGAGGGGCGTTTATTTCAAGTAGAATATGCGATTGAAGCTATTAAATTGGGATCTACCGCTGTTGGGATACAAACGAAACAAGGTTGCGTCCTTGCGGTAGAAAAACGTTTAACATCCCCTCTCTTGGATCCTGCGAGTGTAGAAAAAATTGCAGAAATTGATACACATATTGGTGCTGCCATGAGTGGATTAGTTGCAGATGCAAGGACATTAGTAGACCATGCTCGTGTTGAAGCTCAAAATCATACCTTTACTTATGAAGAACCTATTGGTGTTGAGGCTTTGACACAAGGTATGATGAACATTCAATAGATCTAGGGTATATTTTTTGAAAGGTTTTCATAAATGAAATCGTTCCCTTTTTATTCAATTACATCTTATTGTAGCTGTTTGTGATTTGGCCTTGTCTTTTGGAGAAGGACAAGATGGAGATTCATCCAAACGAATGTCACGACCTTTTGGTGTGGCTCTACTTTTAGCGGGATGTGATACTCTGGATGGACCACAACTCTACTTTTCAGATCCTTCTGGAACATATGTTCGATATAAAGCTAAAGCAATTGGAGCCGGATCCGAGGGTGCACAAACGAATTTAACAGAGAGTTATAATGAAAACATGACGTTGGAAGACGCAGAAAACTTAGCACTGAGTACACTAAAACAAGTGATGGAGGAAAAGATCAGCACAGAAAATGTGGAATTAGCAAGAGTAGTACCTGGTAAAGGTTTCCATATTGCTACTGCGGAAGAAGTGGGAGTTGTACTCAATCGATTATAAAAATTAAGAGATTTGGATACTTTATGATAAAGATGATGCGATTTTATAATGATTCCTTCTTTTTCGTCTTTTTGCTCCTCTTCTTGTCTTTCTTCTTTGTCTTAGTAACTTTCATGGCATCATCCTCATGTTTTACTATATGATTATCCTCGTCAACATTCACATCTTGTCTGGTACCATTCGTTATTGTATTTTCCCTAATTTTTTTCTCCAATGACTCAGTCGCCTCTTGAATAGCTGCTGATATAGCCGATTTAGATTCATCGTTTAATACATTTGATTCGATTCCTGAGGTATCAAGCATATGGTTGGAAGGGCGGTGATTCGAAGTTCTTCCACGATACCGTGATTGTGTAAACTGATGGTAGTAATTGTCAGCATCGTCAGATTCTTGCCTCCTTACCTCATATACCATAAAATTATCCTCATCGCTGCTGCTCACATAAATCCGTCCTAGATTTTTCTTCACCTTAGATTGAGGAATATTACTATGCTCGGATAATGTTTTTGTATTCCCATCAAAGTTATCATCTATCGTATCAGCTATTGGAGATTTATCGGTTTTGTCTTCAACGATATCTGGAGAGATATCTCGATCGGTACTTAAATGTAACTTTAACACATTCCGATTGTGGTCATTGATAGAACTTGAGGAGTAATAACCTACGTCAACTACTGATACATTTTTATCCTTGTCATCAAAAGGTTGTGCAATACGAACTGATTCTGAGTTGGCCGTATGTTCCAGGTGGCTTATCGTAAGCTGATTTGATTTTTCTTCTTTGCTTTCATAAGATGGAGAAGACGACTTATCTTTCAAGGATAAATTATCTTTCGTGATTCTATCATCACCATCATCTGACGACTCGGATTCATCACTCAAGTATACAGCTTGATTTCTGTTATCGGGATGGTTTTTATGGATAGAAGTAAGAGTTTTCTCCTTGGAATTATCATCATCATCGTCATCACTAGACTCATTGGTTAAAAACTTTTCTAAATCTATACAAGGCATGATATTCATCGTATCCATAGATGAAGGTACATTATCACTGTTGCATTCTGAGTCTGGAATCATGAATTCTTTTTCTTGTGCATCTGTAGAGGACTTGGTAGACTTTGTATAAGATGGTAGTACATTTCTTTTTCTAACAGAGGATATCTCAACTGAAGTTACTTTCTCCTGAGATTTTATATGAATTAAGTCATTATTACCATGATTGGAAGATCTAAAATGTTGTTTTACACTTTCCAAAGATGTCAAGTGTTTGCATTGAATAATACACTCGTCTCTACATCTATCGGCTAACTGTCGATGATGATATTCCTTCAAGTGCAAATAAGGTATATAAATAAATTCTTGTAAACGTGATTTAAGTAATGAAATCTCTTTCATACTGGTCTCAAAGATAAAAATAGGTATAGACAGAATGATATCCTTATTGTTGCTCGAGAATGAATTATATAAATCTTGAATCATACTTCGTACATCTTGCCGAGTAAATGAGACATTATCTTGATGAATCAGATCCATAAAATTCACCATGATGCAAATGCTTAAAAGTAGATGATGTTCTAAGGGTCCTTCATGCTCTTGTATTCTATGAAAAAGAGTATCCAAAATAGTCCGGGTATATGTTAGCGTATCGTGTCGTCTAGGATCTGTCATGAGAATAAGAAATTCTATCTCTTTGGAAGTTGGATGAGTCTTTTTATTGAAAGGAGGATTTAAACCTTTAATCGAAATATTCTGTAAAATGTCTGTTTCTCCACTTTGTTCAACCAAATGCAGTTGTATCGTTTCTTCAGGCTGTCGTGAAATTTTCCAAGAAGTCAGCACCATGAGTTGTCTTTTAGTAGAATAGGATGACTCCCCGTCTTTGAAAGGATCTTCTCCACGCAAATGTCGGATCAAACATGATTTACCAACCCCATCACCCATGACGATTCCACGTAAAGTTAAAACGGAATGTAAGTCTAATATATCCTGCTGGAGAAACGATTCCGTGTGACTAGTGTTTGCGTCGTTATTTTCTGACTCATCTTCTAGAGACGTATCTTCTTTGAATGTATGATCTTCCTCCTCTTCAAGGCCCTCATTGGATTCAACGTTCCCCATGTCATGTGTTTTGAAAGAAACTTCTTTTTTAAAAACGCAACCTGTTTGCAACGTTTTCCAGAAACGATAGGTCCACCTTCGCGCAAAAAATATGTAGAGAATTCTCGAAGAAGCACGAGTAGATACTTAGAGTCGATCAGCAACAAGCAACAGGCAACAGAACCACATCCAACATACAAATCCGTGCTTATTCATTCATTCCATTTCTTTCACTGTACACATACGGATTCCTAAAAAGACAAAACAGTTCTTTAATAACAAACTCATAGTACGGTGATGACATCATGAGTAACATGGATAATGAACACACGGCCATTCTTTCATTCCTTGAATTATTCCCATCGGTGACGATACCCCCGTCACTATCCAATGACAGCACCGAGGAGGATCTTGCGACTTATTTACACAATGGAGTGATTTTATTTGATGCATTGTCCGATATAGCACCATATTACTTTGACTCCTCTTCCATCACACGTGATCCCAAGGATAATTATATACTCAAACAATCTAATTTACGAAAACTTTTACGGAATCTTCGAATATTTGTTCGAGATGAGCAACGAAAAAAGATTTTATTACCCACTGATGATACACAACATCTCATTTCTACAATTGTAAAGGATCGTCAATGGGAAAGTATCCTCTTTCTTTTAGAACTGATTGCAGCTACTGCAGTTACATGTGATCAAAGAGCTACCTTTGTGGGAGGGATACGAGGAATGACTAGTAACATTCAACTCATCCTCAAAGATTTAATCAAACGGGGTTTAGATCATTTACAGGAATTTGAAAAAAGTGAAGATGATGAACCTGTAGATGATTTGAGTCAAGATTTCAAGGAAGATGCAACAATAGGTCTTCAATCCATAACACCGTCGCATCGTCGGAGAAGTATATCTGGAGGAGATGGAGACTTGACTTTGGACACAGAGTCTGTGTTCGCCGATACATTTGATGCGGGATCATCGCCATATAGTTGGACACTGGAAGAGAGAGAGGAATACTCATCAATAACCAAAGCATCCTTGTTCAAGGAAAGGAATGCTTTACGACAACAACTGGAGGATATGAAGAAGGAATATGTCAACTTTAAGTCTCAAAGTGAAAACTTTTATGAAAATACCGATTATGCACAGAAGAAACTACGAGCCAATGCCGATGATTTACATGATCGTTTGGAAAAAAGAGAAGAGGAATTAGCAGCTTTGGAAGTAGATTATACCAAGATGAAACGGGCCCTAGACGATGCAGAATTGAAATTAGCTGACTCGACGGAAAAATGCGCTATACTGGCAGATGAACTCGATGTGGCGAATGCCAAGGCTGCTCAACTTCTTCGGGCGGAGGCTACTGTGGCCGTGTACCGTAAGAGGCTAGAAGGAATTGGTGCTATGGGTCAGCAAATATCGGAGTTGGAAGATCAAAATGCCAAGTATGTTAGGCAGATTGAAGAGTTGGAAGTAGAAACAAAAAGAGTTTCGGAAGTGACGAAAAATCTAGAAGAGCTCCAACGAGACTGGGCTCGTTCAGAAAAAGAAAAATTAGATGCGATGCAATCCTTGACTGAAAAGGCTTCTCTCATACAGACTCTTAAGGCTAACTTGAGTGCTGCTGAAAATGCTAAAAGGATGTATGAGTCTGCACTAAAGGAATTGAGATCTCAACAAGAACAGGAAGAGACGTTGGATTCTGAGTTGAGACCTGTTGTAAATAAGATTCAACCTCATGTACTACCACCAGAAATGATACAACAAATGGAAAAATTGGAACTTGAAAATAGTACCTTGAAACAACAAATGGAGGAAATTCAAAAACGAGTACTGTCAAATGGCAGTGCTGTAGCTGTCCAAGAAATACAATGCCTTCATCAAGAAGTTGCAGCTCTGAATGAACTCCTAGACCAAAAGGATGAGCAAATTCAAAAGTTGATTATTGACCGCGAGAAACTTGAGACATATACTAAGAACACACTTTCCAAGTTTCAGGAGAAGTATCTATCGGCGTTACAAGAATGCAAAACTAAGCTCAAAGAGAAACATGAAAAGATTTTAGATCTTGAGCTGAAAATAGATTCTGATAAAGCCGTCCACAAACGAGAAGAAAAACTAATGTCATCGGCCGTGTACGAACTTGGATTGGCTATCATGCAAGCGAAATTAAAGGAGAAATACTAAAATCCCGGAATGATTAGTTGTGGAAATAATATTTGGAGTTTATTACATGTTAAAAGATGAGATAGTTTCAGATTTAATTTCTGTACTACTTATTTTAACGCATAAGAAAGAAGCGTGTAATTGAACAGGCTTTCTCCTCTACGTAAAAAGTAGTAGTGTTAGTATTCTTATTGATGTTCCAGATGTCTCACATATTTTCTGGAAATATTTCTTTTCTAGGTGGGTAGGGTTTTCATATCCACGACTTCCTTTCGGTTATTGCGTGAAATTTTGGCGTGATCGGAGAAGGGGTCATTATGATCATGCTCTGAGTAGATAGACTCGCTGTCCTTGGCAGCTTCGAGGGGCGAGAGTAATCGCTAGCGTTGTCCAAACCAACCGACGCTTGAGGGGATGTACTGTTCCTATAAAACTAAAGGTAATGGTAGAGAATGATGATTATTGATTATAAGTTAATATCTACCTATTCTTTATCAAAAGTCAAGAGGAAAGCCGCCTACGGTCATTCTAGGATCGAGGATCTGGCAAACAACCACGCTACTCAGCAGCATAAGAAAACGTGTTTTGGCCGGTCAGTTTAGGCGTCTAGCAAGGTACAATGTACAATTATTGTAATAGATTCGAAACTGAGGAATTCTTGCTCTGCCCTGGAAATTTGAACATCCTAACCCTAGCCCTAGGACACAAACACCCCAAACAGAGAATTTGCCGCCCCCCTCTGCATTTTATCTCTCAAAACCATACCTACAGTTCCTAGCTATGTAAAGCAGACCCAGCATCCAGCCCTCATCATCCAACCATCTTCTACTGCAACCAGATTAACTAGATAAGGTTGTACGATGACGATCTTCAACACCCTCACACTGGGCTCGAAGAGGTTCCTTTCTAAGTCAATAACTCAACGATCCAGGGCATGTTCTTTCTATGCGTATAATTCGACTCTTTTCGTTCATCATGCCCTGAAAACCTCTCCACGATACATGACCATCAATCGAGCTACGGATGGAGATTTAGGACTCGTTGCTGACGATCCTGCACTTGATATTCGAGGATTAGGGGGAGAGTCTCCTTTAAAACCTACATCAGGTTTGAGTAAAACATCGATCGATATGGATTTTTACGACCCCTTGACGGATGATTTTTATACCGAAGGTCAAGGCTCAACGAAGGAGGATGAATTGAAGGAACAGGAGGAGAAAAAAGCTGCTAAGAAACAGGCCGTGCAAGATGAGTTAGACTCACGAAAAGGAAGACTATGGACAGATCCGTATGAAATTACAAATGACGATTGGGGGAGTGGAAAGAAATTAGAAGATTTAACCGATTGGACACCTGAAATGGCAAGTCGGACGAGTGTCGAGAGGATACAAGTATTTTCAGAAGGCGTGCCTACCCTGGATCAACTAGCAAATCTATCTTTACCCATGCCTTTCCCCCCTCATCCAGCTTTCGGAAATCCTAAACCCTACAATACTTATAAAAAACAAAGACAATATGATACTATATATGAAGCTGTGTCCACTTATGCTAAAACACAAGTCGAGAGAATTTTAAACATGGTCGATCGGGAAGAGAAACAGCAAGCTGTGGACGACTTATTTGATCAAGTGTATGAAGCCATCAAGCATAATGAGAATCTCGACGTTATAATGAATATGCCTCAATATCCTGAACTGGTGGAAAGAGCACTGGAACATTACTTGCGAAGTGTCGTAAAGAACGAAAAGGTTTCTTGGGATCTGATACAAAAGAAAGGTAATGCTGATGGAAATAAGGAAACAAAGGAATCAGAGTCGTCTTCATTTGTGGTCACTCAAGATAAAGATGCACTTCCCGTTTTTATGGATTTACTCAAAGTCGAAGGCTCAACTCTAGATAAAGATGGTGTTCCAACACTTGTTCGTCCACTAAAGCCCCACGCAAGAGATGGTCCTGGTAGGATGATAGAAGAATGGGATCTAGCTGCTCATCAGGATACCAGGAGAATAATGATGAGATCTTGTATGCGTGCCATTGCACGTAATCTAACCGAAAATCTAGAGAAAAATCTGAGTAGCCGTATCGTCGTAACGGGAAGAAGGGGAACAGGGAAGAGTACATCTTTATTAGCCATTGTGGCTTCGGCTCGTCGATCAGGTCATATTGTGTTATATTTACCGGACGGGGATCGTCTACGAAAACATGGACATTACAATGAAGCCAATCATCAATTCGAGGAAATCATGTTCGATCTACCGGTTCTTGCCAAGGAGATTTGTTCCCAGCTTCTAGAGATCCACTCCAAAGAAATGCAAGGACTGGTCATAAAGGAAGCATGTCTTTCTAAATACATGTCTAGCGATCAAGTTCGAAAACTTAACACTATCATTCAATCTGATAAAAAAATCGGCGACATACCAGTGAATGAAATCCTGAAAGTGGGAGCTGAATCTATAGCATTATCCTCCCCATGCTACAATTCTGCTATAGATACATTGATGAATCAAAACATAGTGCCCTTTACAATGGTACTCGATGATTTTAATTGTTACTATGATCACGGACATTATTTCAATGAAGAATACGACCCTAATGTTCGACGGCCTATTCCATTGCACAAGATGACGTTATTCCGACCTTTAATGGACGCAATCGGTGTGCATAAGAACGATTATGGTGAATTCGTAACGAAGGAGCCGAAATTAATCCAGCGAGGGGGTATAATTGTCGGTTTTACAGAATCCCATAGTGTCGCTAGGCAATTTACCGATGGACTCATTAAAACTGTTTCTTCACATGGAGTCGATGTAGTTGAAGTTCCTTCCTACTCTCCTTTGGAAGTAGATCATATTCTGTCGAACTTTGAGATTACTGGTATTGGGCGACTTCGTTTCGATAGAGGAGAGACAGTGATGGATAATCATGAGGTGGCTTACTTACGAATGGTATCATGTGGCGTCGGACAAAAATTATTAGATGTGTGTATAAGCTAAGCTGATTGATAGTATGAAAATATCGACCTTCCGTACTACATAACACTGCCTATACCCTCGAAGCACGAACATTCCTTTGACGAGCAATTTGTCACGGCTTTTGCGTGCGCTTGTGACCAAGCTTTCCAAAACTTTTCTGGATTCTCTGCTAAATCATGGGTCTCATCACCATCTCTCTCTAAATTAAGACACTCATTATTTTCAACCTTTACCAGTTCGTTCGGGTTCTTGTTAACGACAACAGTTTCAGTTGCGGCAGCTGGGTACGGTTTTTGTTTTACCCGATCAGCTGCGATTGACTCGGCCAGGGTGGTTGCGGGTGATTTATTCATTATCCAATCGATGAGAGAATGTCAGATCTTTCGGGTACATAGCAGCCATCGATGATTATCAGGTTGCAATTATTTATAGTCGACAACCGTACAATACTAAGCCAAGTTTTATGATATGTTTTTAATTTTTAAGAGGAGTATTAATGCCGTGCTGGCTAATCCCTTGCTAAAACCGTGCTTGAGCTAGTACTGTATGTAGGCTTCACGCAACCATGCAACCATCTCCCGCCGGTCCCGCTGTCCGATCCATGATCCATCCCGCTTGTCTGGGCTCGGTCGTTTTCTTTTCCTCCCGCCGTCCCGCCTGTCTGGGCTCGGTCGTTTTCTTTTTGTCCCGATGTTCCGATTTCCGCTTGCTGGACCTATCTGTAATCCATGAATCGCTCCGGCTCCGACTCCGACTCCCAGCTCGCTCCTCCGAAGTTTTTTTTATAAAATGTATATCTTACGTTGCAGACGTAAAGAGAGAAAGGCTACGGGTTATGACGTTACGACACTTAGCGATCTACGTATGCATTCTACATCGTACAGATTTCAAAAAACAGTTGATTTGTAAAAATTTCTTGTCTGCGGTACATGACGCTCTACGGACACAAGGGAACAGTACGGCATCGACCCAGTTATTGCGATTTCTGGGGAGTCATTTTTATCAAGAGCTTCTGATAACGTTTATCCACTCGCTTGATACGGTCGTTGTTAACTGAAGCCATCCCAAACAGCATGTATATCTCAAATATGTCTCTTATTAATCTTAGGAACAAATTCGAGGAACTTAATAAAGATGATACCAAAATTTGTGACATTTATGCTAACGTCGAGAATCATTTATAACCAAAACAGTGGATGGCTGAACTGAATGATGCAATCGATGAAGACATATCACCGGTATATAAATCACTTGACCATATTATTGAACTCCTGGAGGATATGGATGAGTTAGATTGCTTCACGCTGCAGAACATGTTTGAATTACTCTCAGAAAAGGACTCTTCGTTCTTATTTCAAATGTCGTATAATGGATCAGGGTCATTCTCGGGTTGTGCATGGCAAACTGGTGTGATGCGGGGGAACTACGAAAATTTTGTGCATTACATTTCAATGGATGCCATGCGGCGGGAATTGAATGAGAAAAATTGGAGTTATCTTGCAGTGACTGTAAAGAACGAAATCAATGAGAGTCAAGTTTGTGTTGAATGCTTGGCAGTCGGTGAGAGGAAAGATTCTTATCGATTTATGATTTCGTCACTCATCTTATTTTCTCCAGGCATGAGTGCATTGGACGTCTTCATGGTCTCTTCTGATGCTTTTCTAGATCAGGAATTCATCAAAGAATTTTATCCTAACGCAAATTTCATCCTAGACAGGTATCACTTGATTGAGGCAATAAAAAGGAGGTTTCTCTATCAAAGTGGAATACTTATGAACCTTTGGTATACGCGATGATCAAGGCTAGCAGTGACAGCGAGTTTGACCAAGCGATACAGGCCATACAGAATTTGCATTTAGGAAATACAGATTTAACATCTTATTT
>Ga0169931_10005627_pt1 | contig 19042 bp, 16 predicted proteins | sample Kivu_15m_20L_FD_129675 | JGI IMG/M metagenome (GOLD analysis project Ga0169931, IMG submission 129675) | Freshwater microbial communities from Lake Kivu, Western Province, Rwanda to study Microbial Dark Matter (Phase II) - Kivu_15m_20L... | ecosystem: Environmental > Aquatic > Freshwater > Lake... | reverse complement strand
GTTGAAATAGGACAGGAACAAAACGCCTGCACTGTCGGCCGTATTGAATTTTTTCCACTCGTTACCGCCTTGGTCATAGTACATGCCGCCATCGGTCCACACACCGTCTATGTCCGTGAAAACCACTTTGGGCAACGCCATCTTTACTCGACTATGAAATAGGATTGCATGCCGCTGTATGTATTGCGCTCTATGCGAACATTGTGCGTACCGAAAACCTCGCGCAGGGCCACGGTCTCTCCGGGAAACTCGCGGTCGTTGAGCTCGTCAAAGCCGATGACTGTTCCCTTGGTGACATAGGGTCTGATAAGCTCCAGGCAGCGCTTGGTGGGCGCATAAATGTCAAAATCAAACCATGCAAAGGCAATGATTGTTTGGGGATTTTCATTGAGGTACTTCTCCAATTCCACCGTGGCATCGCCTTTCACCAATCGGTTCTTTTTGATGTGGTTCAGTGGGCATTCTCTTTCATGAAAATCGAGCAGTTCTCCCAGGTATTGCTCATAGTTTTTGGTTACTGACAGAGCTCCCCGGGTGATGATTTCATGATTGCCGTCCTTTTCGTCCAGCACAGGAAAACCCTCGAAAGTGTCAAAACCAATCAGCTTCCGATTGTGGTTGTATGGTTCATAAATGCCGCGCAGGTTGTTAAGCGTCACCAGATTTTGGCCCCATCTTACCCCAAATTCCATCAACACACCGTGGGTTTTGACGATGTGGTTTTGATAGATATCGTTGAAAAAAAGCTGCTTGGTCAGCTCTTGTCTTTTTTCGAATATACCGGCATTGGCTATGATTTCATCGTCAGGAATGGGACAGTGGCGCATCATGTTGGCTGCTTTGGTCCGACCACTGATTTCAGTATCCGAGGCAAGGGTTTTCAGTTGAATTTTGTCACTCATGGACGGGTTTATTCGGTGAGGTTTTGATAAATGATTTCGTCTTTGGGGAGGTCCTGCTTCATCCTTTTGCCGATGAGTTGGTGCCTATCGCTCCATTTCACCCCGTCTCCGGGCGAGAGCAAATGTAGGTCTTCCTCGCGGAGTTGTTCGCCTGCTTTGAGCGGCCTGTTGGACGCTACCGAGCGTTCCAGCTTGGCTTTGGCGGTATTGACACCTTCACAAATAAAAATGTCATCCACACCCATACTCATGTCTAAGAGGCGGATATCACGTACCATGCGATTCACACCATCGGGTCCCAGTGAGCCGGCCTGGTCTGTACCTTTCATTCTGCGGTCAATGGTGATGTGTTTTTCGATGATTTCGGCTCCCATGGCCACGGCCGCCACAGGTGTACTGATGCCTATGGTGTGATCGCTGTAGCCAATTGTGTGTTGAGGATAATGCTTGATGAGATACGGAATGGTGTTGAGGTTGACATTTCCGGGATGCGTGGGATACTGGGAAACACAGTGCAGAATGCTTACTTGGTGGTGATAGCGCGTGATGGTCTCCAGCGCCTCGTCCAGTTCGCGTTTGCCCGCCATTCCGGTGGACAGGATCATGGGGATTTTGGTCTCGGCCATAGCTGCCAGCAATGGTAGATTGGTGAGGTCGCGGCTGGCCACTTTGAGCCTGTCAGGCGTGAAAAGGCGGAGCATGGTCAGGCATCCTCGGGCACACAGGGTTTCCACAAATTCAAGTCCTTTTTCTTTGGTGTGTTTGTACACTTCAAAGTGCTCTTCATCACTGAGCTCCAACACTTCGCGGTGTTCGCCATAGGTGCGTCCGAAGCTGTGAGCCGAGTTGTATGGGCTGTCCATTTGAGATTGGGAGAGTTCTTCTTTCAAATCCCTTCGGGTCAGTTTCACAGCATCCATCCCACGCAGTTGCAACCCGAAGAGATTTTCCTCTATGGGTCTGGATACCAAGTCAATTATCAACTTGGCGATGTCCACCGATCCGTTGTGGTTTTGGCCTATTTCGCCAATGAGGTAGGTGTGTTTTTTCATTTGCTGTTGATGGCTATTTGAATGGCCATTTGTTGGCGCAATTCGAGGTTTTGGTCTATGGCTACTATCAAAGCTTCGGGCTGAACTTCGGCTCCTGTGGGGCAGAGTTGGCCAAAAAGAGCTGCGATGTTTTGAAAGTCTTCGGGTGTGTCAATGGTCAGGCGTATGTCTTTGCGGTTGGCAAAAGGCTCGGGGACAGGTAAAAAGCTTGTGTTCCAAAGATGCCTGTTTTCGTAGACGAAGTTGGTCACATGCTCGCGGTAGAGTTTTTCTTCCGTTCGTGTGGCAATGTCTCTCAGAAAAGAGACTTTCATGATTTCGGCAAAGAGCCCGATGTGCGTTTTCATAATGGGGGTTCCATCGGGAAAAGCGAAAGTTACGTAGTCCGTTAGGCCCTTGGCGTGTTCGACCATCAATTGACGGACATAGACTGAGCTAAGGAAAGGATTGTCAGCACAAATGCGAATCACGTCCGTCAGGCCAAAATGGTCGGCTGCATCCAGAAATCGCTTCAGAACATCGTTGGTGTCGCCTCTGAAAACGTTGATTCCATGCTTTTTACCCAATTCTACAAGGGCGTCATCACCGGGCTCCCGCGTAGTAGCCAAGATGATTTGGTCCGAAGCCAAAACGTTCTTCAGGTTGCCAATGATGACATCGGGAATGGTCAGCCCTCCGAAAAACGGCTTGAGCATCTTGCCCGGCAATCGCGTGGAGCCTGTTCTGGCTTGGAGTATAGCTGCTGTTTTCATGATGCCCCTGAAGTGGCAAAAGTAGCGATACCCGCCCCAACCGTTACTTGCTCACTGCAAAGCGCTCAACGTGCACATAGTCGCCTGATTGAACGCGCATGAGATACATGCCCGCTTGCAAATCAGCTTGCATGGTGTAGACCATTCGACCGGCATTGGTCCGTTGTTCACTCATTACGCGCTTGCCCGAGAGGTCAAACACTTCGAACAAGATTTGCTCGTCTTCGCGCGCTGTGTCAAGCAGGATTTCAAAAGTGCCATTGTTCGGGTTGGGATAGAGCATGAACAATTCATCTTGGTGCAATCCGGTTTCCATTGATTTCAAATCAGGTTCGGCAGCCATTCCGTTTGGATTGGCAATAGGCCCTGTTATCGTGATCTTGCAAGTTGCCCCAAATTCTCCTTCCTGATTTCCTATGAATGGCTTCACTTGCACCCCATAGCATTGGCCCGGGCTGACGCTAATCAGATTCAACGGGAAAATATTGCTGTTGTGGATGACGGTTTGGGCAATTCCTGTTGGCTGCATGAGCGGGTCGTTGCAATCAATAGGGAACACTTTGAAGGCATATTGGGTGGCGTTTGCCACATAATTCGCTATAATGTTGGAACCTGCACCCACCAAGGCCGGGCAATAGTCCGGACGGAGTTGGGTGTAGGGAATGGTTGAGGTCAAGATGAAGCAATTTGTGCTGATGAAGGGTCCCCACACGCCACATATCTGAACGCGGATGCGAATGGAGTAGATCTTGTTGTACTGAAGCCCATTACAGCTGTCGAGAACCATAATGCTGCTTCCGGGTGCTCCTTGACAAATTATCACCGTTTGACCGTTATCGGTGGTAAACTCCCATTGGAAAATCTGGCCGGGCGCAACAAAGGTTGCAAGCAATTGACTTTGGTATATGTCGAAAGTTCCGCCACACTGAGTGACCCCTCCGGTGACCGGAATCACCGATGTGATGGGATACTCCGCCATTCTGATGGGTCGCCCAACGCCATATCCACACCATATGCCGCCAATCTGCACGCGGCAAAAGACCATGTAAATTCGGTCATAGCAAAGTCCGGGGATTTGGTTGAGTGTAATAATGGTACTTATGCCGTTCACCTCGGCATAATGCTGGGTTTGAGTGGTTTGGTCTATCAGCAGCCAACCGGTTTTTTGCACCGGCCCGGGGTTGTTGAAAAATTCTCTATTGATCTGGTCATAAAGCTGGTAATAGTTTCCGGCATTGTTGGTTACAATAAACTGGGGTCTCAACTTCAATTCGGGAATTTGTCGGGCACACAATTGAAAGGCACCACTGCCAATGGCTCCGGAAGCAGAGTAAACCCGCACGTGCATGGTCTGACCTACCAATGAGTTGTCAAACATCAGTGTCAAATCCTCGTTACCGGTACCGGTCGCGGCATTCGAACAGCCGTACGAAATGGTGGCGGCATTGTTCAGCACCTGCAAAACGCCATTAAATGCCAAGCCTGACAATTCAAACTTTACCATGACACTATCGCCTGCGATGGTTGGAGCTGGCAACGTGAAAGTGTAAAACGCATCCGCACTCGCCACGGCCGCGCATGACGAAGCAGCTATGCCCGAGTTGGTGAGCGGGGTCAAATTGCCACTGATGAAAGTGCAATTTCCGCACACAGGAAGGGATATTGTTTGTGAGCCGGGTGTGTTTTGGGCCCATAGGCCGGCAAATACAAAGGCTGAAAAGAGGGTGAGTAAAAATGTTTTCATGATGTGCATGTTTGGTCTGAAGCAGACGGACGAAAGACGCCCAAAACAATATTTGGTTGCCGTAAATATGGCAATAAAACCGCCTCAATCGAACACCATCGGCTTAAGAATATCTAATTCGATTGATAGCCCTGATTTGATGCCTGCCGGTGTGTGCATACCACAATCCACCAAAAGCGAACATCAAGGCGGTGGTGACTATTTTCACTTCCCACTCCAGATCTTTTGCCCAAAAGGCCAACCCCGATACCATGCCCAATATCAAAAGCAGCAGCAAGGGACGGTAATTCTCGGTATTGTATTTATTGAGCTCTCTTACGTAAAATCCCGCAAATCCCATGTAGACATAGGAAATAAACGATGTGGCCACAGCACCATGGATGCCCCAAAGAGGAATGAAAATCAGATTGAGCCCGATGTTCAGCAAGCCCGCTACCAGCGTGATTTTGAGCATGCTTTTAGTTTTTTCGCGGAAAATGGCACTGTCCATTGTGGCCACATACATGGGCCTGTAGCACAAGGCCATGATGATGAGTACGGAATACTTGTACGCGTCCAAAAACTCAGCCTTCGGGTAGAGAAACATCAAGATTTCTTTGAGCCACAGACAAAGTCCGAATCCCGACATCAAGGACACGCTGAACCACAATAGGGTCAGGTTTTTCATCAGCGAGCCCGCTTCCTTTCCACCGTCACTTTCGTTGGCCAAAAGCTTGAAAAAAATGGGCGAAACCACGGTATTCACCGCCTGATTGAACGAACCAAAATAGTTGGCGAAGTTGTAACCTATATTGTACAAACCAATTTGGCCCATGGTCACAGAACCCATGCTCGCGCGGAAAAAATCCAGCATCCCGCGGTCGGCATTGTTGATGAGGTAATTGCTGTAGGCCCTGGGTATCAGCGGCAGCGCCACACGCACTTTTTCGCCAACCAGAGAGCGGCTGAATCTGTAGTCAGGGCGTATGCGCTCCACGAAGTAGAGGTACACGCCATAGTAAACGAACTCAAAGAACTTGGCAACAAAAGCCGAAATGAACCATCCGATGAAGCCCATCCTGAGATTGTAGATGGTGTAAAAAGTGATGCTGATGGTCAAAACCCCGCTGATGAGCGTAGCTATATAGACCAATCGGTGGCGGTTTTCGAACTGGCAATGGCGCACGCCTATGGTTTTTGTAAAGTCAAAAATGATCACCGGTATGCCAACCAAGGCAATATAAATCGGCAACATATCGGCCTCCACACGGTGTCGAAAAATGAAATAGAGAATCCCGATAACCACCGCACCATATACCAAGCGATAGAGATGCAAAAAACCGATGAACTGCGACCAAATTTGCTTGTACGTCTCTCGCTGCTTGTAGAATGAATTCTGCAACAAACTCGTCAATCCCAAATCGCTGAAGCCGGCCAGCAGTCCCAAGTAGCCAAAGGTCAGGCCGTAGATAGCGTAATCCTCCGCTGTCAGAAATTGGTTTATCAGCGGAAGAATGAAAATATTGGCCACCAGCGGCATATACATCGCCAAAAAGTAGAGCAGCGACTGCGATAGAATGGTGCGCAACATGTGGCAAAGATGTTCGGTTTGTCTTTGATTTTGACAGGATTCTTTGGTCCATATCGGGCCAAATCCAATCAAGCGGAACAGCCATACGAAAAACGAATCCTGTCTATTATGTGAAAAAAGACCTATCGAAAGGAGAGTAGACGTAGTCTCCGCGTAGACTGACGGCTGTTTCGCGTACACGATTGGCCACATCCACAGGGTTTTCATCATCCCGCAGCGGAGCTGCCACACCCGCCTCGATCATCGAACGCGCATAGGTGCTCAAAGCCGCATCGTCCTGCAAGCTCAGGTTGACGGTGTCGGTGCCTATGGCATCGAAAAAGGTGGTAGAGTAGATACTGATTTGGATTTCGGCAACGCTCAGCAGAGTCATCAGGCTCTCGGTTTTGTCCATCAACCTGACGTTTTCATGACGGGTGCATTCGCTCAGCAAGTCCATCCCCAATTGCCGCGGATGGGGCTTAAGAACAATCACCCAATCGGGGTTTTCGCGGTTCAGACGTTCCGCAAGTTGATGGGTGTAGTTGGCGTAGTAATCGGGGTTATTGGTCTGGCAAGAAACCGCTATGACATGCTTACCTCCGAGGTTGTGCTTTTGAAAGAACGCTTCTTTGGCTTCCGGAGTGACCGGTGGGTGGTATTGATAGCGCCCGATGATTCGTATTTGTTCAGGACTGTATTCACCGCCTTTGAGCAATACGTCTTTCCAGTATGGGCCAAAAACAGCTATTTCATCTGCAAACAACGCACGCTGGCGAAAAGTCCCCACCTCTTTGGGATAGACATAGTAAAAATCTTCCTCTGAGATGAGTCCGTGTTGCAACTCGATGGTGCGGATGCCCATCGTGCGTGCTGCGTGAATGAGCCCTTCGTTGTAGTAGTGCGGAGTGAAAAGGACCCTTGAGGGACGCAAGTGCTTCAGAACAAACAGCCAATCACTGAAGGCGTCCGAAAAATTCTGCAATTGCCCGGCCAGGTGCATCATTTCTTTTTCAGTCAACAAACCGGACTTGCGGATGCGCACAATTGCCTTGCGCAGCGAGCGATTCAGCTTGCGCGTTTCGCGGCTCATGGGCATCAAGCTGCCCAAGTGATTGATGTCATCCAAGTTGAGGTCTTGGCCGGTATCCACCGGTGCGCGCCCGGAGCCATTGTATATGTACACGCACTCTTCCGGGCCCAATACTTCGAGCAGGTTTTTGGTATTGGCCGAGACCATGGTGCCATCAGGCAGGCCAATAATGTTACTGCCGCCTATCAAAAGGGTGTTTTTTCCTTTCTGTAACATCAAGAGCTGCTTGCGCTCATTCACACCGGCTTGGTGCTTCACACTGCGCAGAGCCGCCATGAGACTGCCCGCAGCACCCGGCAGCATAAACAGTGGCCGTTGGTAAATGCGTGTGTCGGCTGCGGCATGGTGAATGGCATATTGAACGAACTTCAGAAGATGAAAATCTCCGCATTCAAACATATCGGCCTTTTGGACCAATTGCACCAATTTCCGATTGAGCACCTCAAAATTGACCAAACTCATGGGGCAATCAGGCCATTGTCGCGGCAAATGCGGATGATTTCTTCAAAATCGGGTGCGGCCATTTGTCTGCGCTCTGCCGTTTCTATCAGGTCGGTCTCGCCATCGGCATGGGCCAGAAAATGCACCAAGTCCAATGGATTTCCCATGCCGGCCAGCCATGCACCCGTGTTGGGGTAGAGGTTTCTTTTGCCCAATCGGGGCTCGCAGTGGAGCACAGTGGTTTGGTAAGCACGGTTGAGTTCGAGGGTTTTGAAAATACGGACATACATATCCACGGTTTCTTGCAGGGCCTTGTAGCTCATGATGCTTTCGTTGTCCAGCGAGGTGTGGTATTCGGGATAGCGCTTGTACATGGTGCGCATTACCGACCCCACGGGCAGGTTCCAGCCGGGGGCGCAGTATTGGCGTTCATCGCTGCCGCCTACGGCAAAATCCATCACTTCCACCGGAAATCCCGAATGCTTGAGGACGTGTTCGGCTGCGCGATCGGCTTTGGTGTTTCCGCGTCTGCTGCGTTTGTAGGTGAATTGGCCTTCGTGGCCCACGCAGGTGATAACGTAGCCGGCCTCTAATTTTTCCTTCAAATGCGCCCCGATGCGGTGCAGATAGGCGATGATGCCGATGGTTTCAGGAGCAAAAACGAAGCGCACCGTGTGTTTGCGCTCGGGTAGTTGGCTCAGGGCTTTGTAGAGAAAAGCCGTCACCAGCGGGCCGCTCAATTCGTTGATGGCCATGCTTGGATGGCAGAGGTAGGTGCTGAAGAGGATTTCGCGGTCGGAAGTGCCGGGCAAAACGGCCTCTCCGTAGGTCAGGCTTCCGGGTTTTTTCTCCGAATTGATGAAAGCGCGGTAAGTGCCTTCGCGCGGCAGGCTGTCTTTTTCATGCTGACTGAAGCAAAATCCCCAATGGTCTTTGTAGTAGCTCGTTATGTAGGGAATGGCCCGGGGCATGTGCGGCACCGTGTGCAGGTGGGGTTCCAGCTCGGCCCAAGTCAGCTCGCGGTCCACGGGTGTGCTGTAGTTCACCACATGGAGGTTGTTTTCTTTGAAAAGACAAATCCTGCGGCCATCGGGGCATTGCAGCCAAGCGTCTTCGATGTTCCATTCATGGGGGATTTCCCAGTCAAATACCTGTTTGCCTGAGGGTACTTCGTGAAACTCCATCGGGATGGTTTCGCCCAAAATGCGAAGGCTTTCGCGCAGCCCGTTGCCGGTGATGCTGCGGCAGATAGGCCACAACCGCTGAAAAAGCGAACGCATTTGGTCCTCGCGGCTCACCATTGCAGCATGTTCCATTTGATGACGGTGTCTTCTTCTATGTCACCGGTGCAAATGCGGCCCAGCACCTCGTCCATGTCGCGCGGGCTGATGCCGTGGGCGGGGCGTTTCCACGTCAGGTCATCGGCTTCGATGGCTTTGCCGGCCGGAATGGCGCGCGCGGCCACCAGACTTCTGCGGGCGTTTCTGCGGGCGGGCTCTTCTTCGGGTAGGGCCGTCACTTCGTAGCCTCCGAGGATGGTTTTGAGGCTGCGCCATTTTTCCCAAAAACGCTTCAAATCGCGCATGTCCATGGCGTGGTAGTGGTCGTTGCCGGGAAGGGTTTTGTCGTGGGTGAAATGTTTTTCTATCACCACCGCGCCCAGCAGCAGCGAGTGAAGCACGATGTCCATGTCTCCCGGCAGGGTGTGGTCTGAATAGCCGGGCACAGCCTCCGGAAAGTGCTTGATGAGCCCTTTGATCATACCCAAGTTGGCGCGTTCATCCGGGGTGGGATAGTTGAGCACACAGTGCATCAGGCACAGCGGATTGCCGTGTTGGCGAATGACTTCCACGGCCTGCTGCACTTCCCACAGATGGCTGGCTCCGGTGCTCAGGATGATGGGCTTGCCGAAGGAGCATTGCAGCCGGATAAAAGGCAAATTGGTGATGTCTGATGATGAAATTTTGAACACCGGCATCAAATCGTTCAGGAAATGCGCACTCTCCGCATCGAAGGGCGTGCTCATGAACTCGATGCCCGCCTTGTCGCAGTAGAGTTTGAGTTGCTCGTATTCGTTTTTCCAAAACGAATCGTACTTCTTAAACAGCTCAAACTGGCTGCGCGTTGGTTCTTTGGTGATGTCCCAATAGTAGGGACTGTCTTTTGAGGCGATGGTTTCGGCCTTGTAGGTCTGAAACTTAATGGCTTGGGCACCGCCCTCGGCAGCTTCGTCTATGAGGCGCTTGGCCAAGTCCATCGAGCCCTCGTGGTTGACTCCGGCTTCGGCTATGATATAGGGGTCGCGGAGTTTACCGGGGTTGTAGGTGTGAAGGAAATCGGTCAGTTTCATCTCAATTATGGCAACTTATGTCTAACATTTGAAATCTCAGCTCTCTTATCTCAACTCTCACCACACTGTCCATCCTCCTTCAGCCAACAGGTTGTCTCCGGTGGTATAACTGGAGGCATCGCTGAGGAGGAAAATGAGCGCACCCGCCACTTCGTGGTTGTAGCTCAGGCGCTGCATGGGCGAGAAGTTGGCGAAGTTTTTCTCGAATTGTTCTTCGTGGTTGTTCCACACCCCGTGGGGCGTAATCATGTTTACCCTCACGCCTTTGGCCGCCCAATAGCTGGCCAGATAGCGCGAAAGCGCATCAATGCCGCCTTTGGAGGCGCTGTAAGCAGCGGGACAGCCTAAGGATGTGCCTTTGTAGAGGTTTTGGTTGGGGGCCACCACTGAGTAGGTGCTGGGGATGTTGATGATAGAGCCGCGCCCTTGCTCGGCCATCCACGAGCCGATGATTTGGCAGGTGAGGAAGGTGCCTTTGAGGTTGATGTTGACCACGGTGTCCCAGTTGTCATCGCTTACGGATTCGAAGGGCTCGAATTTCAAATGGCTTTTGTTCTGATGGGCATTGACCAGGCCATCTATGCGCCCGAATTTCTCGATGGACAGTTTTTTGAGGTGCTCCACCTGTGCGCGGCTGCTGACGTCAAGCGCCACTCCGAGCATGGTGCGCTCGTGGCGTTTTTCCAGTTTTTCGGCAAAACCTTTGGGGTCCGAAGCGGGAATGTCGGCCGTTATGACGTGGGCTCCGAACTGGGCGGCTGCTTCGCAAAAAGCCTTGCCAATGAGCCCGCAGGCTCCGGTGATGAGGACGACCTTGCCCGTGAGGTCAAATTTTTTCTTGAAATCAATCTCGAAGGGGTCGGTGGTGCGCTGGGTAGTCATAAGAGAGGATTTTTCCGCCTGTGGCGGGGGGCAAAGATGGGGAAATCCGGAAAAAGGCCCGGTCCGTTGAGCTGAACTCGCGAAAGATTTTGAATGAATCAATCACCACCATTTTGGCTTCCAAAACGAGCGATTACCGATCAGCGAATTCGTTATCTTCATAAAAGGACATTTGTGTGCCTTGAGGGCAGTTATGTTCTTCAATCCGGGCCCCGGATTCCGGAGCTTACCTAACAATCAATTTCTTGCGTACGGTATAATCAGCAGTACCAATCCATACGGTGTAAAGTCCGCTCGACAGACCATTTGTTTCGATTGTGATGGATGATGAAGTGATAAAGTGAATTCACAATTTTAATGGTATAAGCGAGAATGATATACTGCCATCGACTTTCTCGGTAAAGAAGAGACGGTTGTTGTGAATGATAAACTTCTTGTAAATGAGCTATTTTAAATTAAAAACCCCCGAAAACAGGTTGTGTTTCATAGGAAAATCGATGGTCTTTGTTGGCTTTGTTTTCTTCTTTGGTGATGTAGTTGCGCAAACTCATTTTTCAATGGAGGAATTGAATTCGCAGAAAAGTGAGGCCATCAACAAGGAGTACTTCAGGCTTGCTAAAATCATTCAGGACGAGATAAACCTCAGAAATTCTGTTGATTACAATCCTGATGAGGCAGAATGGAGCAAGGACAGCGTGCTCAAGGCTGAGGTGGACAAATTGGAAGCCGAAGAAAAATACGCTGCCAAAATGGGATACTGGTCAATTGCTGCCAAACTCAAGGAAGATGCTGATTTAAAAAAAGGTGGTACAAAAGAGGAACCTTTGGAGACTATAGCCGAAATGGCTGCATCCTCGGGCTTATCTGTCGCAACTGTTTTCAATAACGAACGTGAGACTTATTTGCAAAAAGTTAAAAAGGAGGGCTTCGGAGTTCCCACTTCACCCGCAGGGGCGAGTAGCGGTTCTTCATCAAGTGTGAGTGATTCGGGTGCATTGACGGGCAAAGTCCGAAGTGCGGAGGACAACAAAACAGCCGAAATGCGATACCGGAGGAGTTCATTGTACACTATGATGATTCACAATCCGATGCGCAACTATGAAAACGTCATCGTAGATGCCTTTGGCAATGCTCCATTGCCCAATAAGTTCAATGATCACAACGTAGGGCTTTATCTGATTACGGAGCAGTCGGGTGCGGATGACCAATCATGGGCCATTTCACAGTAATTGAATGAAAACAACGTTGCCAAAGAACTTGTAGCCAAATGGTTTAACAGAGACAAAAACGGTGAACTGAATACAGATTTGTTAGCCCAGCGAGGCGAATATGACGCCTCTTTCTTTGACAAAGTGGTGGCTAATGCCAGTCATCGCGGACAAGCCTTATTGGCCGATGCCGGTGAAGATTTGATAGGCAACACATTCGTCATTGTGAACGATTACAAATACACCAACAAAGAAGAGGTAGCACAGAAGGTCAACAAGGGGCTGAGTGCCATAGGCACGGCAGCGCAGTTTGTTCCCGGGGCAAGTTCTGTTACGACCGTGACCAACGTTGCGCAAGTAGGCACCACCATTGCCGGCAAAGGATACATCATCAAAACCACTTCCTACCTCTTTCGCTTGGTATGGAATGACAGTATTTCCTCCACTTTTTACAACAATATGTGGGTTGATCCGGCCAAAGCCGACCCTTCTAAAGTGGCCGCTTTCAACAATTCAGACTTGTTCAAGCTTCGTTATGTAGGTAGCGAAAGTGCTTGGGCCGATGTACAGTCATCCATTTTTACCAATAAGACAGAAGAAGAATTGATTCGAATGGCTACGGTGAGGGCTACTGATGCGGCTACCGCCAAATTGCAGCGCAAATTCGAAGAATTCAGGACCAAAACGCCTTTGATATCAATAGATCCGCTTACGGCAAAAATTGGCCTGAAAGAGGGGCTTGAGCACGGAGACAAATACGAAGTGCTGGAGCGTTATGAAGATGAAACCGGAAAAATACGCTACAGAAGAAAAGGCGTCATCACCGTTAAAAAAGGAATGATATGGGACAACACGTTTGTTCCTGCCGGAGAAGTAGCCCCCGCACAAACCATTGATGCCACTCATTTCGTGGGGTCAGGAAGTGGTTTTTATCCCGGTATGCTAATCAGACAAATCAATTGACGCTTGCCGGTCTTCCGTTGCATTTTAACCACGCTTTTGCTCGATAGGTTTTCACATGAGAAGTTCCATTTTTTCCAATATGATGATTATGAACAGTAAATTTTCAATCGCTGATTCATCCATGCGTTTATTTCGTGCCTGCCGATGGGCGCTGTTGCCGATAGTTTTCTGTATTGCCATTCCTTTGAGCGCGCAGCAGAATCCTACAGCCGCATCCCTCAGTAAAGCCCTTAAAGAAGCTATCGAAGCAGGGGACAGCCAAAAGGTAGAATCCATCAAAAAAGAGATAAAAGCCTTAGAAGAGAAAAATGCCGAAATCAAAACCCTGGAGGAAGACAAGCAAATCCTGATTTTCCAACAGAAGTATGATGAGGTGCCTACCATTGAAGAGCAAATAGCCGAGGTGAAAGCTGCGCCTCTGATTCCGACAGAACCTGAGGCTCCGGAAACCCCTACTGCAGTTCCCTCAGATGCTACACAAAATTTGGAGATGGCCATGACCGCTTTGGCAGAGGCCCAACCATCATCATCTCCGGTGCCCAATCAAGCAGGAATGAGCCCGCCCAAAAAACGCATGCGTGATTATGAGTACAACGACAAAGCCATTGTGAGTTTAGGAAGTGGAATGGGATTGTTTATAAGGACTTATGATTTTTCATATTACGATGCGTGGACCGGAGAGTATTACTATGATTCTTACTCGGAAGAGTATCCGGTTTTTGCCTTTAATTATACCAAATTGAAATGGTGGCTCAATAAATACATGGTTCTTGGGCCATCTTATGAATATTCAACAGGTGATTATGGCAATGGTGATATTCGTATGCATGGCACACTGAATTTTGCACTACTCGGAAATTTTGTTCCGTTCATTTTGCCCTATGCCTCAATGGGAGCAGGTGTGGGAGTGGGTTCTTTCTACAAAGACGATTATAACTCTTCAACCTATGTCCCGTTGAATTATCGAGTTGGAAGCTATTTGTTTTTTGACAAGGCCAGGTCTTTTGGGTTGTATTTTGAACTCAATCGGGACCTGGAATACGAAGAATTGCCGGGCTATCGATTTGGTCTCAGTTGGTCAAAAGTGAAGAGGAAGGCCAAGCGCGACTATAAGAAAGAGTGGTGGCAGTCACAGCAACGTTGATTCCTTTTTAAGTAGAAATTGCCTGTCTTTTCGCAGTCTGCTCACATAGGTGTTTGACGACAAGGAATTTGCCTGCCGAATTGCAGGCAGCGAATGAGAAGCGCCACGTCTGCAATGGCACCGGTGGTCAAATCATTACAGAGAAGGGCCCCAATTGGACTCAGATGCCATCGCTACAGAAATCGACCATAAGGCGATCATACCCATGGTCCAAAGGAGCGTGCTCTCAAATTCCTGTTCAAGAACATGACGTCAAAAACCTACTGCTGATTTCACACCGGCAGAGGTAGTATTCACTGTGCAATCCGAGCAGAGTAGCTACTAACGCACCAACACCTGTCCGCTGAAAGTGCCTTCGCTGTTGCGAATGGTCAGAAAGTAAAGACCCGGTGACATTCCTCTGAAGTCAACTTTTTCACCCGTGCCCGACCGCAATTGACCACCTGAAGTGCTGCGCACTTGCCATTGCAGCGGCCCTTTGAGCCCGCTGATGAATCCATAGTCCACCACCGGATTAGGGAAAATAGAAAATGAAGGAGAAGCAATTTCCCCCACACTTGTGGACCAATCCCATAATTCGGCCGTGCCGAAACAGTCAGGGTCTCCACCGGCCACCAGATACTGATTTGATGACCCCGGATACACCGGTGCTATGGCCGCCTGATAGCGCGGTGCGGGATTGATGTTCAAAAGGAATTCGGACCAATCTACACCACCGGAAAACCAAATCCCCATCGTGTAGGTAGTGGGTATGCCAAAGCCTGTGTGATCCACTCCGGCCGTTGTGTGAGGGTACTCAGAATTATCACCAACCGGGACAATCAATTGGTAAGACTGAGGGCCGGGCAAATTGAACGTTTCCCACTGTTGATTGCTGAAGTCGTAATATTCACCGGTGTTTTGGCCAACGAAGTGGTTGAGAGATGAGTCGAAAAACCTGCCCCCGATCACCATTGGCACACCCTCGGAAGTCAGGAGGCCTGCAAAGTTGTCACGGCCACTGTTGAGCGGGGCTGTCATTGTCCATGTGTTTGTTGAGGGATCATAGATTTCACATTCTACCATTTGGAAACCAAAATCCGGATTGAATCCTCCCGCTACCATCACTTTGCCATCGGGCAACAAAATGGTAACGTGTGAACTGCGCCCAAAATTCATATCGGCCACCGTTTCCATGGTATTGGTCATGGGGTCATACAAGTCGCATGCTGCCACATCCACAAACCCATCAAAGCCTCCCGTAAACAAAATTTTCCCGTTGGGCAATACAGTCGATCGCAGATTGGAGCGCCCAACGCTCAGCGAAGGCCCTTCTATCCATTGCTCAGTGGCCATTCCAAAAAGTTCGGTAGAAGCATGGTTGGTGACATCGCCATCCCATCCACCGACCGCAATGGCGCCTCCACCGGGGAGGGAAACCAACTGAAAAGAAGTGCGGGGCACGGACATGGCCGAAACTGCAGACCATTGTTCGGTGCCTGTTAAATGAAACATTTCGGCAGAGGCAGTGACATCTCCCGATGTTTGGCCTCCCGCAGCCAGCACCATTCCCTCGCCCACATTGGCCAACCCAAATGCGAGTCGACACTCGCTCATGGATTCGGTTTCCATCACGCCCAAGGACGGAGGGAGGCTCTGTGCTTTAATGCTTTCAAAAGCTACGGTTGCTATCAGCAGCGAAAGAGGAAACAGAAGTTGTTTTCCTGCAAAGTGAAAAGGTTGAGGTTGGTTCATACCGTCAGAATCGTTTGGAGAAATCGATGCCCACAAACATAATCAAAAACCATAGCTGGCAACTCTCCATCAACGACAATGGAATTGGGGCACAAAACGATGATAAGAAAGATGGAATGGGCCTCAGAAATATGAACAGCCGCATGAAATTGCTGGGCGGCAATGCGCACATCCTGCCCGGCAACGGAGGCAAAGGCACCCGTGTGATGCTCGAATTGCCACTGACCACAAAGACCAAAGCCAATTAAATTTGGCCACTGCCCGAGACCATGACCGCCATTAAAATTGCCATAGCCGAAGACTCCGATTTGCTGCGCGAAGCCATCTCCGAGTTGGTTGTCAAAAAAGGATTTGACATAGTCGCTACTGCACAAAATGGACGGCAGCTGATTGAAAAACTGAAGGATGTTCGGCCGGATATCGTGCTGATGGACATTTCGATGCCCGAAATGGACGGTATCGAAACAACGAAATGGCTGAATGAAAACCGAAAGGAGATCAAGATCATAGCCCTTACCATGATGAGCGATGATGAGACCGTGATGAAGATGGTAACGGCAGGTGCGCGTGCCTTTTTAATGAAACACACCTCTCCCGAAAATCTATTTGGCACCATCATCAATGTCCAAGAACAGGGCTATTCTTTTACCTCTGAAATCACGGCCGGTTTGGTTAAAAAGGCGCAAACAGCAGATGGGTACACACGGCCGCCCGGTGTCTACCATGACAAGCAAGACGAAGAGTTGATCATCCATTCGAGTTCGTCCCTGTCATATCGCGAGATTGGCGAGAAAATGAACATCAGTCCGCGCACGGTAGAGAACAAGATTTCTGAATTGACCCGAAGGCTCAATGTGCAGGGCAGGGTGGCGATGGCTCTCTACGCAGTAAAGCACGGTATCATCAAACTTTGAGGCCACGGGGGAAATACCCGACCAATTGGTAATGCTATGAAAGAACGGGGGCATACATTTGCGCCTCTTCTCAATGAAAAAGTTTGCCGCTATCGGTTTGTTGTTGATGCTCGTGCTGCCCTATGCAGGCACCCGGGCGTGGCTCACTTGGCAGCATAAAAAAGTGAAGAAATCTGTCAAATGGCGCATGATAGACGGGCTGGAGCGCGAAGAATTGATGGTGCTGAAATTCACTGTCGAGGAAACCAAAACCAAACTCTCATGGAAGCACAGCCGCGAGTTCTCTTATCTCGGAGAGTGGTATGACATTGTGAACACCACACAGCGCGCAGACAGCATCGAATACTTGGTGTGGCACGACCACGAAGAAACCCAATTGGCCAACCGGCTGGATTTCTTGGTCAAATCTGTTTGGGAAAACAATCCCGGCCGCCAGGAAAAACAAGGCCGGTTGATGCTTTTCATGAAGACTCTTTTTGCTGAGCCCACGCCCGATTTGGTCGCGGTTCTTCACACCGACTCAATATCCGTGGCGGGCTTTCCCCCTTTTCCGGTCGATAGCCGCCCGGGTTGCGGCCCCGATGGCCCTCCACCCGAAATTTGTTGAACCTGTCAGCCTTTTAGCCCGCCATGCGGGAGCATTTGAGCATGCTCCATGTTTGGCTGGTTGGATATGGCTGATTTTTCTGTGTGCTTCTGTGCACACGCGGTCTGAATGAGGACGTCCGGAGACAATCTTGTTTCCTAAGGGCGCAATCCTCTTGGACTTATTGATGTTCAACTTATTTCAGAAAAAGAATGAAACAAACTTTATTGTTCTTAGTGCTCTGTTTTTGCGCACAGGGCCTCAGCGCACAGTCTTCTACCGTAATAGACCAAAACACACGGCAATTTCTCCAGGAAGTCATAATCAGATCGGCCAAACCGCCTCTCTGGACCTTCACTGATGCCAAAGGCAGATGGGATGCAGGTGCTTTCAAAGAGGCGGACACCGTTCGATTCACCAAGCCGGGCTACAAAACCTTGTCTTTGCCCTTTGCAAATCTGAAGGAGATGGAATGGCTGGTGGAATTGGAGCCTGCTCCTTTTGCCTTGGGCGAGGCCGTGGTGTCGGCAAACAGGTGGGAGGACAGCAAGCTCAAATCGCCCAATCGCATCGAGACCATCGGTGTGAAAGAAGTGGAGTTTCAGAATCCCCAATCCGCAGCCGACATGTTGGCGCTCAGCGGCTATGCCTATGTGCAGAAAAGCCAGATGGGAGGCGGATCGCCCATGCTTCGGGGATTCGCGGCCAATCGGGTGCTGCTGGTGGTGGACGGGGTGCGTATGAACACGGCCATTTTTCGCTCGGGCAATGTCCAAAATGTGATTTCGCTGGATGCCAATGCCATCGAGCGATCGGAGGTTTTCTTTGGCCCGGGTGGTGTGATGTATGGCAGTGATGCCATTGGGGGTGTGATGAATTTCAGCACCATCAAGCCTCAATTTTCGAATGATTCTGCGGGAAAAGCCTTTTTCTCCGGGCGCGCCTTGGCCCGCACTTCCACGGCCAATTCGGAGTCCACCATGCATGTGGACTTCAATATTGGACTGAAAAAATGGGCATTCGTTTCGAGTGTCACTGCCGCTGATTATGACGACTTACGCTCGGGCACTGTGGGTGGAGATGATTATTTCTACCGCTCTCATTTTGTCCAAACCGTGGATACCATGGACTTCATGGTGCGCAATCCGGATTCCACGCTGCAAGTGGGTTCCGAATACAGCCAGATTAACCTGATGCAGAAGATTCGGTACCAACCCAACGAGCATTGGGAATTGGACTACGCTTTTCATTTCAGTGAAACCTCAGATTTCAACCGCTATGACAGGCTCTACATCATTCGGCCTCAAACGGGCAATTTGCGCTGGGCCGAATGGCACTACGGGCCTCAGAAATGGAACATGCACCGATTGGGCATCACCCACACCCGCGCCACCCGCGCATTCGACAGAATCAAATTGACCGCAGCAGCCCAGCATTTCGAGGAGAGCCGCACCGACCGTCAATTTGCCTCTCTCCAAAGAAACATGCAGCGCGAAACCGTGGAGGCTTTTTCCGTCAATGTGGACGCTGAGAAAAAAGCAAGTGAGAAATTCACGCTTTACTATGGCGGTGAGTTGGTTTACAACATTGTGGGCTCGGTGGCAGCCGTCTCAGACAAATACAACGGCAACGCCATGGGGGCAGTCACGCGCTATACCGATGGCAGCACTTGGGACACAGCCGGGCTGTATGCCAATACACAATCCAAAGTAGACAAGTCGTGGCCAC
>Ga0169931_10005626_pt1 | contig 19044 bp, 17 predicted proteins | sample Kivu_15m_20L_FD_129675 | JGI IMG/M metagenome (GOLD analysis project Ga0169931, IMG submission 129675) | Freshwater microbial communities from Lake Kivu, Western Province, Rwanda to study Microbial Dark Matter (Phase II) - Kivu_15m_20L... | ecosystem: Environmental > Aquatic > Freshwater > Lake... | reverse complement strand
GCGCGCAGCACGATCCGCACAGTGCGACCAAGATCCGGCATGAGGGCAACGGCCGGCGCAATGATCAACGCGAGTCCGTACATCACCACGAACTGCATGAGCAGTGCTACGGGGAACAACACGATGAGCGGTCCTGGAACGGATTGCGTCACAACCATGGCCAGGAGAAGGATCGGCAGTGAGAGCACGAACTCCACGCCCGAGGAGATGATGACGCGCAAGATCCATATCTGGGTAGGAAGAAGGCTGAACGCCAACTCACCTCGGGCGCGTTGGAGAACCTTGGTGCTCGCCCGCATCCCCTTGATGAACCACCACCAGGGCAACACACCGGCCACGATGAACAGCAGGTACGGATTCAACCCGAAGTCCCGTGCACCGAGGAGCACGGAGAAGACGAACCAGAGAACCGCAGCCATCCCGAGTGGTTCGAGGAGCGTCCACAGGTAGCCGAGCCGAAAAGATGTGTATTGACGCTGCAGGTCGCGGCGCACCAGCATGCGGAGCACTTGCCGGTGCTCCCAGATGGTTCGCACGGCGATTACGATAGGCCAGTCCGATGCGAGTCCCCGCCTGACACAGGCATCCACGAGGAGCACCTCCGCACGTGAGTCGCACCACGTCGTCATGGACGTCCTTGAGTCGCAAGGCTGCGCGCGCACTGGGGAATCGCCTTCGCCAGTACGGTCAAGGTGAGTCCGATGGGTTCACCCTCACCGACATTCCGCATGCGGATATCGCGCTCCACTTCTCCGATCCGCCGAGCAAGCTCTACCAACTGCAGCAGTGGCTACCGATCTTCGAGCAGGGGCCGCGCCCCACCATCGTCGTCACGCGCACCATCGAGACCTACGACGCCCTCACTGGGATCACGTCCTTGCCCGTGCTTCTCGTCCCCACCTTCGAAGAACTGATGGCGCTCTACGACACAGCGAGCTTCCGCTGCGTGGTCTATGTGAACAACGGTTGGAGCAACTTCCAATCACTGGCGTATCAGGAAGCCGTGCACATCCACGTCAACCATGGTGAGAGCGACAAGATCTGCATGGTCAGCAATCAGGCCAAGGCATATGACCGAGTCTTCGTCGCAGGTCAGGCCGCGATCGAGCGCCATCGTGCCGCACTCGCCTGGTTCGATGAGTCACATCTCGTGCCGGTCGGCCGTCCGCAACTGGATCTCGCGATCGCATCGCCCGTTCCCCCGCATTCTGGGCCGACGATCACCTACGCACCCACCTGGGAAGGCGAGGACGAGGCGAACAACTACACCTCGATCGATCGCTACGGGGTTGCGCTGATCCAGGCGGCACTTGCCCAGCCAGGCGCGCGCGTCCTCTACAAGCCCCACCCGCGCGTCGTCACCAGTACAACGCCTGCCATCCGCAGCGCTCACGATCGGATCACGCGGGAGATCACCCAGGCGGGTGCACCACATGCGTCACTCCCCCGGGCGGACATCCTCGGTGTGATTCAGGCCACGGATCTGCTCATCTCCGACGTGTCGAGTGTCACGCTTGACTTCCTCTACCTGCGACCGGCATCCCCGATCCTGCTGTGTGATCGACGCTCGGACCCCGACCGCCTGGCGGAGGACACCCCTCTTGCGCGGGCGGTGACCACAATCGACGCGACCACGATTGCCGATGCTCCAGCTCTGATCGATTCCCTCCTCACCACCGACGGGAACCAGGACGCGAGGATTCAGATGCGCACGTTCTACTTCGGAGATCTTTCCCCCGGCGACAGCACACGCCGCTTCTGGAGTCAGCTCGATCGCGCTATCGACGAGCACGATGCGGCCGTGCGTACGCTTCTGCGCACACGCGTGACCGGGGAGGTCTGATGGGCCTACAAGCCGTGATCCTCGCTGCCGGAATGGGCACTCGCCTGGGGCGGCCCTGGCCGAAGCCCCTCACTCCGCTTTCGGACGGCCGGACGATCATGCAGCAGCAGATGGACAATCTGCATGCCGTCTTCGCGGCTGATGTGCGAGTCACGACCGTGGTGGGGTTCAAATTGGAGTTGATCCTCGAAGCCTTCCCCGATGTGTCCTACATCTACAACGAGGCCTACGACCAGACGAATACGAATCGAAGTCTGCTGAAAGCACTCAGGCTCTCCGGTCCGGGTGGTGTGCTGTGGATGAACGGCGATGTGGTTTTCGATCCATCCCTCTTGACCCGCTGCCGCACCGCAATCGAGTCCGATACCTCGTTCATCTGCGTCAACACGGCCACAGTGGGCGAGGAGGAAGTGAAGTACACCGTCGATGACCAGGGCCGCGTGGCACTTCTCTCCAAACAGGTCCCGGATGCCCTGGGCGAGGCGGTGGGCATCAACTACGTCAGCAGCACTGACAAGGGAATGCTCATCGCACGCCTCGCGGAATGTGAGGACGGTGACTATTTCGAGCGCGGGATCGAACTCGCCATCGAGAAGGACGGGATGGCGGTGACACCCATCGACATCTCCGATCTCTTCGCTGTCGAGGTGGACTTCGAGGAAGATCTCTCCCGAGCGAACGCACACCTCTAGCGCACGAGATTCGCGAATAAGCCTTCCCAGCGCGCCAGGATCACATCGGCGCGGTACTGCTCCATCGCGGCGCGGCCGCGACTACCCAGCTCGCGACGCAGATCTGAATCGCGCATCACAGATGCCAGTCCCGCAGCCAATTCCCCGGGCTGCACCAGCACCCCCTGACAGAGAACTCGGACACCCGACGAGCAGTCGGTGGCGACGCAGGGAATTCCGCTGGCCTGAGCCTCCGCGAGTGCCATGGGCAGGCCTTCCGTCCGGGAGGGGAGCACTCCCACACCGACCCCCTTCCAGAACGAAGGGGGATCGGTCACGGGGGGAACGACGTCGACGCGCGGCATGGTCGCCGCACGTCGAGTGATGTCATCACGCAGGGGCCCGTCACCGGCCATACGCAGGGTCCATCCAGGGAAGTCGGGGGCGAGGACAGCCCACGCATCAAGCAGGAGATCGGGCCCCTTCTCGACTGAGAGTCGACCTAGATAGCCGACGACATCGTGCACGGGGTCGACGGCCTCGGGCCATGTGTGGATCGGATTGGGCATCACCCGCACGTTGTTCAGCCCGCACAACTCGAACGCCTGGGCGTCCTCGTCCGTCAGCGCAAGGAACGTGTGGGCATCGCGGTAGGCCGTGAGCACGCGCTTCAGGTCTCGTCCCGATGCCGCCGCGGCGAAGGATCCGTGGTACTGGCCGACGATGATCCATCCGTCGTGACCCGCATCTGCGAGAAGCTCCATCCCCCACACCTGCGCCACGACAATCACTCCGGGCGGACCCGTCGCGAGCAATGAACGCAGTTTCGCGACAGCCGACGCACGCAACTCTCGCCGCTTCGACCTATTCGCGTCGGTGACCGGGGTCGGCCACACCTCGTCCATGAGTCGATGTTCGGAGTACCCACCGGTATCTCCATAGCTATGGGGCGAGGCGTGGGGGGTCACTCCCACCAGGTCGACGTCATGACCATGGGCGAATCCCTGCGCCAGAGTGCGCACCACGCGCTGCGCACCTCCGACTTCGTCGATGTTGTTGGCGAGGATCACGACGCGCATCAGCGACCACCCAACCGTGCGTCGACAGCGTCGAAAAGCGCCTCGTGATCGCTCAGGGCTGCGGGCAACGGTGGCAGGAGATAACGGGCGGCCCCCCGATCGGGTCGGTATGCGAGTGAATCGGGGTAGGCCGCGAGCACGAGGGGATCATCCGTGATCACAATGCTGCTCGCGGCGATCACGCGGTCCACCCGCACCCGACGCACATCCCAGGCCCAACCACGCATCCGAAACGGGACGGGGGGCATGTGCTCGCCACCGAGCAGCAGCACCGCCCGTGACCCGAAGCGTTCGTTCCATGCGTCGAGATCAAACGGAATGTGACGCCAGGGTTCGGGGAGGTCCGAAAGGGGGAGGTAGGCGATGAACACTCTGTCTGACACAGCGGGCAACTCTGGCTCCGGCGGAGTCAGTGGCCGGGTGAGCAGGCGACGCATCAGGGGCAGCATCCCGCGTGACTCACCCGTGGCCACCCAGGCCAGCTCGGCGCGCTCCCGTGGTTCCTCACGAACACCGGTCGCCCCGGGTGCCCGGGTCAGGGGGCCCAGACCGAAACTGGTCGCTGCGCATCGGGTACGCACCGGCGTGCTGTTCACCCGCTGCGGTGCGGTGAGAATCACGCGCACGGTGCCGCGGTCGCTGCGGCGCACAAGCCGATGCGGGGCCATACCGAGACGTCCGACCCCGCGCCAGAGCCGCGCATCCCCGTCCCGCCCGCTCGACTCGAGAGGCAGGGTGAGCACCGGATGCCCGCGTCCATCGCACCAGGCGAGCACTGCGCGGACATCACCGAGATCCCCCCACGGGTCCACGGTTCGCACGATGGCCGTCACATCGTCACCATCGTGCTCGTACACCTCGAGGGAGTGGAGATATCGGCGCATCGCGAAGGGCAGATCGAGCAGTCTCAGCTCGGTGATGTCGAGCCAGTCACGGGAGGGACGTCCCAGGATTTCGATCCCGGGATCACGGTCGACGAGTACCCGATCACCCTCGTCGACGAGGCGACCGTCGACTACGGCACCCCACCGTTCGAAGCGCATCGCACGACGCACTCCCGCGATATCGCCACGAAGAATATGGAAGAACGCCACGCGGAGCATCGGACGCACCTGCCAGTACGCATCGACGGGGATTGTGCGCAGGTAGGAGTCGAGCTCCCCCATGATCGTGAGCGCCGATTCATCCGCAGCGTCGAGCAGCGTGGAGAGGTAGAGATACCCCTCGTGTCGGAGGAACTTGACGGCCTTGGCCCACTGCCAGTCAGGACGATCGATCAGCATCGCGTCGATCAGCCGGTTGACGGCAACTCGATCCCGCACGTTTCTGGCCTGCGCCCGCCCCTGGGTGATCGAGCCCTCCTCCGCGCCCTTGTCGACGTACCACCGGTAGACGACCGGGGAGATGGCCGCGATCCGCTCGGCGGCAAGCAGGCAGGCGACCGTGAAGGGCTGATCCTCGAAGAGCACACCCTCGGGGAATCGGATCGCGTTCCGGACCAACAGGTCGCGTCGGAAGATCTTGTTGGGGACGATCGTGTCGTAGAGGAGTCGGGGATCGAACGCAGTGAAGACCGCAGTCTCCTCATGCAGGTCGGGTCGCCATCGAGTGGCCTCACGTGAGTGCACGTCGACACGCTCCGCGGTACCGCAGACCATGTCGGCAGATAGACGTTCTGCGGCATCGAGCAGGTTTGCGCACGCGTGCATCTCGAGTTCATCATCGGAATCACAGAACATCACCCACGGCGCCCGGGCCAGCGCGAGCCCCGTATTGCGGGGAACACCGCACCCACCGGAGTTCACCGGAAGCCGCTCGTAGCGGATACGCGGATCGTCGACCATGGCAGCGCGAATGAGGTGCTCCGTGCCATCGGTCGATGCATCGTCCACGACGATGATCTCGAGCGACGTCAGAGTCTGCTCCTGGATCGATGCCAAGGCTCGCCCGATCCGCGCCTCGTCCTGATACCCAATGAGGATGACGGAGACGAGTGGCTCAGTCATCGACACCCCGGAGTTCGTTCACCCGTGAGAGCAGCACTTCGGCTCGATCTCGGAAGCTGTGCTGAAGTGCGATGCGCTCGGCCGCTTCACGACGTTCGGACGTTGTGGGAAGACCTCCGTTGGGGCCGAGGAGTCGTCCGAGGTCCTCGGCATCGCGGTAGGTGCGCACCGAGCTCCCGAAAACGTCCGTCAGACCCGTAGCCCTGTCGGAGACCACGGCGGCACCCGCGGCGACCGCGTCGAAGAGTCGATTGGACAGGAATCCCTGCTCGGCCATGTCGCGCCAATGATCATTGAGCACCACGCGCGCGCTGGTGTAGGCGAGTGGCAACTGGGCATGAGGAAGGAACTCACCCGCCCAGAGATGCTCGGGGATCAACCCCTCCCAACCCGACCCGTAGACCATCGGCTCCGCACCCACGGCGACTGCGTCGCGCACGATCGGTCGGAACTCCCCCCGGGTGTTACCGACGAAGAGCACGCGACCCGACCACGGCGTGCGCGGCTCCTGAGGATGGAAGGTGCGCGGATTGGTCGCCTGCAGCAGCGGTGTCACCGGGACGCGCGCGCTCCAGGATTCGGACGCGGCGAAAACCGCATCGAAGTCGCGAGGCTCATCGGCGTCCACGAGTTCCGGGTGCGAGATCACCCAGAGCAGCCAGGTCGCGTTCCCGCGCCGGGGATGCACCCGGCGCAGCCCGCGCAGCACGAGTACGACGTCGTCCGTCTCGCGCGCCGCAGCTCCGGCACCTGCGCGGGAGACAACGCTCACATCCTGATCGAGTTCCCGGAGCGCTTCGGCGAGGTCTTCGGCGAAGTAGGTGTCACCCCATGCCCGCCCGGGCTCGCCTTTCGGCGCAGACGTGACGATGGACCAGGTCCATCGCGGCTTTCGCCGCCACCACCGGGGCACGGCGTCAGCCTGCCACGCCACCGCGCAAGAACCCGATGCCCCATGCGCCGTGCATGGTCGCGAACACTCCCGGGAGGCGAATCAGTGTTCGCCAGTCGTGGGCACCGGCCGTCACACTCGCCACGACGGTGCCGAGCGCGTACACGCCCATGGGAGCGAGTCCACCGGCCACCCATGCACTCGTCCCGGTTGCCGCCCCCGCGATCGCGACGAGTCCACCGATCCCGATCACCACGACGGTGACAGGCGCCGCCAGGTAACGCACCGACACGGTCTCCGGATGACGCCGCACGACTTCCCGTCGCCACCGGCCGTAATCGAAGTACTGACGCGCGAGCGCGCGCAGGGTGGAACGCGGTCGGTACGTCACCGCCATTTCCGGGGTGAACCACACCACCCCTCCGGTCTCCCGGATCCGCAGGTTCAACTCCCAGTCCTGGGCGCGCACCATCGACTCGTCGTATCCCCCCACGCGGGCGAGTGCACTCCGCCGGAAGCACCCGAGGTAGACGGTGAGCGCGGGTCCTTCCTCGCCTCCAACGTGGAAGGACGCATCGCCCACCCCGAATCGGGAACGCATGGCCGCGGCCACCGCATGCTCCGTGTCCGTCTCGCCTTCTGCGGCCATGATGCCGCCGACGTTGTCCGCACCGGTGCGCACCAAGGTCTCGACACCGATGCGCACGTAGTCGCGCGGCACCATCGCATGCCCATCGACTCGGACCACCACGTCGGAGTCCACCGCCGCAATGGCCCGGTTTAGTCCGGCCGGTGTGCGTCCCGTCGGGTTATCCACGACGTGCACGCGACCATCCTCGCGGGCCAACTCCTCGGCGACCTCGCGCGTGCGATCACGTGAGGGGCCTACCGCCAGCACGACGTCGATCCGGCCTGCGTAATCCTGATCGAGGGCGCGGGCAACCGAGGCGCGGAGGTGGCGTTCCTCGTTGACCACCGGCATCACGACAGCAACAGAAGGCGTCTCACCCATGTGACTCCGCCGTACCGAGCGCGGGGTGGCGCAACAACCCGGGGTACTGCGCAGCCGTCTTGGTCAGGAAGTGCTCATCGCGCACCTGGGCCGTGTTCCCGTGTGCATGTCGGACATACACGTACCCCAATCCGTGGGTGCGGTAGACCAGGCCGCCGGCGTTGAGGACCTCATCGAGGAGTGCGCGATCGACTGATCTCGGCACCGGACGCCACCCACCCACCTGCGCGAGATCACCACGTGAGATCAACAGGGTCCCGCCCGCGACGAAGTCCGCGTACTTCTCTGCGCGGTAGGTGGGTCGAAAAACCGTCGTGTCCTGCGCCGCCAAATAGATGAAGTCCAGAGCCTTACCGACAACCTGCGCCCCCGAGTACATCCGCGCGAGCACGAGGTCCCAGATGTGTTCTGCGCTATAGAAGTCGTCGTGATCCATCTTCGCGATCAGCACGCCGTCCGCGCGAGCCGAGCCGACCGCGAGGGCCTCCCCCAGGGTGACCTCACCCGGTACATCGACCATCACCCACTCGCCCGCCCACCCCGCGAGGTGGTGGGCGATATCCAATCCGGGGACCCCATGGTTGACCAGCACCAGTTGCACGTGCGGATAGGTCTGTCGACGCACCATGGCCATGGCCTGCGCCACGTGATCGGGACGATGAAGGGACATCACGATGCTCACCGACGGCCAGTCGCCGACCACCGGGGAGTTGTCACGTAAGGAATCCCTGCGCGTGGAGACGGACGCGACCTGCCAGTCCAGGGGATCCTCCCCCGGTTCCACATCAACGAGCACCCCACACGCAGCGACCTGAGCGCGCTGCCGGGCGGTGAGATTCTCCGCCGCGGTGATCAGGGAGACGTCTCGCAATCCACGCACATCGCTCCACGTCAGGTCACCCGCAAGACCCAACCCCGCAGCATCGATCGAGCGACCCACGATGTCCGAGCGCCGCCCCACCGGACGGTGCACCATCGGATCGACCGCCGCACTGACATCGACGCGTGCCACATGCTCGACGTGCGTATCGCTCGATCCCGTGACGAGCCAATCGGCACGACGCACATGCGCATCGCGTTCGTCGGTGCTGACGTCACGTACGTTCTCTGCGAGCAGCCCGCCCGTATCCGCACCGGGCTCCCACGTGAGTGGCGGGGCCCCCGTCACCGCAGGTGCGAGCACCCGGAGCACGGCGCTGAGTGCCACACCCGCGTCGCGCGATTCGAGGAAGCCAATTCGCACGTGTGCGCCCCCGCCGTCCGCGGCGTACTCGAGGTCACGCACACCTGCGATCGTCGGTGCGCCCCACCACCCGGACACGGGCGCTTTCCACGTAACGATGCGCAGATCAATCCCGGCGATCCGGTCCGCCCCCACGGAGGCGGTCACCAGGCGTCGAAGCGCGCCGATGTCATCCACGCGCACCTGCCAGGTGTCGCGACGGGCCCGAACACGGGCCCCGGTGACGCTGGACACGGTCAGCACTGTAGGGGCGGTGACTGCGGCTACCCTGACGGCATGGCGCATCGCCTCTCCGTCATCGGCACCGGCTACCTCGGCGCAACCCACGCGGCATGCATGGCCGAGTTGGGCTTCGAGGTCATCGGCGTCGACGTCGATCCCGCCAAGGTGGAGATGCTGTCCTCTGGTCGAGTGCCCTTCTTCGAGCCCGATCTCGAGGAAGTCCTGGCCCGGAACCTCGCCTCCGGTCGCCTCACCTTCACCACATCCTTCGCCGACGCCGGAGACTTCGCCGACGTCCACTTCATCTGCGTCGGCACCCCGCAGCAGGCGGGGGCGAATGCCGCGGACATGACCCAGGTGTTCGGTGCCGTCGACGCCCTCGCTCCGCATCTGGGGCCCGACGACCTGGTGGTGGGCAAGTCCACGGTTCCCGTGGGGACGGCGGATGCGATCGCCGCACGCATTTCCACCGAGGTGGCGTGGAACCCGGAATTCCTCCGCGAGGGTTTCGCCGTCTCCGACACGCTCTCCCCTGATCGACTCGTGATTGGCGTGCGCAGTGAGCGCGCCGAGTCGATCCTGCGCGAGGTCTACGCACCCATCACCGCCACCGGTGTTCCGCTGCTGGTCACCGACTTCCCCACCGCCGAGTTGGTCAAGGTCGCAGCGAACTCCTTCCTCGCGACGAAGATCTCGTTCATCAACGCGATGGCCGAGGTCTGCGAGGCCGCCGGTGCCGACGTCGTGAAACTCGCCGAGGCGATCGGCTACGACCCTCGCATCGGGAATCGTTTCCTCGCGGCCGGACTGGGTTTCGGGGGCGGCTGTCTCCCCAAGGACATCCGGGCTTTCATGGCCCGTGCCGGTGAGCTCGGAGCTGAGGAGGCGTTGACCTTCCTCCGCGAGGTGGATCAGATCAACCTCCGCCGCCGCAGTCACACGGTGGACCTTGCGCGCAAAATGCTCGGTGGCACCCTGCGCGGGAAGACAATCTGCATGCTCGGAGCCTCGTTCAAACCTGACAGTGACGATGTCCGCGACTCTCCCGCACTCGACGTTGCGGTGGCCCTCGCGAACGCGGGTGCCACCGTCGTGGTCACCGACCCGAAAGGCCTGGCGAATGCGGAGCGGGTCTATCCGACGTTGACCTACGTCGACGACATCGTCAAGGCGGTGACGGACACGGACCTGGTGATCCTCGGCACCGAATGGCGGGAGTTCCGCGAACTAGATCCCACATCGCTGGCGGAGGTGGCCGCGACTCCGCGGATCATCGATGCGCGCAATGCCCTCGACCCCGACACGTGGCGCGCCGCGGGCTGGACGTACCGCGGACTCGGGCGCCCCGTCCGGTGACCTTCCTCCCACCGGAGGACCGGGTAGTCCGAGACATCCTCACGAACAGCAGGCTGTGGTTCGTGGTCGGTTTGGGCAACTCACCCCACCGCGCGGCCTATCGCGTGGCGCGCTTCCTGCAGTCCATCGGGAAGACGGTGGTGCCCATCCATCCGCGTGCGGAGGTGGTGCATGGATCTCAGGGGTATCGATCCATCGCCGAGGCGGTCACCGTGCACGGGAAGCCCGATGTCGTCGACGTCTTCGTGCGCAGCGACCGCGCAGGTGACGTCGCCGACCAGGCTATTGCTGCGGGTGCCTCGGTCGTGTGGTTCCAACTCGATGTGATCGACGACGCCGCGGCGAACCGTGTCGTCGAGGCCGGCCTCGTGATGGTGATGGATCGCTGTCCGGCCATCGAGTATCCGCGTCTCAGCGCTTGATGCGCCCACCCTTGGCGCGCGCCTGCTGATTGAGATCCGACTGGTACGTCTCCATGGCGTCCAGCAGATCCGGCGACCCGAGCCCCAGCATTCGAATCGCGAGCAGCCCGGCATTGCGGGAGTTGCCGATACCCACAGTCGCCACGGGCACCCCGGCCGGCATCTGCACGATCGACAGCAGTGCGTCCATCCCGTCGAGACTGCCCACGGGGACGGGTACGCCGATCACGGGCAGCGACGTCACGGAGGCGAGCATTCCCGGCAGGTGTGCGGCACCTCCGGCCCCGGCGATGATCACTCGGATTCCGTCGGCACGTGCCGCAGACCCGAATTCGACCATCTCGTGCGGCATCCGGTGCGCAGACACGACATCCACGCGATGGGCGACCCCAAACTCGTCCAGAACCTGGGAAGCACCCTCCATGACGGGCCAATCGGAGTCACTTCCCATGCAGACCGCCACCACCGCGCCGTCACTCATCGATGACCCCCATGAAGTAGTCGGCGGCGTGCCGTGCGCGGTCGAGGAGTGCAGGAAGATCCGTACCCACCGCCGTCACGTGACCGACTTTACGTCCCGGCCGAACCTCCTTGCCGTACAGATGCACGTGAAGCCTGGGGTCGCGGGCCATCACGTGACGGAAGGCCGAGTACAGGTTCGGCACATCCCCGCCGAGGATGTTGATCATCACCGCGTGCGGGGCAACGGTGGTCGGTGCACCCAGAGGGAGATCGAGCACCGCGCGAAGGTGGTTCTCGAACTGGCTGGTCACTGCGCCCTCGATCGACCAATGCCCGGAGTTGTGGGGTCGCATGGCGAGTTCATTGACGAGGATTCCCGATCCGGTGTCGAACATCTCCACCGCAAGCATCCCGGTGACCTCCAGATTGGCAGCGATGTCGAGGGCGAGGCGCTGCGCTTCGACGGCCCGCTCATCGGCGAGGTCTGGTGCCGGCGCGATCACTTCCGCGCAGATCCCGTCACGCTGGATCGTCTGAACCACCGGGTACGCCACGGATTGACCGGACGGTGAACGTGCGACCTGCGCAGCGAGCTCGCGGACGAACACCACACATTCCTCGACCAACCACTCTGCGCCTGGGGGTAGTTGCACGGACATCGCCGACGCGAGGTCGGGCGCTGATTCGATCCGCCAGACACCTCGCCCGTCATACCCCCCACGCGTCGTCTTCAGGATGATCGGGTAGCCGACCTCCTGCGCGAAGTCGATCGCGCCCTGGACTTCCGTGACCACAGTCCACCGCGGCGCGGGGAATCCCGCGAGGGCCCGACGCATATGCGCCTTGTCCTGCGCATGGAAGAGGGCGGACGGGCCGGGTCTGACCGCGACACCGAGCGCCTCCACCTGCTCCAGGATCGCCGGCGGAACGTGTTCATGATCGAAGGTGATCACATCGCAGCCACGAGCAAACGCGGCAACTGCGTCGGGATCGTCGTGACGACCGATGTGAGTATCGGCCACCACCTGCGCGGCGGACTCGTCCGGGGATGCGGCGAGGACCCGGAAGTTGATCCCGAGGGCAGCCGCGGGAGCCGCGGACATCCGGGCGAGCTGACCGCCGCCCACCATGCCGACCCGTGGGGCGCCGATGTCCCGTGTCACATCCGGAATCTACCGATCCGACCTACTCGTTTCCGCGTCGACGCTTCTCGTCCGACTCGATGTACTCGTAGATGCTGCGCTGCATCTGCTCTACGTCCGGAACGTCTTTGACGGTGAGGCCGTCGTTCTCGCCCGCAGACTGGATCAGCAATGCTCCGTAATTTAAGACCCGGCCCATCGGCGGCACTTCGAAGGAGACGTTGTTCACCTTGGACAGCGGAATGTCCTTACCGCGACGGGAGATGATGCCGGAGCGCACGATGATCCGGCGATCGGTGAACACGTAGTCGGTGGTGATCCAGCGTAGGAAGGGCAACAGCGCCCACAGGATCACGATGAACAACCCACCGGCAACGAAGAGCCACCGGAGCCACTCCCACCCAGGGAGGTTCGAGGCGAACCAGGACAACAGCACCACGAGTCCGATCACCGTCGCCAGGAAGATGATCCCTGGGGCGAACAGCGCACGCCAGTGCGGTCGGGTTTCGAACTTGATCACTTCGCCGGGGGCGAGGAGCTTGGCCGGGTATCCCATGGCGTGATCGTGGCATGGATGACATCCCCCGCGCTCACGGACACGGGAGTTCCCCGGTCCTGGACGATCAGATGACCCCGATCATCGATATCGGATGCGATACCCGTCAGGGTCCCACCCCCCGGGAGGTGCACGGTGACCTCCCGCCCGAGGGTGACGCAGGCCTCGCGGAAGCCGGTGACGAGGTCGCTGCCGCCCTCCCGCCATTCGGGCAGGAGTCCCTCGAACAGAACGAGTGCGTGCGCGAGTAATTCCGCCCGGTCGGTTCGTCCGCCCTCGACCAGCACGGAGGTTGCCTCCGGTGTCGGAAGTTGTCCGGCGGGCCAGTCGACATTGATGCCGATGCCGACGACGGCGACCGAGCCGACCACCTCTGTCAGCAGGCCCCCGAGTTTGCGCGTGCCGATAACCAGGTCATTGGGCCACTTGATCCGAGCCGGAACATCGCACGCGGCGACGAGGGCATGTTGGGCAGCCAATGCGGCAGCCATGGTGAGCAGCGGCCACCGCTCTGAAGGCACTCCCGCAAGCGCGACCCGCACGGACATCCACACGCCTGCACCGGCGTTGCTGGTCCACGTGCGGTCCATGCGACCGCGTCCGGCCGTCTGCTCGTCGGCTACGACACACACACCGTCCGAGTCACCCGGAAGATGCGCCAGCACGGCGTTGGTGGACTCAACACTGTCCAGGACGACCGGCTCCGGCCACGACCCGCCCAGCGCACGCATGCGCGCAACGACGAGAGAGGGGTCGAGTGCGCTCACGTGGCTAAGGTACGCAGTCAGGGAGGCCGCATGAGCGCCGCAACGGATGAGTCCCACGGACTGGACCCACGCACGAGCGCGGGCAAGGCCGAGATCCTGAAATCCCGACGCGCGGAGGCCGCGGCCCTGCGGTCGGAGGCGGTGGATAAGCAGCACGCCAAGGGGAAGATGACCGCCCTCGAGCGCATCGAGGCCCTCCTCGATCCCGGGAGTTTCCAGCCCATCGACGGCCTGGTGCGGCATCGCTCCCACAACTTCGGTCTTGAGAACAACCGCCCCTTCGGTGACGGCGTCATCACCGGCTACGGCACGATCGACGGTCGCCAGGTCTGCATCTTCGCGCAGGACTTCACCGTTTTCGGTGGATCACTCGGCGAGGTCTTCGGCGAGAAGATCACCAAGATCATGGATCTCGCAATGAAGACAGGCTGCCCGATGATCGGACTCAACGACTCCGGTGGCGCTCGCATCCAGGAAGGCGTTGTGTCCCTTGCGCTCTACGGTGAGATCTTCAAACGCAATGTCCATGCTTCGGGGGTCATTCCGCAGATCTCCGTGATCATGGGTCCCTGCGCAGGCGGCGCGGTCTACTCACCCGCGATCACGGACTTCACCGTCATGGTGGATCAAACCTCGCACATGTTCATCACCGGCCCCGATGTGATCAAGGCCGTCACCGGGGAGGACGTGGCTTTCGAAGACCTCGGCGGCGCGCGCACCCACAACACCAAGTCAGGCGTCTCGCACTACATGGCTGACGATGAGAACGACGCCCTGGACTATGTCCGCGCCCTGCTGTCCTTTCTGCCGAGCAACAACCTGTCCGACCCACCGGTGTTCCCGACCGAGGTGCCGATGGAGTTCACGGAGGAGGACTACAGCCTTGACCGGATCATCCCGGACTCCCCCAACCAGCCCTACGACATGCATCGCATCATCGAGGCGGTCCTCGACGACGACGAGTTCCTCGAGACCCAGCCGCTCTTCGCGCCGAACATGATCACCGGCTTCGGCCGTATCGAGGGGCATGCGGTCGGGGTGGTGGCGAACCAGCCGATGCACCTCGCGGGAACCCTTGACATCGACGCATCGGAGAAGGCCGCACGCTTCGTGCGCACCTGCGACGCCTTCAACATCCCGGTACTCACGTTCGTCGACGTCCCCGGGTTCCTCCCGGGCACCGACCAGGAGTGGGAGGGGATCATCCGACGCGGCGCCAAGTTGATCTACGCCTACTCAGAGGCGACCGTTCCACTGCTCACCGTGGTCACCCGCAAGGCGTATGGCGGTGCCTACCTGGTCATGGGATCGAAGAACCTGGGTGCGGACATCAACCTCGCCTGGCCCACGGCCGAGATCGCCGTCGTGGGAGCACAGGCAGCAGTCAACATCCTGTACCGCAAGGAACTTGCCGCAGCGAGCGATCCCGAGGCGGAGCGCGCCCGCTTCATCGACGAGTACCAGCAGGCGCTGGCCAACCCCTACATGGCCGCCGAGCGCGGCTACATGGATCGGGTGATCCTCCCCCATGAAACTCGACTGCAGCTCACGCGAGCGTTGCGTGCGGTGCGCAACAAGCGGGCGAGTCTTCCGCCCAAAAAGCACGGGAACATCCCGCTGTGAGTGATGCACCCGTGCTCCGTGTGATCGCCGGACAGGCGACCGCTGAAGACATCGCCGCGATACTCGCCGCGTTCGCACAGATTCCCGCGGAGGAATCTGTATCTGACGCGTGGACTGAGCGAGCACGCGCACTGCGCACGCCCCTCGAACAGGGCCCGCTTGCCTGGCGTATGTCACTGCGGTGACGATGCGTCTCGTCCTCGCCTCTCAATCACCCGCGCGCCTCACCGTCCTCCGCAACGCGGGGGTCACTCCGATCGTCCAGGTCAGCTACGTCGATGAAGAAGCACTCGCGCGGGAGCACCCAGTCGCCACTCCCGAAGAGATCTGTCTGCTACTCGCCCGCGCGAAGGCGGAGGCGGTGGCACCGCACTTCACTGGTCAGGACGTCCTAGTGCTCGGGTGCGACTCAGTCTTCGATGTCGATGGGGTCGCCTACGGCAAGCCGGGAAGCGCCGAGCAAGCCAAGCAGCGGTGGAACCTGATGATGGGCCGCGCCGGAATTCTGCGCACAGGCCACTGGCTGATGGATCCGAACTCCGATCGCGCCCTCGGCGATGTGGCACACACCACGGTTCACATGGGGACGCTCTCGGACGCCGAGATGGATGCCTACCTCGCCACCGGAGAGCCCTTCCAAGTTGCCGGCGGCTTCACCCTCGACGCCCTCGGCGGAGCCTTCGTCAACGGGGTCGAGGGTGACCCATCGAACGTGGTCGGACTGTCTCTTCCCACGCTGCGCCGCCTCCTCGCCGAGCTCGGGATCACCTGGACGGACCTCTGGGAACCCCGTCGCTAGAGTCACGCACGTGCGCACGGTGCTCATCGCGAATCGCGGGGAAATCGCAGTTCGCGTCATCCGAGCGTGTCGCGATGCGGGACTTACTTCGGTTGCGATCTACGCCGAGCCGGACCGCGATGCCCTCCATGTGCACCTCGCGGACGAGGCCTATGCCCTCGGTGGATCGACGGCTGCGGAGAGTTACCTCGACATCGCGAAAGTGATTGATGTCGCCCGGACATCCGGCGCCGACGCAGTGCACCCGGGCTACGGATTCCTCTCGGAGAACGCGGATTTCGCCCAGGCGGTGATCGACGCGGGACTGACCTGGATCGGACCTCCACCGCAGGCCATTCGCGATCTGGGCGACAAGGTCTCCGCGCGGCACATCGCGCAGCGCGCAGGTGCTCCCCAGGTTCCCGGAACCGCCGATCCCGTCAGCGATGCCCAGGAAGTGGTCACCTTCGCGCAGGAGCACGGGCTGCCGGTCGCGATCAAGGCGGCGTTCGGTGGCGGTGGTCGCGGCTTGAAGGTGGCGCGCACGATCGCGGAGATCCCCGAGCTCTACGAGTCCGCGGTACGCGAGGCGATCGCCGCATTTGGTCGTGGGGAATGCTTCGTCGAGCGCTACCTCGACAAGCCTCGGCATGTCGAGACCCAATGTCTTGCAGACGCCCAGGGGAATGTTGTCGTGGTCTCCACACGCGACTGTTCCCTCCAGCGTCGTCATCAAAAACTCGTGGAAGAGGCCCCCGCGCCCTTCCTCACTCCGCAACAGAGGGAGCAGCTGTACACATCGTCGAAGGCGATCCTGCGCGAGGCTGGCTATGTCAATGCGGGCACCTGCGAATTTCTCGTGGGCGCGGACGGCACGATCTCGTTCCTCGAGGTCAACACCCGGCTGCAGGTGGAGCACCCGGTGTCGGAGGAGGTCACCGGCATCGATCTCGTGCGCGAGCAGTTCCGCATCGCCGACGGCGGAGTGATCGACTATCCGGACCCGGAGGTGCGCGGGCACTCGATCGAGTTCCGTATCAACGGCGAGGATCCCGGGCGCGGTTTCCTTCCCGCCCCGGGCACGTTGACCACCTTCACGGTCCCGAGCGGCCCCGGCGTCCGCGTCGACGCCGGATTCCAGGCCGGAGACATCATCGGCGGGAACTTCGACTCTCTCCTCGCCAAGGTGATCGTGACGGGTCGGGATCGCACCGAGGCACTCGAGCGCTCGCGGCGCGCCCTCGACGAACTGCAGGTCGAGGGAATCGCCACGGCAACCCCCTTTCATCGCGCCGTCATACGTGACCCCGCCTTCGCACCCCCCAGGGCAGAGACACCCTTCACCGTCCACACCCGTTGGATCGAGACGGAGTTCGACAACCAGATCCCCGCGTACGGGTCGACCGTGGACGGTGACGCACCCGCATCACGTCACAGTGTGATCGTGGAAGTCGGGGGTAAGCGACTCGAGGTCACCATCCCCGCGGGCTTCACGCGTTCGGCCAACGGTGGCTCGCAGAAGCGCACCAAGCGCACCCGCAGTCGAGTCGAGCACGTTGCGTCGGGAGACGCCGTCGTCGCCCCCATGCAAGGAACGGTCGTGAAGGTCGAGGTGACCGAGGGCCAGTCCGTATCGAAGGGTGACCTCATCGTGGTGCTCGAAGCGATGAAGATGGAGCAGCCGCTCACCGCACATAAGGACGGGACCGTCACCCGACTTCAGGCCACACCGGGAACCACCGTGCCCTCGGACACCGTGCTCTGCGAGATCGTGGACGCCTAGCCGTCCGTGATCCGGTTGCGGATCGCCGACACGTAATCCGTGGGCGCACCCGCGGCCTCGGCCGCGCAGGCGAGGTTCTCCAAGTACTCCGCCGCAGGCAATCCACCCTCATATGCGTCGAGGACGTACGCCCAGGCAAGTACCTCACCGTCCATGGTGTCGACACGCACCCGGATCTTGCGCCACATGCCGAGTTCGACGTCCTCCCAAATGTCCAAGGTCATCTCGTCGAGTCGGGTGACGTCGTAGAGCATCGTGAAGACCGACGAGGCCGGGTCCTCGACCATCGTGCACATCGCACCGAAACCCAGAAGCTCGTCTCCCGCGAAGGTGAGGCGCCACCCGCGTACCCAGCCGATTCCCTGGGCCGGAGAGGCCGGTGCCCGCTCGGCCATCCGGTGGGGGTCGAGGTTCATCCCGTACGCCGCGTAGAGGGTCACGCACCCAGGGTAGGTGTCTCCCGCCCGTAACGGAATGTTCACGGCGGTAGGCAAGGATGACCCGCGTGACCCACGTCGCGATCATCGGAGCGGGCCCGGGCGGATACGAAGCCGCACTCGTCGGACGCCAGTTGGGCGCCGAGGTCACGCTCATCCACCAGGGCGTGGGTGGATCCGCCGTCTTGACCGACTGCGTCCCGAGCAAAGCACTGGTTGCCACGGCCGGAGCCGTGACCGAGGTCGCCGACTCGGGTGCCGTGGGGGTGCGCATCCACGGGGCAGCACCCTCAGCCGCGGGAATCTCGGTCGATCTCTCAGCCGTCAACTCCCGCATCCTGGACATGGCCCAGACCCAAAGCACGGACATCGCCGCGCAACTCACCGCACGCGGGGTGCGCCTGATCGAGGGGTTCGCCCGCTTCACCGGGACCACTCAACTCTCGGTCGCGCACGCACACGGTGCCTCGGAGAGCATCGATGCGGACGTCATCCTCATCGCTACGGGAGCCAGGCCTCGAACGATGCCCGATGCGGAGCCAGATGGCGAGCGCATCCTCACCTGGGAGCAGCTCTACACCCTGCCGACATTGCCCGAGCACCTGATCGTGGTGGGCTCCGGCGTCACCGGTGCGGAATTTGCTTCCGCCTACCGAGCCCTGGGATCCGAGGTGACGTTGGTCTCCTCCCGCGACCGGGTGCTTCCCGGAGAGGACGCCGATGCCGCCCGCGTGATCGAGGACGTCTTCG
>Ga0169931_10005625_pt1 | contig 19045 bp, 5 predicted proteins | sample Kivu_15m_20L_FD_129675 | JGI IMG/M metagenome (GOLD analysis project Ga0169931, IMG submission 129675) | Freshwater microbial communities from Lake Kivu, Western Province, Rwanda to study Microbial Dark Matter (Phase II) - Kivu_15m_20L... | ecosystem: Environmental > Aquatic > Freshwater > Lake ... | reverse complement strand
TTAGCTATTAGGAATCATCATCAAAGTTATAGATTGGATAAGATGTAATGTTAAGAGAAAGCAAATGCAAATGACTGTTTTCAGGAATATTGTAAAGTATTATTGTAGTCGCCTAAAAACTTTATAATGATTCTATTTTCTATAGTTTTGCTGTTAAACTCTGTTTTAAGAAAGAACTCATAGAATCTATATCTATTTTTCCTTTATAATCGATGCTATTTCCATTGAAAAATAATCTAAATGTAGGAAAACCATTAACTTTGATTCTTTAGCTTAATTGTTAGTGAGCTGCCAGTTAAAGCGCAGTCAACAAAAACTGACTATTTTCTTCTTTAAGTCTGATTGCAAGCTTATCGAAAATTGTCGCCATTTCGCCACACTCATAGCAGCTAAGAGAGTAAATCATCATAAAAATATATTTGTTTTTTTCAAGTGTCTGATTATAGGTTTCATCTGTCAACAAAGGGACTTATCTAAATACAATTGGTTTAGGAGCTTCGTCTTGATTCGAAATCAATTTTTACACTTTACCTGCGTTTAGGTCCTAGAAAAATTTAGACATTCCTTATTCTAAATACTAAAAGACTTACAAGTTATATCGAATGGAGACGGATAGAGCCAACCACTAGCTAGACCATAGCTCAGATAGACTAAAGCTGAATTAGTAAAATCTTTTAGACCTAGAAAAGTTGAGACAGGAATGTAAACCGAGTGGGTAGAATCAACATAAGCGCACTTGAAAAGATTTCGATGCTATTTACAAATCTACGCAAAGGCAGCGAAATTTTAATCTGGGTAGTACTGCCCCTTATAAAGCAAGAAAGTTCCCAGATGCTGATCATTCTGAAAAACAAATTCTGTTTATAGTTCGCTTTTTAATGGTACTACTATAGGCTGAGTGTTCCTGATACTCCATTTGTTGAGCTATTTTATTTCAATTTTTCCATCGTACTATACCGTGTACTTCTCTTTAAGATAAAGAGTTATAGATAGCTTTTAGTATGATCCTATCAAATAAAAGTAGCGTATTTCTGTATCTAAGAAATGTGCAATTTAAAGAAGAACTTTTTCTTGCTATGAAGCTCCCTTGATTACTACGAAATTTTGTTGACCATATAAGCTATCTACAGAATTTTGATCGATTTAGACGATCTTGCTTTGCAAATATGTTTAAAGCCATACAAACATTTCTGCTGAACTTCGAGCTCCAGTGTATTGAATTTGCATGCCTTTAGTGAAGAGAATCATAGTTGGAAATCCTTAAATTGTTATGTTTTTGAGGATGTGTTAGCATGCAATTGCATCTACTTTCGCAATCTTGAATGGTCGAGTTTTGCTAGCAATAGCTAGTTTTTAATAGTCGTTTGACATGGCTTTGCAGTGTCCGCAAGTAGGGGAATGAAATTTTACAAACACGTAATGATTTTGTTAAATGTACGAGGTAAAATTGCTATCGTCTAGGATGACTACTTAGCTCTGGCAGCTTACTGATAGGCAAATCATCAAAATTAAACTTGCGAATTTAATTTCCCAAAGATTTGCTCTGATTTTACCTAACATGAAAAATTTTAAAATATTGATATACTATGAGATTATAAATCACTGATTTTCTTATTTTTTGGCATGTTGTGCTAGCAAATCGGCGATTCCTAAGCCCTAACTTTGCATTTGTTCTATTAACGATACTTCGGTTTATTTCTTCTTTCTTTAAGCTCGCTTAGCCCATAGCTTTGTATTGATTACTTTAGTTAATTCAAGCCTCTTGATTTTGTCAATTTAGATTTCGCGCTTACTAATCTAGATATCAAACTACGTACCTTTTTGCCTATTTTACTGCGTCCTTTCGCTTTATTTTTCGCCATTATTTTTTAAATATGCTATCTTTGCTTTTTCTATTTTTCTTGTTTTTCTTCAAGTTCTAGTTCTTCCTTACTCATACGGCTCATATTTCCTATAACATTCGTATCAATAGTAATAGTTTAATGAGGCAATTTTTCGAGCAGTTTATGAACCAACGACTATCTTTGCTGTTTTCTACTCTAGAAAGGGTTATTTTCAAAAGTATCATAGTATGGCAGACCGCTTCCAGGGACTATCAAGCTTGAAAATCCTTTAGATGTACCCAATCCGATCAAATCTTCAAAAGGCACGAATTTAGCATTATTTATAGAATATTTTTGCGAACACTGATGACGCAAATAGGGAATTTTTTGCTTTTACAAATGAAGATCTTTGTAAAATTCAAGGTTAAAACCATAGTTTAAAGCGAGCAAACCACTATCAGAAACTTACAGATTAATACCTCTTCTAGGCAAATTTTGCTAGTGAAGTAATTTTAGCGTTCTCGAGTCCCAAACTTTTAGCTTATCTGCTAAAGTATACATGTAGCCTTTGTAAAATGCTATACTGTTGACTTTGGTGCCTACAAAAAGTTGAATGGCAGGTTTACCTATACCTGGAGTCCACCACTAAACGACTCCTTTGTTTGTGCCCATCGCTATAATTGCATTCGATTTGTTTTGAGTCATACATGAGTAGTTATTTTTCGCTATATGATCCGCAATGACCTGGCCGGTAGTCGTATCATAGTATTTTAGGTGCCTATTATCATATAAACTGAGCAAAAAATGATAAGGTAGATACTAAAGCCCGTAAGAAAAAGGTAATTTATGTATCTAGATCCCTCTGCTGTCATAAATATAAGAACTGCTGGCTTGAGCTAAGGCTAGCATTTAGTTTGAGTGCAAAAAGGTTGAATCGAATATTTTTTAGCGAAGATTAAGTTACAACAAAAGATCTTTTTATCTCCAGTCTAGCAGTGTGAGATGTCCTTGAGAACTAGTGAGCATGAGGGTACTTCCATTTTGAGAATACTCACATCTGTAGTCACCCATATTGAGATCTAGCTAGAAAGCGTTGGCTGCTGTTTGAACATTTACTGATTAAATAATGTCCCTTTGCTGAACTTTGACTGTTTGATCTCCTTAAAACTATGGTTATAAGAATCCTGGCTGTGAATGGTGGAGTAATTCTGAGATTTTGTTGCGCTGTTGTGCTATCTTTTTTCGATAGTGTTGCTTTTAAATTTTTTAATTATTTTTTTTATCTTTAGAGAAGAGATGCAGTGGAAGCTATTAGTCTTTGACTTCTTTCAACATTGATTATAATAAACAATTATAAAGAAAAAAATAGGAAAATTTAATGATTATCAATTATGAAAATGTCTATTGTTAATTTTGTGTATTAATATTGATGACTTGATATGTGTGAGTAAGCTGATTGAACTATATATGCTAGTTTATTGTTATGATAAAAATCAAAGCGAAAGGAGCAAACATAATTCCAGGAGTTATGGGAGGATGTGAGGTGGAACTACCTATAAATAAAAAAAGAATATGGATAGGTAGAGGATAATAAGTGCTTTAAAAGGAGGATAGCAATAATTATGTTTTTAACCTCGCCGAACTCAGCAGAGGCGTTAGTAGAGTTCACGCATATATTGCAGTTTCTCCTGCCTTTTTTTCTGAACCCAAACATTTTTCTTCTTATTTGCTTAAACTAGGCTCACTTTGGGCAACTCTGCCTCCCGCCACTTTGTTCACAATATGGCAATTTGTAAGACCTGCTAAAAAGATATTGCTCAAAGACAATCATAGCAAAACAGGTCTGTTTCGTAAAATAACAAAGGCAGCTGTCAATCAAGGAAGCGAAATAGTATTCGGAGACTGTCGTCCTTTGATATTTCAGCACTAGGAACGCCATGATAGCCAGTAAATTGCTAGGATAAGAATATAACATCTTCGCGAGCAACAGTATGTTATTCTAAACGCCGAGCACATACATAAGGTGGACTCTTTTTGGATAGCTTGCATGAAAAATCAGCATTTTATTTTACTGAACTATCCTGGAAAAGTTTTTGTTGGACGATCGAGTGGCTGCAATCTTTCAATTCCCGAGGCTTCAGTTAGCAGAAAACATGCCACTTTATAATTCAAGGACGGTCAATGGCTCATTTTTGATGGAGATGGCGTTTCAGCTAGTAGCAACGGAGTTTGGTAAAGAACAAAAAGAATTTAGTTGTCTTTCCGTGATTGCTAAAAAGGAGAAATAGCGGGCTAAACTGCAGCAAAAGTCGGTGATGTGCTTTTAAGTTTTACAATTCAATAAGATTTCAGTGGGCTTGGGTTATCGGGAGTGAGTAGTTTTAATAAGGGCTAGATGGATACTAGTCTGACATCTTTGCTGCACAAATGGGTTAACGAAGAACCGACCTTAGCTTCAGGTCAGATCAAACAAAGATGATAGCTAATATTTTCGCAACTCTTGTTTAATTGTTTAATAAAATATTATTAGCTTCATCACATTCTTCTCGAGTAAACTTGCAGAGATTCCAAAACATAATCTCTGACCTTGGGATTTTCCATGTCAGTGACCTTGTTACGATCTTGAATTCTGCTTTTTCTCTAAGAAATATGAGTGTTTATGTTGCTTTTTAGCTATTAGAACGACGCCATTTCGTGCTGGAACTCTTCCTTATCGCGCTGGCTTTATGCTTAAAAAAATGCTCTCACTGAGCTTATTTTTTGATTAATTTCACTGTTTCTTTTATCGAGATTTTGAATCTTTTTGTTGAACTATTCCCTACTTGCATTCGATTTCTTCGATGTTTTAGAAACTGCTGAAACCATTGACTTTTGATCTTAGTGTCTTGAAGTATTTGCAGCTTGTCTACTTGAGGAGATGTGAGACAAAGCAAATGATTTATCAAGCTAATTAGTTTTTTTAGTGTAGGATCTTAGACTTTCCTCGGGATTGGGTGTCTTAAGAGGCGCTTTTATCGATATTTTGGGTTTAGTTTACGATTGAGATCGAGCGCTCACTCGACTTCGGACCTCATCATAATCTGCCTTGGAACAACTTTGTTTTGTGTTTATGCGTTGAAAGGCACGCGAAAAATTTTAATTTTCAGAAGCCTACTCAACGTTTAGATGCTAAGAATTTCTTTATGCGTCCATAAAGGAAGCCTGCTAGCCTGTATCTATACGACTTTTTGTCTTTAAATTCTTGATTGTATTAAGCTTTTTTTCATATTTATTCAACACATTTTAAACATTTTAGCTTAGATTTGTTTTCTTTCTCTGAAATTGAACTTGCTTTTAGGCGTCATATTGGGAAAGCCCGCCTTATCTCATAAGATACGCTATCACGACACCAGCTGAGCGATCTGAACCAGCTCCACAGTGCACTAAGACCTTGATTAGTTCAAAGTTACATTAGTCGTGGGTAATTTTTAGTTAATAAAACTTAGAGATTCTTCCAAATAACCTCCCAGCTATTTTTATTTTTACACAGGCACATATTTGGAGTATGGCACTGCGGTTTTAGGATGGGAAGTAGGATAACCTTTAGCGACACAAAGAATCGCTCCAACATTAAGATCTTTGTGGCTAGAATCATACCTGTGAGGAGTTTTAGGTTGTTGGCTGCTTCTAGGTTTCCCAGTATTAGATTGCCTCCGTTCGCAAGGTCGCTTTTGACAATTATATGAACTCCTTCAGGACAGTTCATTTTGGTTTTTCGCTAGTTCTGACTCTCCAAACAAGTACTTAAGCGGACTTAGATTGAAGATTGAATGCCATAATGGATATGCAATAAATTAAGGTTTTATTAATCAAAATGTAATTGAAATCAATCGCGGGATTATCTTGTAAGAAAAAATATATTTCAATTCGTTATTATCGCTACATTTTTCAAGCATGATATATCTATTTCAAAAATATAAATTTTATAGCAACTGATTTTCTGATATTTATTACAGAAATTTTTAGTTCGATAGTCTTTAATTAATGGAAAAAGAAAATATTTTAACTGTTCGTTCTAAAATAGATCTGAAAAAAATTATGTAGCTTTAGATCCCCTCGATATAGAAATAAAATTAAACAGATGTTCCTTTTTCATATAAAAACATCACATATTCGCCAAAATTTCATTTTGTTTCTCAAAATAATTTTAACTCACATCATATTCAAACTCATAAAAAATCAAAAAGTTAATAAACAATTGATCGAATGCGATTTTAAACCAAAAGTATTTTTATGAAAAAAGATGATAAAAGATATTTTTTATAGAGTTTGTGGAAACTTTATGGAAAAATATTAGAGTTAGATAGATTAAAATTAGAGCAAAATTTTGATTTTGACAGTATATAAATGAAGAAAAAACGATTGTATTAGTAGCTGCTTCATAAAAATAAAATGAACAAACAAATAATACACAAGTATATTAAAAAAGGATTTGATGAAACTAAGATTGATTCTAATATTAAATAAAATCATCATTTCAGTCCCAGTTTCTAAAAATAGATATTTATATAATCGCCTGAAATAAAACCTGAAAGTATTTTGCATAAAAAATTTTAGTCAATAAAAATTGCTTCTAAGATTTGTCGTTAAGAAGACACAGTGAAACTCAGATGCAGTACTAAACCCTTATAGTCGAAAATAAGAAAACCATTTATGTCTGAAAAATTATTGAAAAAATAGACTACAAAAAGAATAGAAGTTTTATAAGATGGCAACAAAAATAAGATTAATATATTAAAGAGTGTCTGTTTTGATGGACAGCTGTCTTAGCTGTGCATTACATATAAAAAGAGAGCTATGATATAAAAAACTAATTTTTTAAGAAAAATGTAGCGAAAAAAAACATCAATAATTGTTTTGAAATAAAAATATTTAGGAGATACGATCGATTCGACAACTAATTGTTTTATGACTATACTTTGATTGTTAATCACTTAATTATTTATTTTTAAGATAAATGGATCAAATCACGTATTCATAAAACGAAACTTAGACTTACTTTGTTCCAGTATAGAGCTCATCACATCATCTGATTTTAACGTTTTTTAATAAATAAGATCTCCAGGATGCAAATTTTGAGATCCTTAGTTCTCTCTTCTTATACTTTCTTATTTTTGTATAATCTGTTACTCTTCAGCAGTGTAAGAAACTCTATTTCTGTGCTAATCTTCACTGTCTTAGCTCTCCACTTGCGATATGTTAACTTTTAGAGCTAGAGCTCCAGGCAGGTGAGGTAATTCGTCATCTTCAGCAGCTTGATGGGTTTAAATGTTCACTTCATCATCTTTTGACAAAGATTTGAGCTGTTTTTATTATACTTCCACAGAATTATTAGAGTTTTGAGTCGCAATTTTCTGAGCGTATTGAAGACCAAAGTCGATCATCAATAGTTCTGACCCGTTTTCAATAAATTCTTAATTGAAGCTTTTGCTGGGGTGAAGAATTTTGCCAAGCGCGATTAAAGCTATATGATATGCAGGTCTTGATTAGACTCTTGCCAAGTACTTGGCTACGAACTAGCCGATGTTGTCTGAAGACTGAACTGTAAAAGTTTGACTTGCTCCATTTTTTTATTTGATGTCGATATCGATATTCTGCTTGTTTACATCTTTCATATCGATGAAATGCACGATACCTTTATTGTCAATAGTGTTCAAATTGTCTTTGGGAGTGAGAATTTTTCCTTTATATATCATCAGCATATCTGATTCTTCGATCCTTTCTTTGAGAGACAATGTTTATCTGATTTACTTAAGAACTTGATCTTGCTTAGGGCTAATGGCGTAGCAATATTTGTTGCATCTTCTAAAGTAGACTGTTTTTTCTAAATGTGCCATATTAAAGCAAAATATATATTATTTTCAGCTGTGTACTGATTTTAGAAATAAAAGCGCTTAGATAAGCGCTAATTCCATGTTTTAAATAAGTTCTTAAAGAAAAAAAATTGTAATTTTGAATCAAAAAAATTATTGTTTTTGTGATTTTTTTGCTTAAAACTTGATTCAAATTTATATATATTGTAAGAATAGTTTTGTTAACATAAATAAAAAGACTTTTGATTATTGATCGTATTATCATTTGTGTCCTCCTTTTAGTACTTTAACAACAGTTGGTTTTTGTTTGATTTCTTATAGCTTCTTTTAGAATCTTCTGTTGCTTTCTTCAACTCCTTATCTGAGAGAAGGCTAGCGATATGGTCTTTCGTCTCCATAACCTTCTTAGAGCTCTCTGTTTTGGTCTTCTAGATCTTTGATTTTTTGTTTGAGCATCTGAATACTTATATCTTTTTGTTCAAGCTCTTTTTTGATAAAAATATTATCAACCTTATACCTCTGTTGTACAACTACTAAATCATAATAGGCATGAGTTAGCTGACAAATATTGTTTTAAAGTTGAACTAATTTCTTTTGCATATTTCGTTAGTACTTCACTAGATTATCCTCAGCTTTGCGACGCTTATCTTTTTAATTTTAGTATTCTTATAGCATTTTAACAGCTTCTTATCCTTTTTCAGCTGATTATTGCTCAGGCATTTTTGAGAAAAACTACAAGACTGCTTAGTCATTAGTTATTTCTTTTAATTTAGTGAGTAAATCTTCATTCTTGATAGAAAGTGTATCAACACTTGTTATTTATTTTGTTGCATTAACTCGAACCTACTTCAGTTATTTTTGTTTTTGCACGAGGTCAGCCTTCAAAGACTCGACTTATCTTTCGAGATCATCTTTTTAGATGGCCATTTGATCACACTTGACTTTCAAAGAATTTATTTGTTACTATTGAACAATATGAAGATTTTTCTCCATCTACAATTGTCTTTGTAACTCCATTAAATAATCGTTATCGTTTTCTTCAACTGTGTTGATATTTTTGCCTAATTAAAATTAAGGGATAGTTTTTTGTTTTAGATCAACTGTTATGTAATTGCTTAGCTGCTAGATGTATTTGTTTCTAGACTCAAGCTATTTTTAAGTTTTAGTCAGAAGTGCCTGAAGTTCTGCAACTGTTAACTACTTGTTGATCTTTGGCGTATTTTTAATCTTTTTAGCTGAGATACCAAATCTTAGAGTTGAGATAGTTTCAGCGAGATTGCTGTGATGAGGTGAACAAGTGACTATTAAACAGGTTTTGGAGTTACCTCCCAAAGACTCTTGCAAAACTCTGGTCAGTTTACTATCACGATAAGGAATATGGGCAGACTTGCCATCAGTCAAAGCGTTTATTACCTTTCCTAAGGCAGACAAACTAGTGTTGATTTTTTTGGCTTAGTCAAGGACTTTTCCCTCAGCTCCTGTTTTAGAAATACGTTAGCTTCCAGCCAAATCAACGAGATAGAGTTTACCAGTTTTAGCAGTTAAATCAACGATATTATTCTGACTGATCGTCAGGATAAAAAGCATGTGAGAACGAGATGATCTTTAATTCATGTTAGTGGAGGCAACTGATCGGGTCTTTCTGGCCACTTATATAAGTTTGTAGACCTCTTCCATCGAGGAGATATAATTTTACGTAAGGTCTTCTATAAATATTCCTTTTTTCTTGTCAGATCGAATGTTGAGATCAGCTTTTCTTGAGTCTAGTAGATCTTTAAGTTTTTCCATGTAAAGCTACACTAGGGATACTTTGATACGAAACTAGATGTTGGCGTCGGCTTCCTAAATAGACGAGAACACTTGCTTGACCATTCGAGGAATAATACCTGAATTGTTGGTGATTCCTTAGCCTACTTCACCCTCCATCGTATGAGTTTTGCCTGAAGAAGTCTGTCCATATGCAAATATAGTTCCGTTAAAACCTTAGATGACACTAGCTACGATTGGCGAAGCCGAGTAGTTGTAGACTTCTTGCTGATTTGAGTCAACATCAAATATTTTATCAAATGTGAATTTTAGAGGTTCTTTGGATTATTTTGTATCTTTGATAGTCAAAGTTTTGTCATCTCTGAGCTAGTGGCATTGGACGGCTCCTAGAGATTTTTCTCTTTCGTTGAAGGGTCGAAAACGGCAGAGAACCTTGATATTGGCTCCAGCTTCAGTCTATTCGCTCATGATAACTGCTTATATTTATAGAATCTATGAATTTAAATTAAAACATTTAAAGCCACGTCGTCGATAAATATAATAATAATCATTTATAGATGTTTACTGGTTAAAATTAATTTAAAGAACAATAGTTTAAAAAATATCAATTTTAAAATGTTTTGAATAAATCTTTTACTTTTGAAGTTTTTTAAGCTTGCTACTTTATATAGGCACAATAGGATTTTTTGTTGATTGGGGCTAATTTAGATCGAGGGGTAGTGATTTGAATATTAGGTTGAAAATGAGATTTTATAAGCCAATGGCATTAGACAATAACTTGTTTTTTTCTAAATTAAAACCCAAATTACCTACAATAGCCCAGCCTGAGTCTTTACAATGAAGGAAAGTGGCAAGAAGCTATGAAGCTATCATCGACAATATAATTTCCATCTGATTCTAAATATTAATACTAAGATTGAGGTCTCTAAGTTTAGGGCATATAAGCTTCGGAAGTAAACGCACATTCGAGATATGATTTTGATCTATTTTATGAAATAGTCAATACTCAGGTAGAGTTTTTACAATTTCGGTGCTTCTAGTATCACTATTGGTTCTAAAGAAGCGATTAGATTATCTCCGAGGTACAACTCAACGAGCTTATCGTAAGATGGTTTGACGATGCTTTACATGACTGTAGGGATTTTATTGAAATCTGATTGTGCTTAATGTTACCGCACCAAACGACGGAGGCGTGGCAGCATTTCATTATTTCGAACAATTAGCTAGCATTCAAATCTCGAAACTATCGATCTCCTATGTCAATTTTTAAGTACCTAGCTTCCATTAGACCTCTCCTAACTTTTTTCTAAGCAAAGGACAAAGAACAAATTCGGTCTAACGTGGAGTGACTTCAGGTTGTAACACGCACATTTTTAGATACGTTTAGCAAGACGCTTACATATTACACGACTATTATAAATATATATATGGATTTATATCTTCGCAAAGAAACAAACGAGATTATATGTTCGCTTTCATCAAAAAAATAATTAGTGATAATTTACAATATTTGTATATTTGTATGATTAATTTCAAATCATCTGCTAATCAATCATTTTCTTGTGTTTCGATAGATGTTGCTGTAGTATTCAATCCATTCTTGGCAATATTGTGCAGAAAGCAGCTAATTTTGCTTTAGAGATTAGAATCTTCGGGCTTAATGAAGATGATATTATCGTTTCTCTTTCCAAATATGCGATTAGTCATCGTGACCCAGACCTCTCTATCGATTAATAGTCAGACAATTGTCTGATGGTCTATTTTGATGGTTGTCTCTCATATGTAGAAATGAACCAGGACGATAAAAAAGTTTGGGGCACTCTTCATGCTCCTCCATGAATTAACTTAGCGGTTCTTAGATCTTCGCTTGAGGCGATTAGACCTTTTGAATTTAGACATTCTCTCTAAAATCTTAAATATACTGTCGTTTATAGATCTATTTTTTTTTAGGCTCCTTAGGTCTTTATTATTTTTAGTTGTCCTGTTATTCTTCGGGCCCAACATCGTTGGTCGACATAATTCTTTTTTTCTGTTTTCTTTAGGTATTTTTCCAAGCTGGCTTCTCATATTTTTAACTATTTTGTAAAATTCCATCAAGCATCACTAAATACCTTTGGGTTAGATTTTTATAGTTGTTGGGCTCATATTTTTAGGAGACACTGCTGATTATCTCCTATAGAGTCTGCCGATATTTTTCCATCTTTTGATGATGGCTCCGACACTGGTTGGAGTTTCGAGTTAAAATAAAGTCAGACATCATCTCAAACAGTCGTATCTGTTTTTTCAGCTTTGGATCTTCAAAGACGTTCTAAAAATGCTTGAGAAAAATAGAGTATTTTAATTTTTCTTTTTAGTTCCAGTGGCCATCTCGAAAGTATTTAACACTTTTTCTCAAGGGCTTAAGTGAGATCTTGAAAGGAATTTAGTTTCCTGAAACGTAAGGCCCTAGAAGACTCTAACTAGGTTGTTGAGCTGTCATATATTTGATTATTAGTATTATTTAATCTCAAGATCATATTTCATTCTGAGTAAACTGAATAAAAATAATTGTAGGTATATGTTTTGGCAATAGGCGCAAAATTGAATAGATTTTTGTAGAGACAATTAGATAATATATATGTATTTTTAGATATTCTTAAGTATTAAATATCATTTTTTAAGTCTTTTCTGCATAAAAAATTGCATATAAATTTCGTTATTTGCGATTGATTTTATTGTATAAAAAATGCTTCGTTTTTTGGCAAACTAAGCGTTGGGAGATTTACGATATTATTTTTATTGCTTAAATTTTCCTAAAGGCTAGCTAAGACATATAGTAGATATTTTTTAGCTGTTTAAACCTTATGTGAGAGGTTAATCTTTTATTTAATCTCGATATCTACTGCTATGATGATTAATAATGTGACCTATTGACCTATTTTTTGGGACTCTTTTAGTCAGTTCCATAGAACGATTCGAAAAGTTATTGCAATCTAGTTCAATAGTCTTTTTAGAAAGACCTAAAGACAATCGATTGAGGGTAAGTAATGAAGGTTTTTTAATTCTTGGGAGCTGGATAATTTATCTTTTTGTATTTTTCTTTGCAAACGATGTTTGCAGGCCAGGTAAGTTTTTTTCTTAAATGCCAAGGTTCCATGGACTGATATCATTTAGGTTAATAATTTTGTTTGGATTGAACATAGATGTCTAATCAATAATAATATTACGAATATGATCAAATTATAAAATTACTAAAGGTAGATAATAAATATAAGCAAACTTACAAAATCATTTAGCTCTTTACAATAATTTTTTACCTTTGCATTTTCTACATGAAATTTGAATGATGAAAATTATTAATGCAAGTATACTGATGGCTAGAAGTACGATCATAGGAATTTTGTTGCCGTATAAAGCGCCGTAAAGAGGCAAGTTATTGAAAACTATTGAGTTTACTTGGGCCAGAGAAGATCCAGCTAAATAATTTGGAAAACACCATAGGGCTAAAAATGAAGAAGACATTGAGGCGAGCAACATCAGATTTGAATTGAAAAGTAGAGAGTTCATTAATGTTTTATGAGGAATCATCGGATGAACCTTCATTATAAAGGGAATTCTTATTCCAAAAACAGAATTTCCTTTGCTCAAACACACTTGCATAAAGAGCATCATGACTGCATATATGATAGTTCCCACGAAACTGGCGTTGCCAGCTCCTATATTAGATAACCAGAGATCGACTAACTGATATAAAGGCTACCCGTTTCTTATGATGGCCATTCCGAGTATTTGAAATATCCATAAAATAGTGCCAGTTATTGAAAGTAATCCTGCGACTAAAGCCACTACATAAACAATACGAGGTGTTGAGCGTGATTTAATCTCGCTGTCAAAAATCTAGTACTCTTACTCCAACAGATTAATATTTTTTTTGTATTTTTCTAAATTTCTTTAAAATTTAGCCTAAGCTTTTTTACGGCTAAACCATCCTCCTTCGTAACGAGAAAGCTATTCTCCTTGAGTTTTCAATTTCTATCCTTGAGTGATCAGCTCTCCGCTTTTGCTTTGCATTTTAGCTTTTTTATTCAGAGCCTGCTAGGATGAAAGCATTTTGGGTCTGTGAGAGAAGTAAGAGATAAGACCTACAGGGAGCTGAATGAGACCAATGCCACCATGGAGGGCTAATAAGATCCAGCCTACAAGACTCATAGCTGGTAAGATGTATAGTAGAGCATTGACTCGGTTTTAATTGCCTTAAACTGTATAAACTCCAAGCCAGACATATCCAATAAAAACCCAGCCACTGAAGATAAAAGTTATTATGAAGGCAAAAAAGATAGACCAGACTACCCTCGAGCACATGGAATCATTTTAGTCAGATTGATAGAAATTGATAGCGAAGGGATTTACAAAGACTACTAGAATAAACATGACTGGATAGTAAATTTAGTATATTACGATGAAATCGCTTTAAGGATCTGAGTTCGTAACAGATAAATCTAGGGGAAGAAGCAAAATTTGTCCCCAGGCTAAGGCTTGCGATGCTATGACTAATATTTTGAGCAAAGGGGCATTACCGAGACCTTTTTAGTCAGCTGAATGTTATTAGCGTTACGATGACAGTATATTGTAAAGAGGTAAATACTGATAGCGATGACTACAACTCCTAGGATCGCTGAAGCCACGATATCCACTACATTTACCATATTAACTGATCAATTATTAACTTTGTATCAATTATAAACTAAATTCTCACAAAAAAGTCATATTAAATATAAATAAGCACCTATTTATGATTAATTTTTAATAAAAACTTGATTACAATAGTATTCAGTTTGATTTAATTAAATATTTATATCAATCATTATTCAAAAGCATTCGACGATATTTGTAGTGTTAGAAGCGACCTCGTTTGAAAGGCAAGCCAGTTTGTTGCCCTATATCCAAAAGTTTCTAAGGTTCACGCTATATTTTTTATTTAGCTCCAGAATGATAAGTCTTTCTAAAATGAGGGTCTGAAGACAAGTCGATGACTACTTTGTTGCGCAGTGGAAGCGGATCTCTCCGACTATTTTCTTCAGACCACTTGCCCGATACTAGTTACAAAAAATTGAGCTTGTTGATAACAGTGGCTTTGCTCTTCTCAGGAATACCTTTTTCTTTGTGACGCGGAGATTGCGAGCCAAATGAAAAATTAATGATTCGAGCAGCTGTTGTTTTATTATTCTTAGGTTAGAAATTAGTTATCTGATCCATTCGAGAAGGCACCACTTTTCTTATGTGAATTTATTTTTTACGAATTAATATTTATTAGTTGACTGAACTATCGTCATCTTTGCTTTAGATCTATTGTATATTTTTATCTTGATTTTTTTGTTATGCTATCTTATCTCTGTTTGCTCGACTGTGGGCACTTCTGGTCTTACGGCGAAGTCTGCAGCGTGATAAAGATTCAAACTATCCCCTCTTTATAGCATTAAACAGGAAATTGGCTTGATCTGGAGCCAGATCGTTATCTTATCCTTCTCGATCTGAGCTACCTTCACTCATCTCATCGTCGCTTACTTTCATTTCTTCTCTTTTTTCTTCAGCCTGTTTGATTTCCTAAAAAAGATTTCTTATTTTTTAATTTTCCATAGATGAAAAAATCGATACTTTTTATACTGTTTTAGACAACGATCCTGATTTTTTGTTTTTGCCCGGTCGTTTCTACTTTTATTTGTTCTTAGTTTTGTTTTTTATCTTTTCTATTCTTGCTTTATCCACACTGACTAAGATTTATACGTATTAATAAAGAGCTTGTCCTATTTTGAGGCCCATTTAGCTCCACGTTGACGCATCGTAAGGCATATCCTGAAGCTTCTGATAGTCAAAGTAGCTGCCGTTAGAAGTCTATATTGTGTAGGACAAAGGGATGTTGAGTTTTCTAAGCAAAATAGCTCGAGCAGTGCTAACTTTAACTTAGCTGATTTTAAAGCTGCAAGAATAGTATCGGAACATAGGTGTGGCATTGCCTATTAGTTTAGGAAATATTCTCGATTCATAGTAAAATTTTTATATTATAGGAAATTAGGGTCCATAAACGAAAGTATTTTTTTTGGTAGAATGACCATGAAAATCTAAAAACATGAGCAACCTATCGCCAAAAAGATTTTTGTTTTCTGCCACTAATTTTTTGAAATGATAAACTTACGGAAATACGATTTTATCAGGGTTTCTATACTAACGATTGAAATCTTTGCCTGATAAACCTGTTCTGTAGTTACCCAGGGCCACTCCATCGGGGTTAAGCATTGGCACAATTTTAAAAACAATATATTTTCTTAGAAAAGCTGCTTCATTTGAAGTTCCACATAACCATTTGATGAATCCTTAGATCATATGGGAACCATTCGATTACCCTGGGTGGGCACGACCTGAAATAACGACACACTTTTTGGGAATATTATACTAATCAATTATTTGAGTTTCTTCTTCTAAACCCTGATGAACGATCATAAGTGGAATTTCAAGGCCTCCTAGAGAATTACAAAGTTTAGTTACTTTGAAATAATCTTTTGTTTAAGGCCTGCTCGAGATTGTTTTTAAGAGCTAGGCTACCCGGGAATATGTATAAGGTATGCAGTAGGCGATTTGTATTTAGTCTTATTAATACGAAGTATAGTATTAGAAACTTAATCGATACATAGTGCGTATTTAATGCTCATAGATCTTTGTTGCGAGCCATACTTTTTTCTAAAAACGGACATTTTCTCCATCTTGTCTCCAATCAATTTTTTAGTGTTTCTTTTTTTTTGCAGAAAAAATATAAGGTTTCATACCTCGAGCGAACAGACACTTGTCTTTTTGAAAATTACAAATATTTATCTTATATTTTAACATTTTTTTCCAGCCTTTTACTTTAAAGTTAAACCATTGAAGATGACCGGCAGTATTGCTGTCAACTCTCATGAAGCAATCATATTATCTTTATCCGACTTTCATGACGCTATCTAGATTGCCTCCTTCAAAAAAAGAATCAAACAAAAGGTCATCTTCGGCCTACCAGTGCTGTCCGCAGAAAGGTCGATTTGTAAACTTCATATCATTTGGTGCTTTGATATGATGATAGGGGAAGTTGAACTATTTGTCGTACCATGAATAGTAAGTATTTTAATATCGTGGACCCAAATAACAGATTTTTACTTTCTGTTTGGGATGCTTGAGCATGCATTTGATTAAGCTATCGTATTGGCAGTTATCAAAGATTATTGGAATAGGACTGGGCAAATCGCTTTTATGATTCCATCTAAATGTTATCAACAATACCCAGTTTATATGTCTGGCCGTAAAGAGTACGATTTGTCAGTGATTTACTGAGGAGGAGGCAGCTTGAACTTCACTTCTTCACGATTGACGTGCTCTACTTACTATTTCTTAGGTTCTTAAATAATTATCTATTCGTGCTGTAGTTCCTCGTCTGATGAAAACCCGTCTTAAACTATTTTATCGAAATCATCAGGTCGATCTCCTGTCTATTTTTTCATTAATAATTATATTCATCATATAAATTTTGCTTGAATTGAATCAATAAACTTTATTACAAGTAATACCGTAAAATCAGAAATAAGTTTATTTAAACATTTATATGATTTTGATTTTGATATACTGGATTATAATGGCAGTTAAACTAACGCTGCCTTTCCTTATAAACTAATTGTTAATCGTGATAATATAAACAAAATGAACGAAAAAAAGTTAAGTTGGTGTCGGGACAAAACACAAGTTCTTGAATTAAACAATCTAAGGACCCAAGACTCGAAATGTAAGCATCAGAATGAAGAATCGAAGAATAAAGATCGATAGTAAACTACTCAAGAACAATCTGCTATTACGCTAGCTTACAGAGGACACGTTTTAATCACTGCTATTATGAAATTCAGCTTTAGCCATCTCAAAAACTCCTTCGAATTTCTTTAAAAATATACTTGTGTAAATCAGAATATTTTCTGTTATGACAAGATGATAAAAAAAGATGAGGAAGGTCTTTCTTTGATCAGTAAAACAGATAAATAAAACACTTTTATTTCAAAAGCAACAACTAATTTAGCTGAATCTCTAGCAGCATCCCGGAGGTCAGAAGCTAAATAATCATTGACTATTCTATAGAAATCATCGAAGAATTCAGAAAAAAGATTAAAGAAATAGCTTTTTTAAGCAAAAGCTTAAAAAAGAGCTTATGAGGAGAAAATAAAAAAACTTTAGCAAAAGATAGAAGAAACCATGCGATGGGTGGACAAATAAACTTTGAAGAAAAGAGAAAGCATCGAAGGATTAACTGAATAGTTGTATTAAAAAAATTAGTTGATTGAATAATTGAGATTAACTATAAGATAGCTTGAGCGTAGATTAAATTGTCAAGAAAATAGATAGGATCTAATGCTTTAAGAGGGCGTCGAAGATATGAGTAAATAAAATCAGAGACTATAAGCACTTAGATAAAAATTAACTTGCTAAAATTAAAAACTTTATCGACAAAAACAAGATTTGCAAACTTAAAAAAATGACTTAATAATTAAAAATTAAGAATTAAATCAATAAGTTTAAAATTTGAAACAAAAAGGGTTTTTATTAGAACAGAACAGTACTATGATCGAATAAAGAATAAAATAGCTTTTGGCGTAAAAAAACAGACTTAATGCTAAAGAACAAAGATTGAAAAATCGTTAAAAAAGAATAAATATATGTTAAAAAAATGGCGAAAAATGTTAGATGTTAATGGTAGATGATGCTCAGTATTTAAGTTAGAAATTGGAAGCAGTTTTTACTTTGTTATATACTATTTAAGAAGCTAAAAATATTCCTTCTTCGCATCTTTTTGACAAATAATAAAGCTAGTTACTACTGGCTCACCTTGAAAAATTTACTAATACCTTCAGATTGAATTTTGAAACTCCTATTCCGGTAAAATCAAATCATAATCTTCCTGATTTAATCTAAGGAAACAGTTTTGCTGTTTCTGTGTTGAATGCTTTGTAATAAAAGCCTTCATCTGGTATAAATGCTATTAAGTTAATCTAGCTGTAAACATAAAATTGCCAATTAATTGAAAAAATATCAACTCTGAAAGATTAAAAGCTCTATTTAAGAAGTGTCTTATTAAACTTAATCAAGTCTTTATAGCTAAGGTATTTTTTTAATTATCTAGATCAATAAAAAGAGAAGCTGATGATATTCTTACTATGCTATGCGATTTCTTCGAGTATTCAGAATAGTAAAGAACTCAAATGACTCAAGTCAAAGCTCCAAAAAGACTATTTGGATTTATTTGATAGTTTGATTATATATGAACGTATTTAAATAGGTTTATAACAATTCAAATGGATCAAAAAGGTCAAAATCTCATCATTTGGGGCAAAAATTATAAAAATCCCTAAATAATTGCTGAAAAAGTTAGCTTTGCGGCAGCCGGGGAAAGCCATATAGTTTTTGCTACAGGTAAAATAGCCAATAAATAGTCGGTCAAAAATATTTCGGATTAGGTTCTAATAAATTTGGACAGATAGGTTTAAAGTAAACACAATATCAACAAAAACCCGTGCCTATTTTTTAAGATTTCATAATAAAAAAAATATACTGTGGCGC
>Ga0169931_10005624_pt1 | contig 19049 bp, 12 predicted proteins | sample Kivu_15m_20L_FD_129675 | JGI IMG/M metagenome (GOLD analysis project Ga0169931, IMG submission 129675) | Freshwater microbial communities from Lake Kivu, Western Province, Rwanda to study Microbial Dark Matter (Phase II) - Kivu_15m_20L... | ecosystem: Environmental > Aquatic > Freshwater > Lake... | reverse complement strand
GAAGGGCGCCGCACTCGTCGCGCAGCCGCGCCGCGACGCGTTCGAGCGCAGGGATGCCCTTCGCCACGGGCTCAGATCTCCAGGCGCAGGCCCGCGTACACGCGGATGTCGTTCTGGATGTCGCCCGTGGGCACCTGCGACTGGTACTGCCAGCGCACGCCGCCCAGGAGCTTGAGTCCCGGCACGTCCGGCAGCTTCATGGTCCATTCCAGGCGCGCCAGCATCAGGAAGTCGGTGAAGTCCGCGAAGTCCGGCGTGATCCAGTAACTGCCGACGATCGCCTGGTTCTCGGTGATGTCCCAGTCCCATTCGATCGAGGCGTAAAGCTGGGGGTAGCCCTCGTTGATGTTGCCGAACTCATACGTGTAGCCGGCGCCGAGCTTGCCGATCAGGTTGGCCGTCGGCTTCTTGAAGATCTCGTAACCGAGTCCGCCCCAGGCCGACACCCGCTGTTCGAAGTCCTGGAGCGGCGCCCACTGCACCTGCCCCTTGGCGAACCACAGGACGCGCGGGTCGGACTCGAAGCGCCGGTCGTAGATGCTCGAGATGAGCAGGTTGTTGTCGGTGGTGCCGCCGTCGACCGTCTTGAAGAAGTACTCGAGGTTGGTGGCCCACTTCTCGACGTCCTTGATCTCGTAGACGGCGCCGCCGGCCACGCGGAAGTCGAGCTGCTTGTTGGCAGCGTTCACGTAGTTGACGTTGGCGTCGATGATGAACTTCCAGGGTGACGGCGGCGGGGGCGGAGCTGCGTCACCGGCCTTCGCGGCATCGTCGCCCGGGTTCACGCCGTCCACCGCGCGCGGCGCGTCCATGTCGGCGTTCGATGCCGGGCCCAGGTCCTGCTTGCGCACCGCGTCGGCCGTCTCCGGCTTCGCTGCGGCCCCGGCCTCCTGCGGCGCGACCTTTGCGGCGGGCGCGAGGCCGGCGACCATCGTGGAGATCGCCGTGCGCTTCAGCGTCAGTTCGCCGAGCAGCGGGTGCTTCACCATGACGTTCTCGGCGGTCTCCCCGACGAGCGTCGCCTTGATGACGTCGCCGTTGACGAGCGTCACGGTCACGTCGCCCCCGACGACGGGGGCCGGCGCGGGGACGGCCTGGGCGAGCGTCGGGGCGGGTGCCGCGGGAGCGGCGGCCGGGGCGTCCTGGGGGGCGGCGAACGTCGCCGCGGTGGTGGTGAGCAGCGCGCAAGCTGCGATCGTGGTCTTCATCTTCGGGGCCTCGTGCCGGGTCGGGTTCGTGCGGCGCCTCCGCGCCGCGGGCGCAGGGTAACGGGTGCCCGCGGGGAACGGGGAACCACCCCCGAAAGTGCACGTTGACGCGGGCCGCGCGTACCTTGCCACGCGATGCGGTCCCGACCGAGCCTGTTCCTCACGCGTGTCCTCGCGGCCTGCCTCGCCGTCGCGACGGTCCTCGGGACGACGCTGCCGAACGCGGGATGCTCGTCCGCGTCGAAGGTCCGCTCCACCGACCGCGCGAGGATCCTCCGCAACCAGCGCATCACCCGGGCCCAGCTTGAGGAGATGTCGAACGCGTTCGCCGACCGCTACTTCACGCTGATGCTCGGCGCGAGCGAGCGCGTGATACGGGACAACCGGGACGTGCAGCAGTGCCGCATCATGAATGGGCTACGGCTCTTGGGCGTGTCGAGCATGTACGACATCTCGACCACACCGGACACGGTGACGCAGCTCGTCGACCAGCTGGTGGTGGTGACGCTCCAGAACTACTTCTGGGTCGACTCGGGCCGCAGCCACCGGATCTGGGGCGAGCGCGCGCAGCCCATGGTCGAGGCGCTGCGCCGGGCGCGCGAGGACATCTGGTCGCTTGCGTCGCAGGTCTTCACCGACGACCAGCTCGAGGAACTCGACCTCTCGATCGCGACGTGGTGGAGCCGCAACGTCGGCACCGACTTCGTGGCGTACGTCCGTTTCAGCGAGGTCGCCAGCACCAAGGGCGAGGCGCTCGTCGAGAAGGTGCGCTCGGGCGAAGGCCTCCTCGAGCCGATCGACCGCGCCACCGAGCAGGCCGAGGAGGCCCGCTTCGCGCTCGAACGGTCCTTCTTCTGGGCCAAGCGCGTGCCGCTTTTCTCGAACTGGCTCGTGCTGGCGCTGATGTACGACGTGCTCGCCATGCCCGACATCCACCGCGTGGTCGAGAGCCTCGAGACCATCTCGCGCACCGCGGCCACCATGCCCGACCGCGTGAACATGGTCACCGAGCGCGTCGGCAGCGTCGAGAAGACGGCGACGACCCTCGTCGACCGGGTGTTCCGCAACGTGATGATCCTCGTGGTCACCGTGTTCGCCGGCATCTACGGCATCATCCTGCTGCGCAGGAGGAAGGCGTCATGAGCCGCGACCGGACCATCATGCCGTCGCTCGCTGCGCTGGCGCTCGTGCTCGCCGCATGCGGCGAGCGCAAGGATCCCCCGAAGCCCGGCGCCCCGAAGGACCTGCGCCCGGACGGCACGCTCGTCGAGGTCGACGAGTCGCAGCGAAGGCGCCCGTCGTCCGGCGTCCCGGTCCCGCCGCCGACCAGCACCGCACCCGTCGCGCCGATGCCCGCGGCCGAGGCCGCGGTTCGCGCGGCGGGCGCCGCGCTCTACGCGCCGGTCTCCGAGTACACGAAGGAGATCTCCGAGATGGTCGATTCCTTCCCGGCCTACGTGCCGGTGAAGGGGCTTCCCGGCGGGACCTTCCGGATGCGCGGCTCGGACACCATGGGGGCGTACCTGTCGAATGCGCAGGCCCGGTTCGAGTCGATCTACCCGAACGTCAGCATGTCGATGAGGACCGGCGGCACCGAGCGCGGGCTCGCGTCGCTCCTTGAGGGCGAGTGCGAGGTTGCCGCCGTCGCGGGGCCCGTGTCCGATGCCCAGCGCGCCGCCATCGAGAAGGCGACTCGCAAGCGCGTCTTCGCGGTCCCCGTCGCGCTCGACGCGGTGTGCGTCTACGTGAACGCGGACAACCCGCTGCCCGCGCTCTCGAAGGCGCAGTGCAACGGGATCTTCTCGATCACGCACTCCATGTCGCCCGTCCCGATCCTGCGGTGGGAACAGCTGGACCCGAAGTCCCCGCTCGGCGATGCCTTCCTCCCGATCTACCTTCCCGGATATTCGAGCGGGACCTTCGCGTCGTTCGCCGAGTGGTGCATGCCCGGCGAGGAGGTCACCACGATCCTGCGGTACTTCGAGCCCAGCTCCGGCTCGGTGGTGAACGCCTGCTGCGCCTATCCCACCGCGCTCGGCGTGGCGGGCTTCGGGGCGCGGCAGGCCCGGGCCCGGGCCGTCGCCATCGACCCGGGCGACGGACGGCCCGCGGTGGCGCCGAGCGCGGTCACCATCCGCGACCGCAGCTACCCGCTCCACCGTGCGCTGAACCTGGTGTTCGTCGCGCAGGATGCTGCGTCGATCGACCCGGCCATCGTGCAGTTCGTGCGGTACCTCTGGTCCGAGGACGGCCAGGACATCGCGGCGATCTCGAACATCGTGCCGCCGACGCTTGACCTGATGCCCACGGACATCGTCGGCACGCCGGACGGCGACTTCTGGAAGTGACGCAAGCCCGCGTTCACGCCATGACGCCGCGGATCGGCTCGGCGCCCTCGACGCCCACCAGCTTCTGGTCGAGCCCCGCGTAGAAGTAGGTCAGCGCGTTCGGGTCGAGGCCCAGGAGCGACAGCACCGTCGCGTGCAGGTTCTTCACGTGGTAGCGGTCGCCGACGCCGGTGGAACCGAGCTCGTCGGTCTGGCCCACGCTCACGCCGCCCTTCACGCCGCCGCCGGCCATCCACATCGTGAAGCCGAACGAGTTGTGGTCGCGGCCCGTGCCCTCGGCGTACTCGGCCGTGGGTTGCCGCCCGAACTCGCCGCCCCACACGACGATGGTCTCCTCGAGCAGCCCGCGCCGCTTCAGGTCCTTGAGCAGGCCGGCGATCGGGCGATCGGTCCGCCCGGCGTGGTAGTCGTGGTTCTTCCTGAGGTCCCCGTGCGCGTCCCAGTTCGCGTCGTTGTGCGAGCCGCCCGAATACACCTGCACGAAGCGCACGCCGCGCTCCACCAGCCGCCGGGCCAGCAGGCACTTGCGCCCGAACTCCTCGGTCTCGGGCCGGTCGATGCCGTAGAGCTCCTTCGTCTCGGCCGACTCGCCGTCGAGCTCCACCGCCTCCGGCGCGGTCGACTGCATGCGGTAGGCAAGCTCGTAGCTCTCGATGCGGCTCTCGAGTTCGGCGTTGCCCGTGCGCGCCATCGCGTGGCGCGTGTTCCACGCCCTCAGGCGGTCCAGCATCCTCCGCTGCAGGTCGTCCGACCGCGCGGGCGGGTTCGCGAGGTCGAGGATCGGCGGGCCGTCGCCCCGGAGCACCGTGCCCTGGTAGATGGCGGGCATGTACCCCGAGCTCCAGTTCTTCGCGCCGCTGATCGGTCCGCCGGTCGAGTCGAGCATCACCACGAACCCAGGCAGGTTCTGGTTCACGGTCCCGAGGCCGTAGTTCACCCAGCTGCCGAGCGCCGGCGCGCCGCCGAGCAGCTTTCCGCTGTTCATCATCAGCATCGCGCTGCCGTGGATCGGGCTCTCGGCGTACATGCTCTTGATGAATGCCATGTCGTCGACGCACGTCGCGAGGTTCGGGAAGAGGTCGCTCACCCATGCGCCGCACTGGCCGTGCTGGCGGAACGCCCATTTCGGGCCCACCACGCGGCCCTCGCTGCGGTCGCCGCCGCGGCCCTTCGTCCGCACCTGGATGGTCTTGCCGTCGAACTTCGCGAGCTCCGGCTTGTGGTCGAACGTGTCGACGTGGCTCGGGCCGCCGTACATGAAGAGGAAGATGACGCTCTTGGCGCGGCCCCCGACGAGGGGCGGCTTCGGGGCGAGCGGGGTGCCGCCGAGCGTTCCGGGCAGCGGCGTCGTGCCGTCGAACGCCGTCGCCTGCCGCGCGAGGAACCCGTCCTGGGCCAGCATGCCCGCGAGCGCGACGCTCGTGAACGCGCCTCCCGCCTCCCACATGAACTCGCGCCGGGTGTTCCCGCAGAAGGTGTTGCGCGGCGCGTGGTCGTGGTGCATGGGAATCCTTGGGTCCGGTCGAGGCGTCAGTCGACGGTGAGGAAGTCGTTGAGGTTGAGGAGCACCAGGCAATAGGCCTGCATCGCGCCGGCGTCGTCGAGCCCGTCGCGTTCGCGCAGTTCGCGCACGAAGGCCTCGGCCTCGGCCAGGTCCTCGGCCGGCGGCGGGCCGCCGGAGGTGAGTTCGCGCGCGCGCACGAGTTGCGCGCGGGCGTCGCCGGGACGCTCGCGCATCACGCGCGCCGCGAGGTCCCGCGCGAGCGAGTTCGTGAGCGCGCCGTTGAACATGGTGAGCGCCTGCGTCGGCTGCACGGTGGCGAACCGCACGGGGCAGGGGCCGTCGACGTCCGCCATGTCGAACACCGAGAGCAGCGGATGCTGCAGCGAGCGCTTGAGCTGCACGTAGAGGGTCCGCCGGGTCCACGTCTCCGGGGGCGTGGGCGGCCACACCTCGTCGGGCTTGCTGCTGGTGGCGAGGGCCTCCGCCGGCATCGGCGGGCGCACGCCGGGCCCTCCGCGGTCGGCGCTCAGGGTGCCCGCCGCGGCGAGCATCGAGTCCCGGAGCTCCTCCGCCGAGAGGCGGCGCGCACGGAAGCGCGAGAGCAGCTCGTTGGGGGCGTCCTTCGCGCGCGCGTCGTCGCCCGGGGTGCTCGACATGCGGTACGCCGCGCTCGTCATGAGCAGCCGGTGCATCTCCTTCATGCTCCACCCGCGCGCGGCCACCTCGCACGCCAGCCAGTCCAGGAGTTCCGGATGCGTGGGAGCCTCGCCGAGCTTCCCGAGGTCGTTGGGCGTCGGGCAGATGCCGACCCCGAAGTGCCGCTGCCACAGCCGGTTCGCGGCCGTGCGGAGCGTGAGCGCGTTGCGGCCGTCGGCGATCCAGCGGGCAAGCGCCAGCCGGCGGCCGCTCGACTCGCCGTGCGGTCGCTCGCCGGGCGGCTCGGGCTCGAAGCGCGCCGCGATCACGGGCACGCCCGGCTCCACGCGCTCGCCGGGCGCGTGGGGGCTGCCGCGCGCCATCACGTGGGTCTCGCGCGGAGCGTCCATCTCGCGCACGGCGAGCACCGACTCGCCCGCGAGGTCCGGCGGGCGAAGCGCGGCCAGTTGCTCGCGCATGGCGCGCCATCGCGCGCGCTCGGCCTCGGGGAGCGCGGCCATCGCACGCTCGGCGTCGGATGCGGGGGCGAGCCCGGTCGCGGTCGAGAGGATCTCCTCGCGCGTCAGCACGCGCCCGTAGAAGCGCACCTCGTCGATGGTCCCCGCGAACGCGTTCCCATCCGGAAGCATCGAGCCGATGGCGATCGTCTCGGGTGTGTCGAGCGGGTCCTTCGAACCGACCGCCGAGTCGACGTCGACGCCGTCCACCCACAGCGCGATGCGGCCGGTGGCGCGGTCGCGCGTGAACGCCACGTGATGCCACTGCCCGTCGTTGTGCCCGGGTCCGCTCGAGACGAAGGTCTCGGGCGCGCCCGTTCCCGCGGACACGTACCCGTGCGCGACGAGGCTCACGCCCCAGTCGCGCACGATGCCAGGAACCTCGCCGTCCACCAGCCCCTTGCCGAGGAACCACCGCCGGTCGGTGTCGCTGCCGCCGCCGACGTCGGTGGTGCGGAACCAGAAGCTCACGGTGAACGTGTCGGTGACGGGCCGCCGGACCTCGACGCGGTCGTCGCCCGCGTCGAACGCGAACGCGCGGCCCACGCGGCCCTCGGCGCCGAACCCGGCGTCGCGGACCATGGCGTCCGGCACTGCGGAACCGGGTGCACCGTTGCGCGCCGTCGCGGACTTCGCGTCCTCGAACGCCAGGTGCGCCACCAGCCCCTCGGCCGGGGCGCGATCGATGAACGACGCCGCGGGCGCGTCGGCCCCGGCGGCGGCCGCGTGCTCGGCCTCGGCGATCGACGCGAGCAGCTCGGCGCGTCGCTCGCGATGGCGCCGCTGCTCCTCCTCGGGGTCGACCGTACCGAAGTCCGGCCGCACCATGCGCAGCACGCTCTCGGCGTCGATCGAGTTGAAGGGGCTCGACTTGTACGGCTTCACGCCCGCGAAGTGGGCCGCGAAGCGGTAGTAGTCGCGCTGCGGGATCGGGTCGCCCTTGTGGTCATGGCATCGCGCGCAGCCGAGCCCGATGCCGAGGAACGTGCGCGCCGTCACGTCGACGATCCCGTCCATGTCGTCGGCCACGGCCTGCTTGAGGTCGGGCACCTCGTCATCCCACATGCCCAGGCGGTAGTACCCCGTGGCGACCAGCGTGGAGTGGGTTCGATCGGGCAGCTCGTCGCCCGCCAGCTGCTCGACGATGAAGCGGTCGTAGGGCATGTCGGCGTTGATCGCCTGCACCACCCAGTCGCGGTACTTCCATGCCGACACCTTGTCACCGTCGCGCTCGAAGCCGTTGGTGTCGGCATAGCGCACCAGGTCGAGCCAGTGGCGCGCCCAGTGCACGCCGTGCTCGGGGCTGGCGAGCAGCCGGTCGATGAGCCGCTCGTACGCGTCCGGCCGCGCGTCGAGCTCGAAGGCGCGGACGTCCTCGGGCGACGGCGGCAGCCCCGTGAGGTCGTAGGTGGCGCGACGGATGAGCACCGCCCGCGAGGCCTCGGGTGCCGGCGCGATGCCGCGCGCCTCGAGCTTCGCGAGGATGAACCGGTCGACGGGGTTCCGCGCCCACGACGGGTCGGCGACCTCGGGCGGCTGCGGCCGCTCCAGGGGCCTCCAGCTCCACCATGTGTCGCGGGCCTTGAGTGCGCGCTTCTCGAGGACCTCGCCGTGCGCCGCCGCGCCAGCGGTGGCCCCGGATCCGCGTGCGGCATCCCCCGCCGCCTCGGGAGGCGTGGTCGCGAGCCACAGCGTGGCGGCCAGGATGGGGCCGAGGGCCATTCCGAGTTCCTCTACCGACGGATGTGGCGCGTGTTTCACGGCAAAGCCACGGAAGCGCGGTGATTCGGTGCCTCTTCCTACGATTGCGCCATGAACGGCCCCCGGTTCCCCGTTATCGGCATGGTGGTGATGTTCCTCGTCACGGCGCTCGGGATCGCGCCCGCCTCCGTTGCGGCGCCGCCGCGCGACCCCGCGAAACTGGGCGCGGCGCAGCTCCTCGTCGTGCACTACGCGCGCATCGACGGCCAATACGACGGATGGAACCTCTGGGCGTGGCCCGCGGACCGCGACGGCGCGTCGTTCGCCTTCGGCGAACGCGACGACTTCGGGCGCATCGCCGTGGTGCCCCTCAAGGAGCGGACCGACCGCGTCGGGTTCATCGTGCGCAAGGGCGAATGGGAACAGAAGGACGGCGACCAGGACCGGTACGCCAAGCTCGGCGACCGGCCGGTGACCGAGGTGTGGCTCGTCGCGGGGGATCCGAAGGTGCACGAGTCGCGGCCGACGGTCGACCGCTCGCTCAAGGTGCACGTCGCTTTCCTCGACGCGCGTGACCGAGTGATGCTGGCCACCAGCGCGCCGCTCGACGCGAAGCAGTCGCGCGGACTGACGGTGCGCCTCGATGGCCCCGGTGCGGCGGTCCGCGCCACCACGGTGAAGGCCGCGCAGGCGCCGGGCGCGTCGCGCCCGCTCACCGAGGTGCGGCTCTCGCGCCGCCTGCAGGACGACGAGGTGGGGCGCCTGCGGCTCGAGGTCCCCGGGTCCGCACCGGTGCCGGTGTTCGCGCGCGACGTGCTCAACGACCCCGCATTCGTCGCCGACCGCGCGAAGCTCGGTGCGTGGTGCACCCGGGAATCCACGGTGTTCCGCACGTGGTCGCCGGTGGCAGAGCGCGTGGAACTGCTGACGTGGGCCCCCGGCGCCGCGCCGGACGCGCCGCCCGCGCGCACGCTGCCGCTCGCGCGCGGCGCCAACGGCACCTGGGAGGCGACGGTCGACGGCGACCTGCACGGCGTGCCCTACCGCTACCGGTTCCATCACTATGGCAGCGCCTCCGAGGCCGCGGACATCCATTGCTTCGCCGCAACCCCAGACACCGTGCGGTCGATCGCGGTCGACCTTGCGCGCTGCGAGCCCGCGGGCTGGGCCGATGACCGCGCACCCACCGTCGCGAAGGCGACCGACGAGGTGATCTACGAGCTGCACGTGCGCGACTTCACGGTCGCCGACGAGTCGTGCCCACCCGAGCGCCGGGGCACCTACCTCGGGTTGGTCCACTCGGGCACCGCGTCCGGCGAGGCGACCGCGCTCGGGCACCTCCGCGAACTCGGCGTCACCGCGGTCCACCTGCTCCCCGTCCACGACCACCCCACGCCGGCCGACCAGTACAACTGGGGCTACTGGACCGCGTTCTTCAACGTGCCCGAGGGCAACTACGCGACGCGCACGGCCGACTTCGCGGCGCCCATCACCGAGCTCCGCGAGGCGATCGCCGGGTTGCACCGCGCGGGGCTCCGCGTGGTGCTCGACGTCGTCTACAACCACACGTGCTCGAGCGGGCCTTCGAGCCCGTTTGACTGCACCGTGCCGTACTGGTTCTTCCGCACCACTCCCGACGGCCTCTATGCGAACGATGCCGGGTGCGGCAACAGCGTGGCCGACGAGCGGCCGATGGTTCGCAAGTACATCCTCGACTCGCTCGCGCACTGGCTCACCGCGTACAAGGTCGACGGCTTCCGGTTCGACCTGCTGGGCACGCACGTGCGAGACACCGTGAGCGCCGCCGCGGCGACCATCAAGCGCCTCCGCCCCGACGCCACCATCTACGGCGAGCCATGGACGGGCGGCGGTCCCATCCGCTTCGGCAAGGGCGCGCAGCGCGGCATGCCCGTCGCGGTCTTCAACGACCACCTGCGCAACGCGATCCGCGGCGACCTCGACGGCACCGCCACGGGCTTCGCCTTCGGCCCGGGCGGCGACCGCGAGGCCATGAAGCGCGGGATCATGGGCTCGATCGACGACTTCGCGGCCGAGCCCGCCGAGAGCGTGAACTACGCCTCGGCGCACGACAACCTGTCGCTCGTGGACAAGGTCGCGAAGGCCGCGCCCGGCGCGGACGCGGCCGCGCGCCGAGCGATGCAGCGACTGGCGATCGGCATCGTGCTGGTGAGCCAGGGCGTCCCGTTCATCGAGGGCGGCAGCGAGATCTGCCGCACCAAGGGCGGCGACCACAACTCGTACCAGTCGGGCGACGCGGCCAACCGGTTCGACTGGGAGCTGAAGGCCGGGTGCGACGACGTCAGCGACTGGGTGGCGGGGATGATCGCGATCCGCCGCGCCCATCCCGCGTTCCGCATGGCCGACGACGCGCAGGTGCGCGCCGCGGTCCGTTGGGTGGACGCGCCCGACGAGGCGCTCGCGTGGACCATCGACGGCGCTCCGTCGGGCGATCCCGCCGCGCGCGTGTTCGTGGCCCTCAACGGCGGGCCGGCGCCCGTGACGATCGCGGTCCCCCGCGGCCGCTGGCGGGTGCTGGCCGACGCCGATCGCGCGGGCACGGAGCCGCGCGACGCGCTCGGGGCCACGGTGACGGTGCCGCCGTATGCCATGGTGGTGGCGGCGGAGTGACGGGTTCCCCCGACGCGGGCCGGCCCGCGCAGGCCGCTCCGTACCATCGTGCGCATGCCTGACGCGTTCGACCCCGCGCCCTCCGATCGCTTCACGTTCGGCCTCTGGACCGTCGGAAACCGCGGCGCCGACCCGTTCGGGCTTCCCGTGCGCCCCGCGATGACGCCGGTGCAGCTGGTGCAGGGGCTCGGCCGCGTGGGCGCATGGGGCGTGAACCTCCATGACAACGACCTCGTCCCGTTCGGTGCGCCAGCCCCCGAACGCGACCGCATCGTGGCCGAGTTCCGTCGCGCGGTGGCCGACGCGGGGATGTGCGTTCCCATGGCGACCACCAACCTCTTCTCGCACCCCGTGTTCCGCGACGGCGCGTTCACGTCGAGCGACCCGCGCGTGCGCGCGTTCGCGGTGCAGAAGGCCATGCGCGGCATCGAGCTCGGGGTCGAGCTCGGCGCGCGCACGGTGGTGTTCTGGGGCGGCCGCGAGGGCGCCGAGACCGACGCGTGCCGCGACCCGCGCGACGCCGTCGCGTGGTACCGCGAGTGCATCAACGTGCTGTGCCACTGGACGCGCACGCAAGGGTGGGACCTTCGCTTCGCGCTCGAGGCGAAGCCGAACGAGCCGCGCGCCGACATCTACCTCCCGACCACGGGGCACATGCTCCACTTCATCTCGACGCTGGACCATCCGCAGATGTGCGGCGTGAACCCCGAGGTCGCGCACGAGACCATGGCCGGGCTCAGCTTCCTGCACGCCGTGGCGCAGGCCATGGAGTGCAGCAAGCTCTTCCACGTCGACCTGAACGCGCAGCGGATCGGCAAGTTCGACCAGGACCTCCGCTTCGGGAGCGAGGACCTGAAGGGCGCATTCTTCCTGGTGCGGATGCTCGAGGGCTGTTGCGGACGCCCCGGGTACGAGGGCCCGCGCCACTTCGACGCGCACGCGTACCGCACCGAGGACGTGGACGGCGTCTGGGACTTCGCGCGCGGGTGCATGCGGACCTACAAGGTCCTTGCCGCGAAGGCGAAGGCCTTCGACGCCGATCCCGAGGTGCGCGGCATCCTCGCCGGCAACACGTTCGCCGACGAGCCCCTCGGCTGCGCGGCGATGCTCGCCGCGAAGACGGGCGCGGGCGCATCGCGCATCCGCGCGCTTGAACTCGACCCCGACGCGATCGCCGCGCGCGGCCACCGGTACGAACGGCTCGACCAGCTCGCCATGGAGCACCTCATGGGCGTGCGCGGCTGACCCATGCGGCTCGCGCTCGGAATCGACCTCGGAACGCAGGGCGCGAAGGCGCTCGTGATGGACGTGGACTCGGGTCGCGTGGTCGGCCGGGGCTCCGCGCCGCTCGCCGTGGATGCGCCGCGACCGGGCGCGGCCGAGCAGCATCCCGACGCGTGGTGGAAGGCGATCGTGGCCGCCGTGCGCGAGGCGCTGGCGTGCGAAGGGGTGGACGCCGCGCGCATCGCGTCGATCGGCGTGAGCGGGCAGCAGCACGGGTGCGTGGCGCTCGATGCGTCGGACCGCCCCGTGCACCCGGCGAAGCTCTGGTGCGACACCGAGTGCGCGTCCGAGGCCGCGGCGCTCTCCGCGGCGCTCGGTCGCCGCGTGCCCGCGGGCTTCACGGCACCGAAGCTCCCGTGGCTGCGCGTGCACCGGCCCGATGCGCATGCGCGCATCCGGCGCGTGATGCTGCCCCATGACTGGGTGAACCTGCGCCTCACGGGGGACGCGTTCACCGACGCCGGCGACGCCTCGGGCACGGGATGGCTCGACGTCGCGGCGCGTGCGTACGACCGTGCGGCCATGGATGCGGTTGACCCAGGCCTTCACGCGTGGGTTTCGCGCATCGTGCCTCCCGACGCGCGCGCAGGCACCCTCCGCGCCGAGGCGGCCGCGGAGCTCGGCCTGCCCGCGGGAATCGCGGTCGCGCCCGGAAGCGGCGACAACATGATGAGCGCGCTCGGCGCCGGCGCCGTCGACCACGGCACGCTGGTGGTGTCGCTCGGCACCAGCGGAACCGTGTTCGGCGCGTCCGACGTGCCGGTGGTCGACCCCGAAGGCCTCGTCGCCGCCTTCTGCGACGCCACGGGGCGCTGGCTGCCGCTCGTATGCACGATGAACTGCACCGTGGTCACCGAGGAGGTGCGCGCGGCGTTCGACCTGCCGCACGACCGCCTCACGGCGCTCGCCGCCGCCGAGCCGCCGGGCGCGCACGGCGTGTCGTTCCTGCCGTACCTGCAGGGCGAGCGGGTGCCGGACTGGCCGCATGCCTCCGGTGCACTGGTGGGGATCCGTCCGGGCCTCATGCGCCCGGGGGTCATCTATCGCGCGGCGCTGGAAGGTGCCACGTTCGCGCTGCTCCACGGCGCGCGGCGCCTGGCGGCGCTCGGCGTCACCCCGCGCGAATTCCGCGTGGTGGGCGGCGCCTCGCGCAACGCCGTGTGGCGCCAGGTGTTGGCCGACGCGTTCGGCGCGACGCTCGGCTTCCCGGCCGAGCCGGAGTCCGCGGCGCTCGGTGCCGCGATGCAGGCGGCCGCGGTCGCGTCCGGCGCACGCGTCGCGGAGTTCGTCCGTGCGCACCCGCCCGCGATGTTCCCCGGGCGCGTGCACCCGCGGCCCGAGGCGGTCGCGGCAACCGCCGAGGCCTTCGCGCGCCACGAAGCGCGCGCCGCGGCGTGGGCGGGCTCCACCTGAACGGACGGGCGCGCGCCGCGCGCCGCCCGATCACCTGAACTCGTGCACCATGCGGTGCTCGTACCGCTGCCCGGGCCGCAGCACCACGTTCGGCCAACCGGGCATTCCCTGCTTGTTGATGCTGTCGGGGAACGCCTGCGTCTCGAGGCACAGTCCGTCGTGCATGCGGTACGTGGCGCCATCCTTGCCGGGGATGCCGTCGAGGAAGTTGCCCGAGTAGAACTGGATGCCCGGCTGGTTGCTCTGGATCGTCATCGTTCGCCCGCTCGAAGGGTCGTGCAGCACCGCGCACGTGCGCATGGCGCCCGGCTCGCCGTTCACCACGAAGTTGTGGTCGTATCCCCCGGGATCGTCCTTCGTGGCGGGCAACTGCCCGATGTCGCGCCCGATCGCCTTTGGCGTGCGGAAGTCGAGCGGCGTGCCTGCGACCGGATCGATCGCCCCGGTCGTAATGAGCGACGCGTCCACCGGCGTGTAGCGGTCCGCGGGCAGCATCAATTCATGCCCGAGGACGCTCCCGCTCGCGTGCCCCGCGAGGTTCCAGTACGAGTGGTGCGCCAGGTTCACGACGGTGGGCGCATCGGTGGTGGCCGTCATGCGCACGTCGAGCTCGTTGCGCGCCGTGAGCACGTACGTCACCTCGGCCGTCACGGTGCCAGGGAAGCCCTCCTCGCCGTTCTTGCTCACGTACGTGAACGTCACGCTGGGGCCGTCGGGGGTCATGGCGGGGTGGCCCGTCCACACCACCTTGTCGAAGCCCTTCGCGCCGCCGTGAAGCGTGTTCAGGCCGTTGTTCGCGGTGACGCGGAACGGCTTCCCGTCGATGGTGAACTCGCCGTGCGCGATGCGGTTGGCGCACCGGCCCGCGGTGCACCCGAAGTACTGCGTGCGCGCCACGTAGTCGGCGGCGGTCGGGCGTCCGAGCACCACGTCTGCGGCGCGGCCCTTCGCGTCCGGCACCCAGAGCTCGGTGACGATCGTCCCGTAGTCGGTGACGCGCATCGTCATGCCGTTTCCGTTGCGCAGGGTCCAGAGGTGGACCGGCGTCCCGTCCACGGTGCCCCAGTCGGTCATCGAGATGCCCGCGCCGTCATGCTGCATGGTGGTCCCGTGGGTTGCGCAGCCCGCCGTGCAGGCGAGCGCGAGGATGGCGATCGAGGTGCGCATCGGTGCTCCTTCCGTCCGCGGCCGTAGGGGTCAGAAGACGGTCATCCCGCCGTTGACGTGGATCGACTGTCCGGTGATGAAGCGGGCCGCATCGCTCGCAAGGAACGTGACCGCGCCGCCCACGTCCTCGGGGACGCCGAACGCGCCCATCGGGATGAGCGCCTCGTACGCGTCCTTGGCGTGCTGAGGGTCGTCCGCATGCCGCTCCACGGGGATCCACCCCGGCGCGACGGCGTTCACGGTGACGTGCCATGGCGCGAGCTCGGTGGCCATGCTGCGGGTCCACCCGACCTGCGCGCCCTTCGCCGCGACGTAGGCGCTGAAGTTCCCGACGCCGCGCTCGAAGACCTCGCTCGTGATGTTGATGATCCGCCCGCGGCGCACCGCCTTCATGTGCGGCAGCACCTCGCGCGCGAGCAGGTACGGGCTCTTCACGAAGAAGTCGAGCATCTGCTGGTAGAAGTCCCAGCCGTACTCCTCGATGGGCCGGTGCGGCTGCGCGGGGGTCGCGTTGACCACGACGACGTCGATCGGCCCCAGCTCGGCGCGGATCGCGTCGCACATGCGTCGCACGTCGGCCTCGTCGACGACGTCGCCCCGGAACAGGCCGCCTCGCAGGCCCTGCGCCCGGAAGTCCGCGAGCGTGCGCGCCGCGGTCGCCTCGTCGTTCAGGTAGTTGATCGCCACGCTCGCGCCCGCGCGCCCCAACGCCATCGCGATGCTGCGGCCGAGCCCGCGGGTGCTCCCGGTCACCAGCGCCACGCGTCCCGTCAGGTCGAAGTCATGCGACATGGCCCGGAGCGTAACGCTCCGGGCCATGGGGTCGGCGGTCACGGGCGGCGGGCCCGCCAGGCTCGCGGCCCGCGCGTCAGGTGCAGCCGAGGCCCCAACGCGAGAGCAGCGCGCCGAGGTCGATGCCGTCGACCGAGCCGTCGCTGTTCAGGTCGGCCGAACCGGCCTGGCCCCACTGGCTCAGGAGCACGCCTAGGTCGAGGCCGTCGACGTTCCGGTCGCCGTTGAAGTCGCCGAAGCAGTCCTGCTGGCAGGAGATGTCGAAGGACCCGAGGCCGCCGCCGGCCGCGCCCCCGATGCGGATGTAGTGGAACGCGCCGGCCACGGTCCGGAACCGGACGGACGAGGCGCCGTCGGCGCACCCGGCCGTGTCGTCGTTGCACGCGATCACCTGCGCGCCGGCCCCCGGGCATGTCGCGCCCGCCGCGTAGACCACGAGCCGCGTGTCGAATGCCGTTCCGCCGCAGAGCGTGACCGCGAGCTCGCCGTCGCACTCGGCCTGGTGCAGGAACCAGACGTCCTTCGCCATGGTCGTCGCGGCGTTCGTCGAGCAGCTCGACGGGATGGCGAGTGCGCCGTTGGTGGCGTTCGTCGAGTCGAACGGATTGGCACCGGCCACCGCGGTCACCGCGCCGGAGCATTCGTCGTTGGCCGGCGGCGGAATGGCGCCGGTGGCGACGGACACGTCGTCGACGTACCACGTGTCACCCGTGTCGTTGCCGTCGACGCGGAAGCGCAGGCGGAAGCGGTCGTGCTTGGCGTTCGCCGGCAGCACGTGTTCGTAGCGGGTGAACGCCGCGGGGTTGGTGCCGTTGGACGTGAGCGTGTTGAGCACCACCCAGTCGAGCGCGTTGTTCAGGTACTCGACGACGAACGTCTCGCCCGACTCCACGCCCGAGCGGTTCACCCAGTAGGAGGCGAGCACGTTGCCCGCGACGCCCGCGAGCTTGATGAAGTTCGTGCGGACCTCGTCGTCGTCGTAGGCGTTGGTGCCGGTCGAGTTGAGCGCCATCGAGTTGGGCGCGCTCGGCTCGCCGACCGCCGCGTTGTTGATCACCGCGCCGTCGCGGTACGTCCAGCGCTCGTTCGCGAAGGTGGTCGACGCGAAGTTCTCGATGAACGGCAGCGTCACCGCCTCGGGGCGGACGAAGTCGCAGCTCACCGAGTTCAGGTGGGCGCTCACTTCGTTCTGCGTGCGCGTGTTGAACTTCAGGTTGCTTCCCGAGATCCCGCCGCACGAGCCGTTCGCCGAGCACATGATGTTGCAGTTGGCCGAGCCGTCCGAGTCGCAGTGCGTGGCGTCCCAGTTGTGGCCCAGCTCGTGCGCCGACAGCGACGTGCGGAAGTTCGCCAGCGTCGTGTAGCGGCTCTCGACGACGCCGTACTGGATGCTGTTCGCCCCGGCGCACACGGCGCCGAGGTATGCAAGGCCGATGGTGCCGCCGGAGAACGAGTAGCCCGAGAACATGTGCGAGATGTCGCGGAAGATGCCGGACTCGGGGGCGGTGGCCCACTTCGCGCTGAACTCGTTGAGCCGGCCGTCGATCGTGGTCGTGGTGTACGGGTCGTCCACCGTGGACCGCACGACGATCGTCCCGATCTCGTGGAAGATGTTCAGGTCACGGTCGTAAACGGCGTTCACGTTGTTCATGACGAGCTCGATGTCGTTCACCGTGGTGTTGACGTTCGAGCCGTTCTTCTGGAAGAACTCGTAGTCGGTCTCGCAGCCGATCTCGACCTGGGACGGGGTCAGCCCCGCCGCGCCGCCCTCGCCGAGCTGGCGCTCGCCCTGGCGGCCGAACTTCTCGAAGCCGGGCCGGCCGACCGCGCAGCCCCGCCCGTCGCTGATCGCGTCGTTGGCGTTGAAGACCACGTGCGCCCCGGGCGCCGCCAGCGTCGCGCAGAAATCAGACATCGGCTGCACCACCCAGGTCTCGCCGTCCTCAAGCCGGATGATGCCGGTGAAGCCCGTCGGCAGGATCGAGCCGCTCACCAACGTGCCGGGGCGGGCTGCGAGCGTGCCGCGGTAGGTGCGGATCACCGGGGGTGCGGACGGCTCGAGCTTGCCGCCGCCGACGTCCACCAGCACCTGGTAGCGGTCGCTGCGGTTCGAGAACCGCTGGAGCTCGATCACCTCGAGCCCACCCCCAATCGGGAGCGTCAACGAGAAGGACGCCGGGAGGTTCCCCGGGAGTTCGATCATCCACGGCGTGTGCGCGAGCAGGCTCTGCTCGAGTTCGCACGAACTCTCCCGCCCTGCTGGGGCCCCGAACCCCCCGCGCGGAGCCTGAAGGGCCAGCGCGGTCGAGGAGGCGAGGAGGGCGGCGAGTCCTGCAATGGCAGTCTTCATCGGAGTGGATACGGCTCCGGGCGGGGTCCGGTTCATGGCTGAAAATTAGGCCGGGAATGAGGCCATGCGAGCGGGAAGGCTTGAGTTTGGGGTCCTTTTCAGAAACGCCCCGTCCGTGGAAGCATTGAAGTCTTATAACAACATTCCTCCCGATTTTCGCTGAGGCGTGATGGGTCCTGTCGGTTGTTTGCGTGTGGAAGGGTGCGTGCGCCCTTCCAAGGGCTCGCGCGTGTCGTTCCCGCCCGTTCCCGCCCGTTCCCGCCCGTTCCCTCCCGTTCCCTCCTTCCCATTCCGGAGTTTCCCCATGAGCCGTTCCCTCACCACCGTCATTTCGTTCGTCGCCGTCGCCGCCGCGACCTCGTTCGCCTCGGCCACCGTCACCAACTCCGCCGCGATCTACGAGATCTTCGGCAGCGTGACCGTCGCGCCGGGCTCGACCGCGACCTTCAACATCGGGGGCCGCAACTCGGGCCTCATCGGTCCCTCGGTCCCGCCGGAGTTTGACCAGTTCGTCGTCACGGGCGACTTCTCGCTCGCCGGCACCCTCCGCATCGCGCTGTTCAACGACTTCGTCCCCGTGCTCGGCGACAGCTTCACGCTGGTGCACGCGCTCGGCGACGTCACGTTCTCGGGCAACTTCACCGCCCCGACGCTCGGCGACGGCCTCTCGTGGCAGGTCGCGGTCGGTTCGGGCGGCATGTTCGGCGCCGAGGGCAGCACGCTCGTCGCGAGCGTGGTGCCTGCGCCCGGCGCGATCGCGCTGCTCGCGGTCGGCGGGCTGGTCTCCGGCAACCGCCGTCGTCGCTGACCGGGCACGGCATTCGATGAGGACCGCACCCCGGCGCGCGGGAACGCGCAGGGTGCGGCATGAGGGATCACGGGAACGCTCAGGAACGAGCAACGACACGCACGCGCGCGGCCGCCTTCACGGCCGCGCGCCGTGCTTTTTCGACGGTCGCCGCGTTCGCGAGCACCACGCCCATCCGCCGAAACGGCCGCACCGAGGGCTTCCCGAAGATCCGCACCTGGATGCCGGGCTCCGCGAGCGCCCTCTCGAGGCCGCGATAGGCGGGCTCGTGCGCGCTGTCGAAATCGGCGAGGATCACGGCGCTCGCGGCGGGCCCGCGGTACGCGATGCGCGGGATCGGAAGCCCGAGGATCGCGCGCAGGTGCAGCTCGAACTCGCTCAGGTCCTGGGACACCATGGTGACCATGCCCGTGTCGTGCGGCCGCGGGGACAGCTCGCTGAAGATGACGCGATCGCCCTTCACGAAGAACTCGACGCCGAAGAGCCCGGCACCCTCGGGGCCCGCGATGCGGTCGGTGATGGCCTTGGCCATGCGCTGCGCCTTGCGAACGAGCGCGGGCTTCATGGGGCAGGGCATCCAGCTCTCGCGGTAGTCGCCGCGTTCCTGCCGGTGGCCGATGGGCTGCACGAACGTGGTGCCTCCGCCCGCCGAGCGGCGGTGCTTCACCGTG
>Ga0169931_10005623_pt1 | contig 19052 bp, 20 predicted proteins | sample Kivu_15m_20L_FD_129675 | JGI IMG/M metagenome (GOLD analysis project Ga0169931, IMG submission 129675) | Freshwater microbial communities from Lake Kivu, Western Province, Rwanda to study Microbial Dark Matter (Phase II) - Kivu_15m_20L... | ecosystem: Environmental > Aquatic > Freshwater > Lake... | reverse complement strand
CCCTAAACCTCAGTAATACCTATAATCTTTAAATCTTTATTATTATTTAATTCAGATTAAATAATGGTTTTAAATAGATAGGTAAATTAAATCGATTGTTTTATTAAAGTAAGATTATATCATAGTTTCATTATATAAGTAAGTTTAAATAAAGTACATAATACAAAAGTAAGTTTAAATCATTGTTTAAATACATAGGTAAATCTAATATTGTGTTTATATAAACATGTTTATTTTATTGTTTGGTATTTTTGTATATTTTTTTTATATATTTATATGTTTATACTTCCATAGGTCCAATCTCTAAGATTTGCATATTTCAATGCTTGCAGTAGCACTAGCTCTTAATTTTTTTATCGATATATACCCGTGGGCATTAAAATAACCAGTTTTTTATTGAAATCTTTAAGTATTTGTTATTTGTAAAATCAGATCAAATATTAATTGAAGTCTTTAATAACTAGCGCTTGCCGACTTAAAAAACTGATCAACACTGGCACTTGCTGCCTTCTTTTTGTTCTTGTTTAATTGTGGTGGATATTCTTATGTTTTACTGTTTGGCTGTCTTATGTTCGAAATCTTTGTTGACTTCCTTAACTAACATCTCAATCGCATCTTCTACTCCTTCGCCTGTTTTAGCGCTGACTTATGCGAACATTAGTCTGGAGTTTTCTGCTCCTAGTCGCTATAGAAGCCTTTATCCTTCTCTTTCTGACACTGTCCTCGCTTAGACTAGGTCCTTTTTGTTGGCAAGGATCAATTTAGGGAGATTTGGGGGTGCTTTTTCGTTGATTTGTGCCATCCATATGATCATATTCTAGAAGGACTGCCTGTCGATTACTGAGTACGCCAGAATGATGCCTGCCGCCCCTTTATAGTAGGTTTCAGTGATAGTTCGGAAGCGCTACTGTCAGGCAGTGTCCCATATTTGCAGTTTAACTGTACGATTATCGAGGTAAACGGTTTTGGCCTTAAAGTCTACGCCGATAGTTGCCATGTAGCTGCTTTTGAACTGTTAGCCTACAAAACTAAGAATGAGGTTGGTTTTTCGGACTCCGCTGTCTCCGATGATGATGAGTTTGGCAAGTATGTCGTGGCTCTACATGTGTTTTCCCAGCATTTATTATTACATCCTAGTCTATGCCATAGAACAACTAGTTTAAACAATCAAATAGTATTCTCCTGGTAATTTTGTTTAAAAATAAATTATGGATAAAATCAATAGAAAATTAATTTTTTAGTAATCTTGCAATAAACTATCAATTTTTAAAATAATTTATAGTTTTTATTCAATCGAGTAAAAATGTTCCTCTTTCTTGTTGTTTTGATAATAATTGTACATAACATGAAACTATTGCGTTTTTCATGGGGCGTAGTCAACGAGGCCTACCACTACTCTCGACGTAGTCTTGGACGCTTCCTCAGAGAGGCTGGACTTGAACTCGATCGCAGGGGATCTAGACTAGTCAACGACATCGCCTACCTCGAACCACTGAACCGACACCGCAATTTACTAAGCATTGAAGAACACTCACTCGCTATCTCCCCCTCTACTCACATTGCTCCCAATGCCACAGTCTATGGTACTGTTTTTTTTGCCAGAGATGGCTACGTAGGTTTTGGGGCAGTGGTTGACGGTCTGGCTAATCCAGTGCGTATAGGCGCAAACACAAAAGTGGGTGATAATTCAACTGTACAGTCTGCTTTCTGGGTACCTGACGATGCCTTCCCCTTGTCGACTACTATTGGAAACAATGTGAACATCGACCATTCTTGCAACATCACCAATGCCATAATCGACGACGGAGTGACTATAGGATTCAGGTCAGTAGTCATGTAGGGCGCTCAGATCGAAAGAGGGTAGTTTTTACATAATATAGAGCAGTGATTGCTCCAAACTCCTATGTGCCAGCAGGTAGCCGCATCCCTGAAAACACTCTGTGGGCGGGCAACCCAGTGACTTTCGTAAAACAGCTATAACCCTACTAACAGAGACTCATCCAGCAAAGAATAGAGGAGGTCAGGGCACAAATCGCATAAGAATCTCTGGCACAGTGATACACAAACTAACATAATAGCTTACATACACAAACTAACATAATAGCTTACATACACAAACTAACATAATAGCTTATATAAAATGAGCATATGTTTATCGGAATATCAAATATCTATAAATAACAAATTACAAATATTAAAAATAATTAATCTATTAAATATTTAAAATAAATTTAACTCAATCATTTGTCTACTTACGCCTTGAATTGTTTGCGCACTCTGTCGAGTTCATTCAACGGAGAATGTCTAGGCATATCCTAGCGTGAAGCGATCTCTTCTTTGAACCACATGTGCCCAAGAGCCTTCTTAGCAGTTATTCTCTTCTTTGGGTTAGCTGTCAGCATTTGTCTTAGCAGATCGACCCCATGCTAGCTTAAACCAGTCTCACCTTTAGGCACTGTTTAGGCTATTTTGTTTGTAGGGTATTTTTTACCCATCACGTAAATGTGGTTTTTTAGGGACTTTATATCCGGCCAGGACTACTCAGTTGGCGAACCCACCGCTCTGAATATCAGATCTAGCTGCTATAGTTCAGTTTTGCCTCTAAAAAGGGGTTCTCTGAGCACTATTTCAGCCATGATGCAGCCAACAGACCACACATCGAGTTCCGTCGAATAGCAGTACTCGCCCAATAGCAATTATGGCGGTCGATACCACATCGTGATGACTTCCTGTGTCATTAAAGCCTGCGTGGCCTTCCTGGCAAGTCCAAAGTCACAAATTTTGAGTATGCCTTAGTTGGAGTAAAGCAAGTTAGATGTCTTCAAGTCCCGATGCACTATTTTGCGCTAGTGCAGGTAGGCCATGCCTTACAGTAGGTCCTTCATGAGCCTCCTTAGCTGCCCCTGCTTGAAACTGACTTCCTTTAGTAGCTATTTCAGCTCATGGTCAAGGTACTCCATCACGATGTACACTTTGCTTTTGTCTTTGGAGCCTGCCACCCGTGTGATCTTAATGATGTTGGGATGGTCCAGACTGCGCAGAATAGATATCTAGCGCAGAGAAGTTATTGGAAAGTCACCACCCTAGGTTATTTTTAGTTTTTTTATGGCAAAAATGCGACCAGTGGGTACTTAAAGAGCTCTGTAGACTACTCCATAGTTGCCCTCGTGTATTTTGTTGATTCGTTGGTAGCAGTTGATGTCTTCGCAACCCTATCGTAGGCAACATCCCTTTAGTTTGAGACTAGCCGGCTTCATCTATCCGTTTTCATGTTCATTTTAATAATTGATCTATTATTGCTCATGTAAGTCCGATGGTCTTGATCTTTTGAATTCTCGTTGCGAGTCTAGCTACATTCTGTTTATATTTAATTATCGAAATGCTGATGATGAGTCAAAGAAGTAGTTTTTAATAATAAATCTCTAAAGGTTGTAAATGGGTGTTTGATGCTGATAGAGTGCATATAAAAGTGGCGCTTTCTTCATGATTTAAATCATTTTGGAGGTTAAACGCATATCCAAAAGATCTCTAGTAATACATAAAGATTAATGGCCGACTACTAAGTCCTGGAAACATCAATAGCCAAGGTCACTCTAGGCTTGCTTGTTTTGCTTCAAATAGCCACAATATCATATGGATTCAACGCCCACTTCGGCTAGTACTTGACTATTGTGCTAATCCTGATGAGCCTGCCTTTCGCATATTTTGGTCTAAACTACTTGGGCCTGAGACCTGCTTACCCTGCCAGCCACTACAAATCACACACTGACTCGCTGTGGCTGCTTCAGGAACATACCAGGAAGGCAGTCAATGCGCTTATGACCAGTCCTGCTTTCAGAGCATGGCGACAAAAAAGATAAAAGAATATGGAAGCATAAGGACAAACAATTATATCAGGATAAGTATAAAACGATCGTGTTAGTGAAGCTAATAAGTAAATAGAGCAGATAGCTTTAGAGCTACTGTAAAAAGAAGAAATCATTTTCGCAGATTGAGTTCTTTTATGTGATTATCTTATTTATATGAGTTCTATACTGTAATTATCTCACTTATATGAAAATAAGTATATTTTTAAGTGTTCTTTGAAAATGTTTAATTGGCGATTGGTAAGTAAGATTTTAAGTGAGTGAAATGCTTCAAGTTAATGATTGTAAAAAATCATCGGTAGTAGAGGTCAGTTTATCAATACTTACTGACTCCTTAGTAATTTTCTTGCTTATTAATTGTTTTGCTATATTTTTGTTTGTAAACGAGCCTGCATAGTTCTTCTGAGGTTTAAAGTCCCCTGTATTTGTCGATGAATGGGTGTTGCTTTATGGTCTGGGTGTCTGGGCGTTTGTTTGGGTTTTTCCTGAGAATGAACTTGACGAAGCTACGCAGCTCGGAAGAACCGGCTTGCATCTAGACCTATTAAGTCACGATCTTGCCAAGTTCTTACCTGTGAGCTATTCCGAAGGGATTGTCACCTGTCACTAACTAGTGAGTCAAAGCACCAATCGCCCAAACATCAATCTTAGAGTTGTAGCGTTGCCCCATAAGGATCTAGGGCGAAAGATAGAGGGGAGTGCCGCAGAGAGTGGAACGAAAGGAGCGGGGACAGTGTACTGACCACCCGAAATCGCATATTTTGGCCATGCCCTGAGTCATATAAGATGTACGTGGCAAAGAACTATGTTTTAGAGTTTGATGTCGCGATGGATAACGTCCAGACCATGCATGTAGTGCACTCCCTAAAGCACCTCTCTCACTACTATTGACGCAGTTTCCTAGGGAAGAACTCTGCTTTTCTATAACAGATCGTAGAGATGACCGTCACATGCCAGCTCCAACACCAGGTATACGTTAGCTTGATCTGAGAAGAAGTCGTATAGTTTGATCAAGTTGGGATGGTTCATATACGATTGAATCTTAATTTATCGAGCCAGTTGAGTAATGGCTTTGTCGTTTTCCTAGGAAGTTCCTTGGCGGAGACTGCTTTTCTTGATGATCTTGAGTGCCACCATAAAACCAGTTAGTTTGTGTCTAAATGAATAGGAAGGTACATGGCTAGGTAGACATCTCCGAAACGACCCTTCCCTAGCAACTTAAGCTTCAGGTAGGCCTATATTCTGTGCGTTTCAGCCAACACTAAAGCCTTTGGGCTTTGGCACATGGTCGAGTTGGTCTATCTCAGCTTATCTTCATTCAGGGGCTCAATCGACAAACGCCTATGCATGTGTGTGAGTTGGGGTGGTGTCAATAGCTGTTGTTAGTTTTATTGTTTTATTACTCCTTGTTTTTATTTGTCTTTAGGAGGTTGCTGGTTGTGTTTGTGTTTCCACTACTTTATGGATTTGAAATCGACGCAGGTGCGGTTGATTTGCGACCTACGTGGCACAACGGCATGTTCCTGTTATTGTTCTATGAGATGTCTCATTGTTTGTAGACCTTGGGAGGGTCTGCTGTGGTGGGCGGGTAGTGGTCTAGTGCGAGTGTCTGCTAGTGAAGAGAAGGGTCTGATGGGGGGAGTTAGTTGATGGTGTTGTGTTAGTTGATGGTGTTGTGTTAGTTGATGGTGTTGTAGTTATTCTGAGTGGTGCATTCTTCTATTAATGTTTATAAATAAAACGATTAAAGACAGGAAGCGTTGTGCATAAGCTTAAAACTGCATAACGAACAAATGCATGATACGACAAATATTGAAGATCAGCAGCATTTTGTTACAAAACTATCAACAAATATTTGCTTGAAAATCTTAATAGAGAAAGTTCAGTTTTTACAAATACTTACGGTAATATTGTATAGTGAATCATAAGAAAGACAAAAAATATTATTGTTTGCTAAGCTTTATGACAAACTATTCATATCGTAAAAACAATCTTTATTAATCAATTTTATAGTGACAGAATATAAGAGTTGATCATGGTTGCTTGGACTATACTTCATTGTGGTACGATGGACTATAGTTCATTCTATACCCAGGTGCCTTCTATAATGCGTCCATCCAAACAGTGGAAGGCCCCTTTACCATCCACCATATCTTCCTTGAATATTCCCTCGAAGTACTATCCATTGGCCAGTTTGAGTCTGCCCTGGCCCTGTTTGAGGTCGTCATTGAACTGTCCTGCCTTATGAATGGGTTACCTTCGAAGTACTACCAGTAGTCGTTGATTTAATCGAAGTTGGTGTAGTCGAAGGCCGTGCTGAATGCCTGGGGGTGCTAGTTGTAAAGCTTGCCTTTGCCCTGGAACTGATCGTGCACCCAGTGTCCTTAGTAGGCTACCTTATTGGACTGGTAGTAAAGCACTCCGTAGCCGTGCATAGTGTTGTTCTGCCATTCTCCATCGTAGCTGCCACCGTCTTGGTAATAAAATTTACCTCTTCCATGGCGTTTTCCGTTCAGTTTGTACCCGCAGTAACGACTGCCAAACTTGAAGTTCTAGTCTACATACACAGGCTGGTCAGTAAGGGCACTAGTGGATATTTTGGAATCGGGGAGGGAGGGCAGTGGGCCTACTGATACTTTGGAGTCAGGGAGAGGGAGGGGACTGGTGGATAGTTTGGAGTCGAAGTGGTTGGAGAAGGAAGACTGGAAGGTGCGTGCGTTAATAGGCGACTAAGACCTTAGCTAATAAGCTGACGGCTTGAAGTAGTTTTCATTAAAGGCAAGGGAGTTATTGCTTTTGTTAGGCATGGAATCCTGTAAGCCAATATAGGAATCTACGTGATTGTAGTTATTGTTGTGAGTCTATGCGTAAGGCAAGCAGTTGCCTGTATAGTACAAGTAGTTACCTGTGTAGTGCGAAGACATAGGCTGATTGCTGGAATATATAGGATAGACTACTGAATGACTACTGGGCTGCTGACTGATTATATCTGTATTGAGCTTGTAGCTGGCTCTATGCTAAGCAGAAGCCTGATAAGGAACCGATGGTTTGTTGCCATCATAAAGATTCTGCTGAGTATTGGTATGGGGCTGAGGTTCGTATGGATTGTCTGCTAGTTTTTTTGAGGAAAGTCTACGGTGGTTGCTTTGTCGATGTTTTTGGGGGGAAACTCTTTTGATGAACTGCCTTGAAGCTGATTTTGATTTACTGTTGTTTGGTACATTTGGTTTTAGTGAATGGATCATTGAGGGTTGATTGAGCAGAGGAATATAGGCTGGTTGTTGCTGAATCGATGACCTTTAGTATGTTGGTGGCTAAAAGTTAGTTTTCTATTGAAGTTGATTGTAAGTTTTGTAGGAATTTATATTAGATTAGTAATTTTTAGCCATCTAGCAGCTGTTTCTGTTAATCTAATTATGGCTTTTAAAGTTGTTGCGGAGTAGATTCTAGCTATTGCCAAAACTGTTATATTGTTTATCGTTTCCATAGTTGTCCATGTTGTTGTAGTTATTTCTACTGTTAGTATTCATTGGACTGTATTTTTGATAGCTATTGCTGTGGTTTTCTTGGTTGTATGTGGCAAACTTGTTCAGATCGATCCAGTCTGGTCTCGTTCTAATGTCGCTTCTGAGCATAAGCTACAGCATCTGTCTCAGTTATTCTTCGTAGTTGTTGCTGAACCTGTTGAGTTGTTGCTACAGCTTGTGGTAGTTTATGCTCGCATACTGGTCCAGGTAGCAGCTGTTTTGACTTTAGAGCAGGCCACACTACAGCACTAGCATACCCAGAATGAAAACATCGTTTTTGAAGGAGTTCTTGTTGACTATGGGTCTTTAATTTTATATACTTTAGCATTCCTAGGGCGATAAGTATATCTGCTGAATATGCCTGTTGTGGTAAACTCTGTCCATGTTGGTCTGCAAGCCCAGACAAAGTGGATCAACGATACGCACGTTGCCTTAAGACTACATTAGAATGGTTTTAGTGGTAATGCATTCATGCTTAAGTCCCTTTCGTTGTAACTAAGCTAATCCCATAACTGAGCAGGCCAGGATGGACCATAGCTACTTGCTTTCGAAGGGCTTCTGTTGCTTATATCGTTATTCTATCTAGTCTGCCAGTGATTTGTGAGGGAACTGCCAGAGCGCGTATACTTTGTAGCAATTGGAACACATATGGTCTTCGGTTGCCTACTAGGCTGCTAGATATATATGGGCTTACCCTCCAGTTATGTCAGGTGCATGTGCCGCACTGACTTCCTCTGCCTTAGCTTTTAGCTGGTAAGCGTGAACTCCCTCACCTCGCTGAACACCATCTCCCGCAGCAAGTACTCCTTCTTGGTGTGCTTGTGAGTGAGGAAGGTCAAACTCGGGTCTGAACTCTTTTGTTATAGGGTGTATTGGCTAAGCAGGGGTCCGCCTTATTTAAAAGGATTTGTTTAGGATTGTCCCATTTATATTATTCAAATTATTAAAATAGGATGCAAATGACTATAAGGCAGTCTGCCTTAAAAATATAGTAAAAAGTGAATGTAATGTTATTCGATGTTTGTGATTTTATTCATTTAAAGGGAAAACAGCCTCTAATAATATTAGGAATAATGAATAAGATTGTAAATAAAAAGTTAATTTTGTTAGTATATTTTATCACCACCTCAGATGGCCCAAAGAAAAACTCACAAATACAACTCCAACAACATAACACAACCAAACAATACTCCAAGACAACCAAACAATACTCCCAGATAGTCCTTTTCCCTCATTTACAACATACAGCAACTGACTTAGCCGGTGTTTGGAGTAGTTCAGAGCATCATCCACCAGTCCCTGCCCAAACCAACCACTGCCACTCCCAACACACCAACCACTGCCACACCCAACACACCAACCACTGCCACTCCCATCACATCTTCTAACAAAGAGCACAACAATAGGCAGAGATCAGCATCGACTAAGAACACTGTTTCAGGCAACTACAGCAGTTGGAAGGAGAACGACTTCAGGGGCAAGGTGGAACAGGTGTTTAGAGGTAAAAAGAGCAGGTATGTGAAGATAAGCGACTACTCGGATACTTCAATCGACAGATTAAATGCTAAGCTTGACGAGTACTTAATGCGGTACAACAGCTACGAGCAAATGAAACAGATGCAGTTCGCTCTCTGATTATATCGAGTTTATTATTACTATATCTAATTATTATTACTATATCTAATATCATCGTGTTTCTTAATACTATTTCTGATTACATCGAGTTTATTACTACTAGCTCATAAATAAAAAGAAAACTACTATTTCTGTTGTTTTTTTATCTTTTTATTAAATCGATAGGTGTTGTGACTGTTGATGACGTCAGGCGATAGAATGATGCTTAGGCATTCTAATGGGTGGCCTATATATATATTGTTGATGGCTGAGCAGTCTAAAACTGCAGCCGTAGGAGTGCTTCAGGCCCTACTCCATGCCTTGGTGGGCAGCACCAACAAAAAAGTGTTTTCGGGTGTCCTCCTGGCAATCATCGGCTACCTGCTCTACATGAAGAACAAGAAGTCATCCACCGACCACATCAGTCTCAAGGACGACAAAAATAAAAAGAGCGTAGTTTTATTAGTATGTAGAAGGGCGGTCGCGGACAGGTAGACGGTATTTTCTTGGCCAGAATTAAAACTCTTTTGAAGATAGTGATTCCTACCTGGAAGTGCAAGGAAGTGCTGGACTTGTGCCTGCTGACTGTTTTCCTGGTGCTGAGGACCTACCTGAGTATCTACATAGCTGCTCTCAACGGCACAATAGTAAAGTCGATAATTGAGGGCAACAAGGAAATGTTTATCGTGCGCGTGTGCTACTTGGGACTCATAGCTATTCCTGCTTCCTTTGTTAACTCTTTCCTCGACTTCATCAATAAGCGCCTGGCTATTAACTTCAAAAAGCGACTCACTAACTACTTCCACTAGTCTTATCTTAAGGACATCACTTTCTATCACCTCGGCAACCTTGATAGCCGCATCTCCAACCCCGACCAGCGACTAACCGCAGACATCGAGAAGTGGGCCAGCTCACTTGCACTCATCTACTCCAATTTCTCCAAACCCACCCTCGACATCATACTGTTCTCCCGCAAACTATCAGAACTAGTGGGCTGGCAGGGACCCACCATAATCATCCTCTGGTACGTTTTCTCAGGCTACCTCATGAAACTAGTTTCCCCGGCTTTCGGCAAACTAACTGCTATTGAGCAGCGACTGTAGGGCGAGTACAGGGCAGGACAGACTGGAGTGGTGCATCACTCTTAAGAAATAGCCTTCTACAAGGGCAACGACTGGTAAAAAATGAGAATAAACTCGCTCTTCAACGTAACTAGTCTTTGACTTAGAAATTCATTACTCACAGCGAGTCGATCATAAACAAAAAGCTATTTATGGGGGTGTGGGACTCCATGATAGTCAAGTACGGCGCAGTCATGGTGGGCTACGCTATTCTGGGTCTACCTGTGTTTGGACCTGGCAACGAAGAGTACCTCAAGAAGGTGGGCAATGACTAAAGCGCAATCACCAGAGACTACATCCGCAACTCATCTCTGCTCATCAATCTGGCCAAAGCAGTCGGAAGACTAGTCATCTCCTACAAGTAGGTACAGCAACTAGCTGGCTACACTACTCTCGTATACGAAATGAAAGAAGTTCTAGGTGATCTTGAGACCAAAAAGTTCAAAAAAACACAAATAGTGGGGGAGGGTGAGAACAAGGAGCTCAGAATGGACGCAATCAACGTGATGTGCTCAGGCACTATAATATAAACCGAGGACTTCATCAGATTCACTGATGTCCCCCTTCAATCTCCCAACGGCGATGTCTTCATCAAAAGTGCCTCCTTTTAGGTCAGAAGAGGTGTCAATACAGTGGTGACTGGGCCTAACGGATGCGGAAAGAGCTCACTTTTTAGAATTCTAAGTGGATTGTGGCCTTTGAGTGGAGGAGTGCTGTAGAGACCTAGCATGGATAAGCTGTTCTACATTCCTCAGAGACCTTACTTGCCTCCTGGGACTTTAAGGGATCAAGTGATTTATCCTCATTCGAGACAGACCATGCAACGTAAGGGCTTTGACGATGACTACCTGAGGCAGCTTCTAAAGTATGTTAAATGCGACTACATCGAGGGTAGATAGGGCGGTTTTGATTCCGTCAACGACTGGGCTGACGTTCTGTCGGGCGGGTAGAAGCAGCGAATGGCTATGGCGAGACTGTTCTACCATAGGCCACTGTTCGGCATACTGGACTAGTGCACTAGTGCGGTGAGCATGTAGATAGAGGCTGAATTATATACTAAAGCGAAGGAGTTAGGTATAACATTGTTCACAGTGACCCACCGTAGTTCTCTTTTCAAGTTCCACGACTACAAGATACTGCTGGACGGCAACGGAGGCTTTTAGACGTAAAAACTGAATAACTGAAACTGATCAATAAGATCTGTCCATAAATATATATTTAGTTAGTTTATTTATAAAAATTACCTAATAAACTATTAACTCAATAAAGAATACTAAGACTACACTGAATAAGTATACAAATCTGTATAAAAATTAAGTACTAAATGCATACAGAAAAAGTAAAGTGAAAATTAAAACATTTAGAAAAGTAAAGTAAAGTGAAAATTAAAACATGTAGAAAAACCAAAGTAAAACTTATTTAAGTAGTATTTCATTTAACTGAAAAAAACCAAGTAAAGTATCAGCCCTTGTCCAGTATTAGCAAGTAAAGTATCAGCACTTGCCCAGCATTCCTTGTTATTTGAGGACTGCTAGCATTTGTTCTCCTATTTTGAGTTGGCAGTTGTTGTGGTCCACCAGGTAGTACTTGTTCTCGTCCAGCAGGAAGCCCTCACTGTCCACGTGATAAGTTCCTATGTTAAACCACACTTACTCTAACGTACCACTACCTACTTACTCTAGCGCAACACTGCCTACTTACTCTAGCGCAACACTAGCTGCTACTTGCGACAACTGTGATTGTCTCTGCGAGGAACACACTACAGGTTAGTTTTGTCCGTGAACGTATTGCCCCCTGCTACTTACTTGCTGTTTCCCGCTCCTGGTGTTTACTTGTTATCAACTAGTATTATTTATTTGGTTTATACAGTGATGGGTCTGAAACATTGCTTATTGCTGATCCTATACTCCGATAAATGTTTTTAAGTTCTTTAGTTGATGGCACTAAGCTGAGATTGCATCACGACGAGTTGATTCTTTGTTGCATTAACTTGTTCCTCAGCACTGTTTAGTTTGCCCTAAAAACACGTAGTCTTGCTAGTTTGCACCTAGAGTAGTCTACTCACTTGCTATAACTGTCTGTTTACTTGCTATAGCTGTTAGCTGCATTCATTTCTTATATTTTTTTACACACTGTTTAGCTTATCTTATAGTTCCTGGCTGTGTTTGGCGTCCTTGTTTTTGAAGCCTTCGAAGAGTTCGCTTATTCTAGTGCCCAACACCCTTATCATCTTAGTCTGCTACCCATTTTCGATAGATCCCAGCTGTGCTTGTACTGAGCCGAGTATCTGCTGATGTCGTTGTATTTTTTACTAGAATTAGGTGAAGTGTTTGCAGTTGAACTGGTATACTTCAAACTGTTCTTTCTTCAACTGGTTCAGCTACTTCTCAACCTGCTAGTTGCGACCTATTTTGACCTATTTCTATCTTATCCTTCGTAGTTATTCCTAGTTGGCCTTGACTCTTGCTTACAGTTACTGCAATCGTTGAGTCCACTCTGCTATACTCTAAGCTGGACTATCCTTGGGTGTTTCTGCTGCCGATATGTTGTTTTTATGGTCTTTCCAGTTGTTGGCAGACAGGTAGCTGTTTCTGGAACACTAGCTTTTCCTGCGATACTAGGGTGGGTGGGCATTAGTAAGTGTTTGTATGGCTGGGGTGGGCTGCATGGTCAGATTGGCCTGTATTCTAGCCCCTATGTTTTCCCTATTGAAATTCTAAAAGGAGCAGTCGTTATTTTCCTTGTGGCTTCTGAACTTGCCCTGAAAGGACTAGTTGCGGGTGATGGTGGGCTGGGAGGGAATAGTTTAGACGCAGCTGTGCCTGTAGTTGTGTTGCTGGGTGTGCATTTCGATGGTTTTATTGAGGGCGTCTGCTGTTTTGTTGAGGGACTGGCGTATGTTGACTTTGGACTTGGAGGGATTGAGGTGGGGCTCTAGAGTGTTGTTGGGTGACCATATTTAGCTGTTCTGCAAGGGGTTGTTCTGGGAGCGATCGGTGTAAAGGCTGTTCATGAGAGAGTTTCTGTTAATGTAGCTGTATTGCATAGAGTTCTAATAGAATAATAACAAACAAGCAGAGATAGATTTCTAAAAATAGTAGTAAAAAACAGTCAGGCATAATACTATCAAACAACCAACTATAATCCTGATAAAAAAACAAAATAAAAATCAGCAAGCGTAAACAATTAATATTTGATGTAAGGTCATTTTCAATAAGTTTAATTAGAACAGCATGCGCTTAATGAGCATACTGCCACGATAGCCATTGATCATTCAATTCCGTCGAAACTGGAGTCGTAGTAGCCACCGAAGTCACTGTAGTTAGCCACCCCCTACAACTACTAGCTCTGACTATACACTCCTCTCGATTATTGACTATAAACTGCTCTCGATTATTGACTATAAACTGCTCTCGATTATTCCTTCTCTTTGTTTGCCTACTCATTTTGTTTGCATTCCTCATTCTGTTTGTTCGTAGTTGCTTACTCATATAGACTCCACTCTGGCCAGTCGCTGAATCGTTAGGGCACCCACACTCTCAGTATCTGACTGGACCACACCCACACTGAGTCCAAACTGCGCACGAAGTAGCTGCCCTCCTCGGTCTGGATCCTCACCATCTGCTTGGTTGAGTTAGACACGAAATACCCACTGACTTGCGTGGTAATGGTGTCCTCCCATGCGCTATCGGCCAGCCTTTACGATACCTTCCTGTGGCTGTAGGTAGAAGAAAAAGCTTTATTGGTGATGCCGGTGGGAGTTGTCCTCATGAGTACTAGTTACGAACAGTGCTGTTCTATCTTCACATTGGCCATCCCACTCTCTATATCCTCCACTGGCTTGTAGGTAAATCTAACTGGATGGTAGCACTTTTGCGAGTTCTACTCCTTCACTTGTTTGTTCTACTCCTTCACTTGCTTCTATATTTTGTCGGTGGGCTAATAAGTTTTCTACCTGTACTTTTTCTTTTTGGATTTTAGTCTGTTGGATCTGTCGTCCTCGATGAGGTCGTCGTCGGAACTGTAATCATAGTTTTCCTTATCAGAACTACCCTTCCCTTGCGATTCCTGAATATTTATTTGGATTTTTTGTTAGCTGTCTATCTTAAGTTCTCCCTCCTTAGGGTATACATCGTCGCTAATGTTTTATTTGTTAAAGCTTTACCCGTATTAATGACTTTGCTTGTTAAAGTGCTATCCGTATTCGTTGCCGATGTAGTCGTAGTCTTACAAGTATTGGTCGTGGTGCTTTTAAAGGGAAGGCATGTCGCTGTTGTTTTCCATGGATGAGCTGCGCTAAAGTCCCTTGGGTTGGACGAGTGGACTGTTCTAGTCCTCCTAGTTCATGGGTTGCAGCTCTATCTGCATGGCTTCAGGCTAAGCCTCCTACTCCACTACTAGCTATGTCAAAGCGTGTTTAAAATGTTGTTAATGGCCATTTTAGGCTTTAAATGAGCTTTGCTTTGGTTCTTAGTGCACTTTATGCTACTACCATCCCTCGTATTCAAGCTGAGTCCTTATCTTAGGCTTTATCTATTGCATTTATACTTATTTGTTTTGCTAAATGTATGCTTATTTGCTTTGTTATTACTGAGACATCTACTAGCTTATCTTCTCAAGACCCTCCCTTCTATTCTACTCTTTAGCTTGAATAGTATACTACTGTTGAACTTGAGTAGTATACTACTGTTGAACTTGAGTAGTATACTACTGTTGAGCTTGAGTAGTATACTACTGTTGAGCTTGAATGGGCATTTCTTTTTGAATTTTACCCACTACTTCCTCATATATTCTTTTAACATTTTTGCCCACTTCTTCCTTGCTGATACCCACCGACCCATTGTAGCCATACAAACTCTTTGTTTGGTCTAAGTAGTGCAGAGTAAACTATTCAAAAAAATCAACATACTTCGCGTATATGTAGTTAGGAGGTCCTAGGTTCCAAATATAATGGCGAATGTACTAACTTTCGTTGCATAGTTTAAGTAGGGCCTGCAGGCACAACACCACTAGGTTTTACAAACGCTTTTTTTGCATAAAAATAGTCTAGAGGAGTGAAGTGCCAGTCTAGAGATGCAGAGACGACTGGAAATCGTATATTCTTTACTAGAGCGAGTAGGCGTTCATCGCAGAGAGGACTTTGCTAATAGTAGACACCACTAGAGCCTGCTGGCCGATAACCCAGAGCAGTCTCAGGTGCTGATGGGGGTCGTCGATTATGCAGAACTAGTGGAGGACTTAGAGGTAGGGCTGGACTGTTTCGTAGTTGGCCTTGCTGAGTCCCCTCACAATCACCATGGAGATCTTCTCGCTGGCAGCTAGATTGTGGGGACAGATCAGTCTCACCACCTTGCAAGCAATATTCTCGTAGTTGTCGTGGATCAGCTTGTCTATCAAGTGGAAGTTTATGAGTATGGTGCGCTAGTCAGCAGACAAAGCCACGCCTTAGGCAGAGTAAAAATTAAGTAAAGACTCCACTGTGCGCAGCAACATGATGAAGTTAGGATTAGCGTAGCTACTGCCTATGGTAGGTCTGTCTTGGTATATTTTAAGGGGTGATTTCTTGTCAAGGAAGTAGTCCAGGAAATGCTTTATGACTTCTTTGCGCATCATGTAGTTGGCTGCCGCTTTGGACTTGGTGGACAACTAGTACCAGAACTCAAAGTATTGGTTAAACTTGGTCCAGCACTTGGAAACAGTAGTAGGGATCAAGGCAAACAGGGCATCTAAGAAACTCATTACCATCTGGTTGTCTTGGTCAGGATCATCAGCATGTAGAGATAGTACCCTATGGTCGATAAGATAGCCGAAACAGTTGGAAAGGAACGTAGCTATATTTGTTCTTACGTCTACCTATGAATTCTAAATAAGAAGTGAGACTAGATTGGAGTTGTAAGTGAGTACTTGTCTGAGGTCAGATGGGTACTGCTTAATGTACAGAGATAGGGAATGCAATAGTTCCTTGAAGGCGGGGGACTTGAGCCAGAAACCAAAAGTAAGTTTTTGGCACAGCTTGACCATGGCTTCGCAGTTGCTTTGAGGCAGAATGAGCAGCTTAGCAAAGAATTTAGAAAAGCTGGCCGAAGCCAAACACTTTTCGAAGAAGTGAGTCTCGTTGTCAGCCTATATCTACTGCTCAAGATGGGCAGGAATAAAAGTTTAGACCTAGTCTTTGATTTTAACTAAGAGTTTGTTGTTCTACTGTTTTCTTTAGGGTTCTGCCTTGCCTCCTACGTCTTCGATATTGTCCTCGCTCTTATGGCGCTTTATCATTTCAATCTCTTCAATTTACTTCTGGAACTTCACTTCTCTCTCTTTCTAGGAGTCATCCACTCTGTCGCTGCTCTCCTATAGTTCCTAAGTGGGTTCCTCACTCTTGGCAGTCACTGGCGGAGGGTTAAGCTAAGCTAGTTTTAGTGTATGCAGCCACTTATGCACATCTTAATGCTTTTACAGTTATAGTTAAATGTTGCTTTAGCCTACTCGTCTGTAAATGAGCAGGTATGCGCTTTTGCTGTTTTCCTTGCGCTACCAGTCGTATTAGTCGTCGTAGGTGCATGACCCTCCGAAACACTCAGTTTAGATGTTACTGGGGTTGAAGTTGTTGACGAAGCTGTCGTTGAACTAAAACCACTTACCCTACTCGTTCTTTATATAGCTTATATAGTGACCCACCTAGGCATTTCCTGTATGGCATATCACTCCACTTATCTAGTATTAGTACTCTTTCTATCTCCCCTACCCCTTATCTTTCTACTTATTTTATAATTTATCTTTCTACTTATTCTATGGCTTGTCCTTCTACTTATTCTATGGCTTGTCCTTCTACTTCGCTTCTCCCTTGTCCTGTTCTGCCTAGTAGTACTCAAGAGTGTAGGGATGCAGATTGAAATTCATAGGGAATTCGTGTTTCGTTGATATTTTCTAGTTTATAAACGTGTCCAGATTGAACACTATGCGCTGTAGGTGCACTATCAGTATGTGGGGGGCTCTGCTGATCCTCGCCTTCTTGGACACGTCTGCCTTCTTGCCGCAAAAATCACAGTTGTAGTCACTGATCAGCTATCCCAGAATAAATCTATTGAACGACTCTGCCAGACTCTTAGAGTTCTTGACTTATAAGGAGAGAGAGTAGAATGTTTCCTATACTTTTTTTGTTTTTTTGCACTAGTGGCACTCGAACAGATTAGTGTACCTGCCTGTGTACATGTTGTCAATGATTCTCCTCAAAGGATGCATCTTGATGCCTGCCTACAACCTGTCAAAAAACATAGAAACGAATTATTGTACGTCCTGCTGGATCATTATATTGACTGGCTCTCCTCCGAAGGGCTTGTATGCTTGGCAAAGCGCATAGGGTACGAAGTCGAGGCGAGTAGTTCTGTCGAGGTAGGCAAAAATGCGTTGAACTTGATGCAAGAAGTTGTCGTCTACTGTCCTGTCTTTAGAATCTACAACAAATTAAGGTTATTTTTGGTCGTCTATACGCATAAGCAGGTATCTAAAGGTACGATTGACGTATAGTTGTTGCAACATGGAGTTCATGTAGCAGATGTTTCCCAAATTTTTAATGCCTGCGTACCCACTGGCTGCTCGAGTATTAACCTACGTACTGTACGTAATCCGCATTTCCTTCACCCGAGTTTAGAGAGTAGATATGGTTCTATTGATGATGGTATCTGTTATATGCGTACTGCCCTCGCATACCTTAAGAATGAGTTCATAGATGGCTTGGCGAGTGGCTTCTTTCTTGCAGGAAGTATCACGACCGAATAAACAGTTATCCCACAGCAATTCTACTTACTTTTCGGCCACTTATGCCTTCAAATGGAAGTTTCCTAACAATTTAGCGCACCCCTCTATGGTAAGCTAGTTTTTTTAATGTAGTATGTGTTTCAGTAGAACTTAAGGCATTTAACTGACCTTTTCTTCCTGCATGCCGAATCTACCCACAAGAACAGCCAGCATCCTGAAGTAGTCAGATAGAATGTTATCAAGCGTGATGAACCTGAACAGTTCGCTAATGTACTGGCTCTGTCCTCCCTCACTGTAAAAACACTGCATCAGAATCAACTCATACAACTGCCTCAGTGCTTTGTTGGAGGGTGGTTTTTGGAATAAAACTGATAGGTTTTAGATGAGTTTGCAGGGATCCTGGTTGAGTTGAAGCAGGCATATGATTGAAAGCACTTTATGGTAAGTATAGTGCTTAGAATGATCTTTTTCCATGCTTTATGACCAACTCGTCCATATTTTGCTTAGAAAGTCAATAAAAACCAAACACATCTAGCCCCTAGAGTCACCCCTCCACTCAGCTAGTCTCTCTCCATGCACCTCGGGCAGTTTCTGGTCGTACTTGGGAAACACCCCAGTAACCAAGTACTATATTTTGTCGTCAATGTCTATATCATACACCAGCAGAGCTAAAGCTTACTGGCTTCTAGCATCCACAAAGCATAGGATGAAGTACTCGTAGAGTATTTTGATGTTGTGGTTGATGATGTCGATGGAAATGGACTCAAAAGGGCCGTCTTGCGTGTAGTCGAGTAGGAACTGTTTGAGTTGAGAATAGAGGAACTATATGCCCTGACCTGCAATAAACCTATGCAGCCACTGTTTCTCTACCTACAGCTAGGATTCGCCCAAGTAGGCTATAATCTACAACTTGTAAAAGAAACTGTAGTAGTCCTAAAACCTAAAAATACTAGCAATGTCAAGCTCACCCCCCTCCTCACCCACTATCCTCACTTATTACTTACTTTATCCTTATTTTTAATTGTTTTTTACTGTACTTTCCTGTCTGATTCCTAGTACCTGATTGTACACTTTTTGCGAGATGGGCAGTCTGCGCAGCAACTGGAAAGCCAAGGGTGCTAGTTCTTGCTGAGTTAAAAACGAAAAAAGGCAGTCGTAGAACTAAGGGT
>Ga0169931_10005622_pt1 | contig 19054 bp, 11 predicted proteins | sample Kivu_15m_20L_FD_129675 | JGI IMG/M metagenome (GOLD analysis project Ga0169931, IMG submission 129675) | Freshwater microbial communities from Lake Kivu, Western Province, Rwanda to study Microbial Dark Matter (Phase II) - Kivu_15m_20L... | ecosystem: Environmental > Aquatic > Freshwater > Lake... | reverse complement strand
GTGTCCTCGGTTTTCGGATCAATATCCCAGTAAGGCTTGAGGATTTCTTCTACCTCCATCCCGATGTCGCTCAACTGCTGCGGGTTATAACCGGGAGGCGTGATCACGTTGGCAATGATCAGGTTACGATTGCCGGTGGGTAGATATTCCAGCTTGGGCATCAGCCACCACGACGCCAATCCGCAGAGCAGCAACGTGCCAAGCACGAGAGCAATTTGCCGGGTCCAAGTTGCCTCGAGCCAGCGGTTCAGGCTGACAATTGCATTCATCGTCTTTTGGCCGAGCGACTCAATCCAGCGAGCCAGCGGCGAACTCGCCTCGCCATCGAACGAACCGACCGCCTTGCTGCCGCCTTGCCGCAGCAAACGAGCCGAAGCCATTGGGATCACGAGTACGCTGATGACCAGCGACAAGCCCACTGCCGCACTAATCGATAGCGCGATGTCGCCGAACAATTGGCCAACTTCGCCAGGCAGGAAGATGACCGGAATGAAGACCGCGAGAGTGGTAAGCGTCGAAGCCAAAACGGCTCCCCAGACTTCGATCACCGCGCGGCGCGACGCTTCCAGTGGGCTGTACCCCATCTGCGAGAAGCGAAAGATATTCTCCAGCACGACAATTGCGTTATCGACAAGCATGCCAACGGCAAACGAGAGTCCGCCAAGGCTGATGACATTCAAATTTCGCCCCAGCATCTGCATGATCAGGAAGGTGCCGATGATACTGATCGGGATCGCAATCGCGATCACCAGCGTTCCCCGAGCAAACCAAAAGCCCGCCGTAATGACCAGGACCATCGTCAGCAGAAAAAACCAAGTCGTTGAGAAGAGCGCCGCGATCGCTGTTCCGAGTATCAGCGGTGCAAAGATCAGCGCCTTGGTGCCGAGGTGCAGGAAGAGAATCAGCACCACGATCGTCAGCGCACCGCCGAGAATGATGTTCGACTGCACGAGGTTCACGGCAGCACTAATGTAGGTTGTTTCGTCGTAGATTTGGGTCAGAACCAAGCCGTTTTGCTTGAGGATCCCATCGTTCAACCGCTGCACTTCCGGACGAAGTTGCCGCATGATCTCAACGACGTTGGCCCCAAGATCCCGCTGGACGTTGACCGAAAGATTCTGCACGCCGAAGCGACGGACGAAGCCAACCTGTTTTTCGTAATCAAGTCGAACTTCAGCCACATCCCGCACGCGAACCGACTGGCCATTGGAGGTGGCGATGATCTGGTCGGCTACCTGCTCAGGCGAACGGTACTGCCCCATGATGCGAACGACGATTCGCCGTTTGCCTTCCCAAAAATCGCCCGCGGAGATGTCTTGGTTACTCTGCGTCAGTCCCCTCCGCAGCGTGTCAATTGTCAGTCCTCGCGAAGCCAACTTCGCCGGGTCGACGAGTACCTGGAGTTGCTGCCGCCGACCGCCGCGGATGAAGACGTCGGCTACGCCGGGTACGCGTTCAAGCTGAGCCTCAACCACGTCTTCGGCAAATTTTCCATAAGCCCCTACGTCGATGTCTTCTGGCACAAGCGGTTTGGCCACCGGATGCTTTTCGGCCAATTCCTTCAATCGATAAACCAGCAGTGCGGGGCTGGTTGCTCGCAGCACGCGGGGGACGTCTGCCTGAATCTCAGGACGCTCGGCGGCGAACTTTTCGATCTTCTCGCGAGTCGGAGGAATCGGACCGAGAATCAACGTGGCGACCGAGCGATCGAATTGATTGGAAGTCCGAATGACGGGCTTGTCCGCGTCCATCGGATACTCCCGGACCTGCTGCAACTGCGAGTTCACCTTGATCAGTGCCTCGTTCATCTTGGTGCCGACCCGGAACTCAAGCGTGATCAGCCCGATCGAATCGAGGCTTTGCGAGGACATTTTGACCACACCCTCGACACTGCGAAGGCGATCTTCCTGTTCCTTGACAATTTCCTTTTCGATTTCCTGCGGGCTCGCGCCGGGCCAGACCGTCTCAATCGAAACCTGAGGCCGCTCGACGTCTGGCGAAAGCTGAATCGGCATCTGGAAGATCGCCAGCAACCCGAACAGCACAATCAAGATCACGCCGCAGCAGACTTTTACCGGGTTCTCGATAAACCAGACAATCGGATGCATGAATCTTTAGCTTTCCAACGATTTTTGGGAGCGGAGCCCAAAACAACTCAGACCTGAGAATGTTGTGCGTTTATCTAGTTTACAGGGGGCGTTTCATCACTGGTGCGGAGGATACTCACCTCCTGATCCGGCCGCAGTCGTTCGTTGCCTTGAATGACGACTTGGTCAGCGAGTTGGAGATTGCCGCTGACCTCGATCCAAGAACCGACACTCGATCCGGCCTTAACCGACACCTGTGCGACCGTTGTTTTATCACCGTTTTTCACTAGCTTGTAAACAATCGGAGTCGCTCCCCCGAGCACCAAGGCATCTTTCTTGACAAGAATCACCTCGCGCCGCTCGCCAAACGAAAGGGAGGCGCGACCGATCATTCCTGGACGGAGCAATGGCAAGCCTCCCCGTTCGACATTGGCGATCTTGGCTCTCACCGGCAAGGTTCGTGAACGCAAGTCAGCCTGCGGGACAATCGTGTCGACTTGGCCCTCGATCGTTTCGCTCAAGCCCTCGATTTCAATGCGAGCTTTGAGACTAGCCCCACCTTCTTCAAACGATCGCTGAATCTCACCGAGATATTGCTGAGGCACCGCGAACTCGAATTCGAGATTATCGAGATGGACAATCTCGGCAATCGGATCGCCAGAGCGAACCCAAGCCCCGACTTCCGTCAACTTGTTGATCACGTACCCATCGAAAGGCGCGCGAAGCGTGTACTTGGACTTGAGATCTTCCAGGCGGAGGATTTCCTGCTCGGCTGCCTTGATTCGAGATTCGACCTGTCGCAGTCGCAGATCGCTGGTCGCTTTGAGCCGAGCCAGTTCGCTGGCGGCCTGCGCGGCGAGTTGCGTGTTGACTTGATGCTGGGTTAGCGCTTGCTCGTATTCCGTTTCGGAGACGACGCCCTCTTGAGCCTTCAGTCGATTCTGCCGCTCCAGATCCTTCTCGCTGAACTCGACGCGAGCTTTTGCTTCTTCCAGTTTCGATTCAGCCAGCTCGATCTCGCGCGGAAGATTTGCGGCAAGTTCCGCAGCGGCGTCTTTGGCTAAAGTCAGCAAAGTGTTGGCTGTATCGATTTGGAGACTCAGTGTACGAGTTTCGAGTTGAGCCAAGATTTGCCCGGGCTCCTTTCTCGCTGGCTCAGCATCTACTGCCGGAAGTTCGCGCGGCCCAGCCACCTTGTCGCCTCTATTCACAAGCACGTCTCCCACACGCCCCTCGACTGCCGAGCCGACTGTGACTTGCCGCAGGGCGCTGACCGAGCCAACAAAGGATTGCTGCTCGCCGATTTCCTGCCGAACAACTTGCCCGACGACGACCGGAGCCGGCGCGGTGGGAGGCTTTCCGGGCTGCCCCTGCGCCGAGTTGGAACAAAAAGACAAAGCGAGAATCGCGGTGAAGCTCAAAAGGCGGTTAATCATGAGATGGTTTCACGCAGGAATTTGCTCGGGCGCAGCCGGCCAAGCAGGTCACTGGCCACGCCGCGCAGGCTGAACGAGCCCAGATTGCTGTGAGTCGGCAGAGCCAACCGTTGAGGCGGAACCGGCAGCGGTCCCAGCCCCAAAACACCGTCGCGGGCGAAACTTCCCATTGTAATCAGAAAGACCCCGTTTCGGTCCCCAACTCAACCGCTCCCCAGCCACGGTATCAGGGCTAATAGAAAGCGTGAGGAATAACCGTCACCACCGGTCCGAAACCGCACACACACTCAGAAAACAGCCCCAGCAGGGTGGGTCGCTGCTCTCTCGCACGCCCACCAAAACAGCGAGCCCCAGTAGGGTGGGTCGCGGGCTTTGACGCGCACCCACCACTGCAGCTAGATCGGAAAACAGTAGGGTGGGTCGCGGGCTCTGACGCGCACCCACCACTGCAGCTAGATCGGAAAACAGTAGGGTGGGTCGCGGGCTCTGACGCGCACCCACCACTGCAGCCAGATCGGAAAACTGTAGGGTGGGTCGCGGGCTCTGACGCGCACCCACCACTGCAGCGAGTGCGCGGCAAGCCACTCAAACCCAAACCACTAACCGGCCGCTTACTCGGTCGTCTCGGGATAGACGACGATCTCAATTCGCCGGTTCGAAGCTTGATTCGGCGCGGCAGCTGCCGCCGCATAGCGCGGGCGATTGGCGCCCATTGCGAGCGTGAAGAGTTGTCGCTCTGGAACTCCCAAACGCACCAGTTCGTTAAAAACGGCCAGCGACTGAGTTGCCGTGAGCTGCTGCACGGTCGCTCCTGCAGGCGGCGGCAATGTGCTGTCCCAATGAGACTCAACACCGATCAGCTGTTTCGGAAATTCTCGATTGATCACCGAGGTGATTTGCTGGAGCAACTGACCTGAGGTGAGCGAGATCTGATAGGTCCCCGGTGTGAAGACCATATCAGTCGGCATCTCGACTCGAATCACATCGCCGTCCATCCGCGTGGTGACGCCGGTAAATTGCAGTGCGCTGACCTTTTGCATCAGGCTGTTGTTCGCCCGCAAGGTTGGTGTACCGCCGGCCGATGGAAGTTGAGCAGGCGGAGCCGTCTGTCCTGCCGCGAGCATGCCATTTCCCATCGCGGGAGAGCCCGCTCCACCAGCCATCGCCGGCGCACTGAGATTCCGCTGCAGGGCGAGCATTTGCTGCTCAATCGCGAGCTTCTCGTTCTGGACCGTTTGAATTTGCGATACGGTATCAGCCAGTTGTTGCTTCAGTTGATAGTTGTAGTCGCCGGCAGCCTGAAGTTTTTGCTTTAGCCCGGCGAGTTCGGTTTGCAATTGTTGATTGTCGAGGTCGCTTTGTCCCAGCCGCGCCGTAAGGTTCTTCATCTGGTCCGAGACGCCGGCGAAAAATTGCTGCTGCGCCTCGGTCGCTTGCCCCCAAGGACTACCGGGTCCGGTAGAGAACATGTTTGAGCCCGCACCGCCCCCGGCCGGTTGCTGACAACCGATAATCGAGACCAGCAGTCCCAACAGTAAGAGCATTCGCAGGCAGCTCATCTTATTCCCATTCCGTCAGACAATCCCATTCGCAGACAGATTCAACAAACTGACAAAGCGGCGGGATGTTAGCGTTCTGGGCAAGCCCGGGGAAGAGCAGGTTTCCCAGCCGTTTTTGGGTGCTAGCAATGAGGGTTGCAGCCGCCGCGCTCGAGTAGCACGAGTTCATGCGTGGCACGTCCCTGAGGCGTTGCAAAGGGCGTGGTGTAACTCAAGTTGGCGACGCTTGTCTGAGCTACCGAACCGAACGCTGGCGCGAAGGCCCGGCTGATACTGAGGCGAGGAAACCGACAATTATCCCGTCAGTGGGGTCGAGAGCCACGAGCGGCACCTGAATTAGAGGCTACCGGCGGCTAGCGCCGACCCGCTCAGAAAGCGGCAAGCTACTCATTCTGCATTCTGCATTCCGCGCTCGCCCCCCATACTCCCCATAGAATCGCTTGATCCAATGCCGGCGGGGACTCTGCTCCAAATGCCGCTCCCAGCCTTGGCGGCGTAGTAACCGGTCGGTGATTCGCGCGTTCGTCACGTCACATAGAATCGCGTCGCTCCGTTTGAATTCGGCGACCTGATCCAAAACGCGAAGCGCAGCATTAAAGGTCCGGTAGGGAGTTGCCCAGCTCGTGTGAATGTAGGCGAGCGTCAAGTAATTCGAATGCTGGAGCGGTTGGTTGTAGTAGAGGAGACATTCATCGGCCGCCGCTCGCTCTTGCCGGCGGCTTCCCCAAAAACGAACCTCTGCGACCGAGATGATTTTTGGCCAGGGCCGAAACTGAATCGCCTCGAATTTACCTTGCCGGCAAACGATCACCCCATACCGGCGCCGGCGGATCTGTTCCCGCCCCGACTGCAAATCACTGACCGTATCGAACCAGCGGAAACTCATTTCTCGTCCACCTCATCGTCTCCGCCTCGGAACAAACGGATGCCCCAGAGCATCGGACCAATCGCCGCCAAACAGCTCGCGAGAATCGTGAGCGTGATTCGGTGTGGCATTTGAAAAAAGTTCTCGGCTGCATAGGGCCAAATTCGGCTCCAGCCAAGAACCACGAAGACGGCCCCTAAAGCCAAGTAGGGACCAAACGCCAGAACATTCTTTCCGGTGGTGAGGAACTGAATCCCGACAATCAGCAGGGCTGCAAACGGCGCGGCTACAAAAGCGATCAGTACCGCCTGCCAGCCGAGGAACGCTCCGATCATCGCCATCAAAGTCACGTCGCCAAAGCCCATCGCCTCGCGACCGTAGGCATAAGAACCGATCAACCTCACGCCCCAAGTCATTCCCCCGCCCATTGCCAAGCCGAACAGAGCGCCGAGCAAGCTGTCCCAGCGCGGGCCCATTCCGAACCAGACAATGGCGATCGCGACACTCAGCGCCATGGCGAGGAGCGTTAACACATAAAGGCTTGCGTTTCTGCGACGCTGCCGGACTCGAATCGCGCAGGCCGTGCGGCGGGCGGGACGGACCAGGCTGCCAAGCAGGATCCGAAATCCATGTTTCCAGCCCCGCCGGAAGTCAAACGTCATTGGCAAAAGTGCGACCGCCCAAACCCAGACAATCGCCAAGGCGGCAGCGAGCCCGCGCCAATCAAGTCGCCACTCGGCCTCAGCCAAATCGTGCGGCGTCATAAAGTGCACGACTCGATAATCGGGCGCTAAACCGTTGAGTTGTTCTGGCAAGCGATAATTCGGCGCCGCAATCGCAAACACAATCGCCGCCAGCGTTCCAGGAACCGTGACCCAATCCGGGATCGTGAATTCATCGAGGTCGATGAAGGTGGCGATCGCCAGAAGCACGAAGAACAGAGCGAAAGCTGCGTACCAAATCTCGAGGTCCCCTTCGCGCGGTGGCATCCCCGTCAAACCGCCTTGTGCCAACCAGTGGTAGAACCAGACGGCCCCCACGGCAAAGCCGATCTCGATCAAGAAAGGTCTGACCCAAAAGCCTCGCCCTAGTACGCGACTGTCACGGCGGAGCGATAACCAGCCGAGGATCGGGACGTAATCCAGTGCCTTGCGCGGACCAACTTCGGGATCCTGTGGGCCCCAAGGGCTATGCAGCAACATCCCGTAAAAACGCAACTGGCAGATTGCCCAGTTGGCAATCGCACCGACCATCGCACCGAAGATAAACAGCGGGATGTCGATGCGAGGGTTCATGGAAGTGGCAAAAGAATGAGAGAGAATAAATCCAAAAATCAGCCCTCAGAATTATCGTCTGCCGGCAGGGTCGCCCACCACTGGGCGATCGACTCGGCCGCTTCTGCGGGGCTAAGCTTCCCGGTCTCCAAACGGAAATCGGCACAAGCCTCATAGTTGGAACGGCGACGCTCACCGAGCAACTTCAGTTCCTCCAGACTACTAAGTGAGCTGAGTGCCGGCCGCCGGCCACCCGACTTGGCGTCTTTCTGAATTCGCTGATGCAAAATCTCGGCGGGAGCCTCCAGCCAAACGGCTCGGCCTGTCTTCTGGACCCACTCTCGATTTTGAGCTCGTTCGCAAACTCCGCCCCCAAGGGCAACGACTCCCGGAGCCGCTTGGCCGCTCAGCAGGGCCTCACCCAGCAAGGCGAGCGTTTGGCTTTCGAGCTCGCGGAAAAAAGGTTCACCCCGCGCTTTGAACATCTCGGCAATCGACATCCCGACTGTTTTCTCGACCAGCTCATCGAGGTCAAGAAAGGGGCGATCGAGCTTTGCCGCCAGCAGTTTGCCGATCGTCGACTTGCCGGTCCCTCTGAGACCGGTCAGGTAAAGGTGTTTAGACATGGTTCGTTCTCGCGCGACGTCGACGGCAGCGTGTTTGCGACTGGATCAAAAAAACCCTCCCAGTCGCCCGGGAGGGTTTGATTTTCGCAGGCCCGGTCTTTAACCGGCAGATGGGCCCGCCTTGAACCTGGGTTCCGCTGCACTTATTCCGCGTCGCCACTTGGGGGGAGGATCGAAGCTAACTCCCCGGAGCTCGGTGTTCGGAAACTTTCCCGCCAGTCGGAGGAGGCTTTGGCTCCATGAGTTTGGCTCATTGAGTAAAGCGTGGCGGGTCAGCCCGTAACCGAGGGCTTCGACTGGACTAAGCGCTTTTGGTCTCCGGCATCGTGAACTGGAATTTCTTCCCTTCCACGATCTCTTCGGTAATCACGAACTTGCTGCCTTTCGGCTGGTCAGGAAGTTCATACATGATGTCGAGCATGACTTTTTCGACGATTGCCCGCAGACCGCGAGCTCCCGTTCCTTTTTCCAACGCACGCTTGGCAACCAGCTTGAGTGCTGCTTCGGTGAACTCGATGTCACAGTTTTCCATTTGGAACAAAGCCTGATACTGGCGAACCAAAGCGTTCTTCGGTTCCGTCAGGACCGACATCAAACCAGCTTCGTCCAGAGGGGCGAGGCTGGAGACAATCGGAAGACGACCGATCAGTTCGGGAATCAGACCAAATTCGAGAATGTCATCACTGGTCGCTTGGGCGAGAATCTCCGCCCGTTCACCGTCAGCCTTGAAGCCAGCTTGCTGTCCAAAGCCAATCGTTCTGCGGCCGAGGCGTCGGCGAATGATGTCTTCAATACCGACGAAGGTACCGCCGCAGATGAACAGAATGTTCTTGGTGTCGATCTGGATGTACTGCTGTTCAGGATGTTTGCGACCGCCCTGTGGGGGAACGTTCGCCACGGTGCCTTCGAGCATTTTGAGTAGAGCCTGCTGGACGCCTTCGCCCGAAACATCGCGAGTGATCGACACGTTATTGGAAGTCTTTCCAATCTTGTCGATTTCGTCGATGTAGATCACACCGCGCTGAGCCGCTTCGATATCGAAATCAGCCGCGTGGAGCAACTTCAGCAAGAGGTTTTCAACGTCTTCGCCGACGTAGCCAGCTTCGGTCAGGGTGGTCGCGTCACCAATCGCGAAAGGCACGTTCAAAACCCGGGCCAGCGTCCGGGCGAGCAGCGTTTTACCGCTTCCCGTCGGTCCGACCAGCAGGATATTGGACTTGTCGACTTCGACGTCGTTGCCTTCATAGTCGATGGTCAACCGCTTGTAGTGGTTGTGCACAGCGACTGCGAGGACTTTCTTGGTGTCCCCTTGGCCGATGACGTATTCGTCCAGTCTCGCAACGATTTCTCGAGGAGTCGGGATCTTTGAGAAAAGCTGTTTTGTCGGGCCGCGGCGACGCTGCTCCTGGTCGAGAATCGATTGGCAGAGCTCGATGCATTCCCCGCAGATGTAAACATCACCGGGTCCTTCAACGAGCGGTCCGACCTCTCGATAGCTCTTGCGACAAAACGAACAATGCGCGTTCTTCTTGGCAGTCCCCGTGCGGCGACTGCCCGTGTTATCGTTGCCTGCGGGCATGATCACTCCTAATTCAAGTCCAATCGCGGAAACAGCATCCCCACGATTCTTTGTTGGCTCGAATCACGATTGCCTGGCACTATACCAGACATCGAAGGTGCTTCCCTGCCCGCATCTTCGAGCAAATGTATTTTCAGACCGCGAGCCCCCAAAATATGAAAGAGACTTCCGACGGCTGTTTAATTGAAATCAAACCAAAAACCGAAATAACCCGAATCACAAGCCCGGGCGGAAGTATCCCCCACCCGGAACGTCTACCATTCGGCCCAACCCTCAGGCTCGCTTCCACTTTCAGGTAAAGCCGGCAAGCTCAACGCTGGGCCCGCTTTCCCTCAGGTGAAGTCGCTCCGTGATGGGCACGTTTCACTTCTCGGACGTCTCCTCCGGTTGGTGAAACTGCACCGGCTCAGTTTCCGACTGTGGCTTGGGATTTAAAACTCCTCCGGATAACGCTTCTCTTGCCCGGCGGTATTCCGCATCGTTCAAGGCACCGATCTCTTTCAGCTTTCGCATGTCGTTGATTCGGTCAGCTTCACTTGGACGAGCCGCAAAAGCAAAATCCCGAAAAAACTTAGCGAGATAAATCCCCGTCACAACCAAAACCAGTAGCACCATCACCCAAATCACACCGCGAGCCTCAGGGATCGCGATCGTTTCGGTCCAGAGTTTTTTCAACGATTCGAACATCAGCCAGTCTCGGTTTCATTACCAGAGTCGCCCTGACTGGCGACTTCCCGGCTCATTATATCCCGCAGATCCACCCCGGTTTAGGGCAATTCCAAAGGACGAACCCGGGCATTGAAAACTGCGGTATTTCCCGACTTTTGTTCGACGCTCGCGAAGAAACTTCAAACCAAATCAAACTCGTCGGCCACTTGTACGGCCAAAGCAGTTCGCTGGTTCAGCCAAACTTCACTTTTTTCCCGTTTTTTTGCGTGCAATCCGCACGAAAGGTCGCGAACGAGAAAAGCTGGCGGCTTGCGCTCACCCCAGACGAAATAAACCGAGACGCTGAGCTGGAGAACGGACCTCCACTTGCTCAACGCCCCTTAAAGCGACCGGACCCGTGGTCGCTTCGAGTCATTCGGAATCGCGCCGCTGGGCACGGAAGCTGACAACTTAATCCCAAACGAATCCTCGCATGAGCTGAGCGCACCGCAACGACAGAGCGGTCCGCGACTCAGTGCGGAAAGGGTTCGTGCAGCTTTCAATCTCTCAGCCCGAGTCCCGACCATGACCAAGCCAACGTCACTCTTGCCTGCCCCAATCAGCGTTCTCTTTTCGCTGAATCGAACACGGGCAACGCTCTCGCAATTGGTCCTCGCCGGTCTGGTCGTTTTCTTCTGCGACCCAAATGCGGCCTGCGGTCAACTAAATCTCTTTGGCCGTCGCCCTGATGCGACTGCCGCAACGAATGTTCCCGCCAATGTAAAACGTGTCGGCACGCGGCTGACCGGTTTTGGAATTCCCTTTTCGATCCAAGACCCCGAAAACAAATTTATCGAAGTCCAACTCTTCATGTCGAAAAATCGCGGGCTGACCTGGCAGTTTTACGGTCGCCAAAATCTGGATGCTCGCGAAATCCCCTTTGAAGCCTCCGGCGATGGCGAATACTGGTTCTGTCTCAAGACGCTCGACCGGAATCGGCAACTGCAGCCAAATGGAAACCCCAATGTCGAACTGATCGTGGTCGTCGATACGATCATGCCCGAGGTCGATTTCCGAGTTCAAACCGATCCGGCTGGGAGAATTGTCTGCCGCTGGAAAGCAGACGATCAAAATATCGACCCGACGACCGTCAAGCTCTCTTATCGCTCGCTGCTCTCGGCGAACGATGCTGAGAATGTCTGGGTCGATGTGCCTTACAAAGCAGTGGAAGCCGCAAGAAACGGCACCTTCACCGACCAGTACGCCTTTTGGGGAGACGCCTCATCGCGGGAGTTAGTCGTCCGACTGAAGATTGCCGACCTCGGCGGGAACGAAGTCGTGCTCGAACGACAAATCATGACGCCGCGAATGTCACTCAATCAAATCGCCCCTGCCGCAGCAGCCAATCGCGCACCAACCAAACAAGCGAGCTACAACGTCCAGCGCCCCGTACTCCCTCCACCCGACATGCCGCTGCCGACAACGGCGCCTGCGAGCAATGCGACTCCACGCAACGTCGCTCCGGCAACTCCCGGCATCTCCGACCCGAACTGCCCGGATGGAAAATGCCCTCCCAAGAAACAGAACCTGCTAGGCAACTGGAACCTCTGGAAGAAAGACGAAGCTCCTGCGCCTCCGCCGAGTTCGCTCCCGGCCTCAGCCTTCGCGCCTCCCAGTTCACCGCCGATGACAAACGGCGCTGTGGCCCAAGCCGCCAACTCAACTAGCAACAAGCCCGCCGCGCAACTTCCCTCGGCTCAGCTTCCCTCCGGCAACCCGCGAGTCCCAACTTCGCAAGCTGCTTTCCAGTCATCACCGCGCTCGCAAGAACTGGTTCCGACTCACCCCACCGAACAACCGGGAGCCAATCCGCGTCCCAATCTACTCGGTCCGATTACCTCCAATCTGCACCAAGCGACAACTCCAAGCGTTATCTATGGCGGTCAAACCGGCAGCAGCCCCGCGCCGACCGATATCGTCACCGGGAACCCCGCAGCCTCGGGCTCAAGCGGCGGCGGTGTCGCTTGGCCAAGCCGATCGCTAGCCACCGATGGACACACGACCAATCAAGGCACCGCGCTGCCGTTCAATCTTTCCGATAGCCCGCGGATGTCGATTGGACTGGGCAGCACCGCGAGCTTGCCAAGCGGTTCACCGAGCTCAACTCCAGAGGTCGCATCCGTGGCGAATGCCCCAGTCGGCTCCAACGCCGCTGCGGTTCAGCCGCTGCTGCCTCCCAGCTCCGCGACTGATGCTCCCGCGAGAAACGCTCCCATCAACGAAGCGGCTCCACTGAATGCGATCCCGGCTTCGACTCCGCTGATCCAGCCCGAACAGCCGGAAGCAGCCGGCGCGAATAGCGGCTCAAGCAGCGTCCTCTCGCCGGCTCCCAGCGCGCCGCTGCCGATCGCTCCGCAGCCCCGGCTCCCGACCGACAATATGCTTTCGGTCAACAGCCAACGATTCCGCCTGAACTACGAAAACAGCTACATCGATCCGAACTTGGTAAAGAGTGTGATCCTGTGGTTGACGACCGACGGTGGACAATCTTGGACTTCTTATGGTGAAGATGCTGATCTGGTCAGTCCGTTCCCCGTGCAAGTCGAACGCGAGGGGACTTACGGATTCCGGATCGTTTACGAAACGACCGATGGCGTCATGGGTCGAACTCCAGCGCGCGGCGACCAACCCGACATGTGGGTCCGCGTCGATGTGACTCCGCCCACGGTGCAGCTGATTTCAGCACCCTACGGACGTGGTGCGGATGCCGGTTCGCTGGTGATCAATTGGCGAGCCGAAGACTTTGACATCGGGGCGCGTCCCGTGACGATCCTCTGGGGGCAAACTGCCGAGGGACCGTGGACCAACATTGTCACGGGCCATCCGAACACGGGCACTTACTCGTGGCGAGTTGACAACCAAACGCCCGACAAAGTCTTTCTGCGGCTCGAGGTCACCGATGCGGCTGGCAATCAAACGGTCAGCCAAACAACCCGCCCCCTCGAACTTAATGGCCTCGCACCCCGCGGTCGAATCCTCAGCGTCGAACCCGTAAAGTAAACACGCAATTTGAAGAAAATCGTTTCGCCCTTAGCCGAGAAGCGAAGTGCAAGTGCGAATCGCATCCAAGTGCGGAAGAAAACGTAAACACAGAGTGCACAGGGAACGCGGAGATTTCGGCGTCACTGGTAATCTTTAATCCAATGTCTCATCTACACTCCGCGTCCTCTGTGTCTCTGCGTTTGCCTTTCTCGCCCGTTCAGACGATCCGCTAGTTCACTTCGTCTCGCTTCTCGGCTACGGGCTAAACCAAGAAAAAAGGGGCCGCGAGCTGCGCTGACTTCATTCCGCATTCCGCATTCCCTAGGGCTATTGGGTTATACCCCGCGAAGGTTAAGATCTGGGCACCTTTTTCCCTCCCGGACTCCCAGACCACCATGGCCTCTTCGCTGCACGCTTTTGATTTTCTCCAGAACAGCGACACGCTTCCCAAGAGCGGTGTCTGCATTCTGTACGGCGACCAGCGATTTCTGATGATTGAAGTCCTGCACCAAATGCAGCGAGGCGGTGGCGGCGATGAAGAACTACAAGTTGTCCGCTTCAACGCCAGCCAAGTCCTTTGGGCAGACCTGATCGATGAACTCGACACGCAGTCGCTTTTCATGAGCAGCGGCCCCAAACTGGTAGTCCTCGACGATGCCGATTCTTTTATCTCTGAGTATCGAGACAAGCTGGAGGGGTTGGCGCAGAGAAAGAATCTAACCGGACTCCTTGTGCTGATGTCGGTCAAATCGACCGCTGGCACAAAACTGCATCGCTACGTCAATGAAAGCGGCCTAATCGTCGAATGCAACCTGCCGACGACTTCCGGCGGTGGCGGCAAACGAGTCGACGATAGCCGCCTTAGCAAGTGGATTATCGCCCGCGCCAAACAGCAGCACGGCTTTACGCTGGCCCCCGACGCCGCGAACTTGCTGAAAGAATTGTGTGGCAATGAACTGGGCAGAATCGATCAGGAACTCGCGAAGCTCGCGCTGAGTATTCCAGCGGGGCAGAACGCAAATCAGGAAACCGTCCGCAAAGTGGTCGGCGGCTGGCGAACCGAAACAATGTGGTTGGCGATCGATACGGCAGTAGATGGTGACGCCGCGTCAAGCTTGAAGATGCTCGACAAAATGTTTCGTAATGAAGAATCGCCGCTTGCTTTGTTTGGCCAGATTGGCTGGTCGCTGCGTCGCTATGTGCAAGCGTACCAGCTATTGGAGAACGCTCGGCTGTCGGGCACCCGACTCGACCGCCGCGAAGCTTTGCTTAAGGCTGGTTTTAAAACCTACGGTGATGAATTGCAGCGGGCTGAAGCTCGAATGCAGCGACTCGGCGGGTCCAAGCTTCAGCAACTGGGGGACTGGTTGCTCGCCGCCGACCAGCAACTGAAGGGGTCGCATTCCCACGAGAGCCGCGGGAGATTGGTTCTGGAGAAGCTGGTTTTCTTCCTCGCCGACCCGCGCCGCATTCCAACGAGAAAAGCCGCTGCGATCGGTTAAGAGAAACTTCTGTCCAATCGTTTAGCCCGTTGCCAACGGCGAGGCGAAGCGCAAGTGCGGCCCCCGGCTTCAAGTTAGCCCACGTCTTCATCCGAGCGTCCGGATCGTCTCTTCCTCAGCCGGTTCCTCGAGCCGGGGCCCGGTTCGCCAAGCGGGCGCGGAACGAAACGGCGGGGCTGTAGCCGGTTAGTCATGGCTCCACCGACACAAGGTCGGGTGGTGGCCATTTTGTTGTTCTTAAAGAGCACATCGAGGACTGCTTCACCATCAGTACACGGCTCTTCGCCCCGACAGGGCGCTTTATCGTAGCGTAGGGTGAAACCCTACGTAAACGAACCAAAACAATTTGGTTTAGGTCGAGCCGCACGTCGCCGCCTTGCGGCACGTGCGGCTCGACGCTGAGGCGAAAACACGTACCGCGTTGGGACCGCCGCCTGCGGCGGCGGGAAAAAGGGAATTGGGGGTTGGCGGTCCGTAGGGTTGCGCTCGCAGAGCCTCGCTTACCCTACGCTACGATAAAGCGCCCTGTCGGGCGAAGGGCCGAGTGCTGATGGCGATTCAACCGTCTGAGGCAAGGACACCGCACCGTGGGCGAGGTCGGGAGACCTTCGCCCATCGCAATTTTTTCTCAGGGCTGGCGCGAAGACCCGGCTGACTTTGGAGGCCGATCGTAATTGCACTGCACGGTGGGTGCGCAACGCGGCGATGTTTTTTTGAGTTGGAGTGCGCACCTCGCGATTGCGACCCACCCTACGGCTGACTTTGGAACCAGAAGTCTTTAGCGCACGGTGAACTCAACTGGCGGGTCGAGTACGGCTTGCTTTCGGCCCTGTAGATCATCGACCATCAGATGAGCCCGATATTTGCCCGGGGATAACTCGCCCACAGTAAACGGCACGTAGAGATAAAAGTCGCGGCGACGATTGCGGGCAATGTCTTCAACTACAGGAAATTCGGCTTGCTGAGCCACCGTTCCGTCTTCGCGGCAAATTACGAGGCTGCTTTTCAGCCGCGTGCGATAATCCGAGATATCCGACTGAGTTTTCTCTTCGACCGAACAAAAGTTTTCAATCTCGCAGTACAGCAGCACTGGCTGGCCGACGCGGAACTCCGTTGAACTGAACGGCTTGTATTGGCCGAAGCCGCGAACTTCGGTGCAAAGCGTTCCATGAGTTATCTTCAAGCTGACCAGTTTTTCGAGTTGGCTGGTCGCCTCTCGTAAATGCTCCAGCGTTCGCGTCGCAATCTGCCTTCCTTCGGGGCGGGAGATATCGAGCGATTCGGGACGGAGCGTCGCGACAAGCGCCTGGAGTTGATGTTCACACAGCGACTGTGCCTCGGTTGGCTCCGATTCACTCGCCGCCAAAACATTGACCCGCTCGATTAATAGTTCGAGTGCCGTAAGTTCAGCTGTAAACTCGGCGGCCGGGTCGAGGCTCTCTGAGTTAGCAATCACGTTTTTCAAATTGTTCAAGGTTTCCGAAAGCTCGGTTGTCCCAGTCACTGCGGAAGCAGGTTCCGAGTTGGCTTTACTCTCGAGTGGCGCCGAGCCGGGGGCAACTGTCACAGCGCGAGCGGAACTGGCTTCGTCCCGGGTGGTTGCGATCAGCGATGGAGTCGCTTGAGAGTCCGTGAGGCTCTCGGGTTTTGCCGACCCGCTTCGGAGGTCTATCTTCTCAGCCGGTTGACTGCTCGGTGCGAGCAGTGACGTTTGGGTGGCAGGTGTTAGAGGTTGAGTGAAGGCGACCGAACTTGCCTTGGGGTTTGTCTCTCCCGCCAATGAAGTTTCGGTCGGAGAATCATCCGGTTGCGGCGGAGGCGCGGGCTTGGAAGGCTTCTGCACGGAGCTTGTCTGAGGATTGATCGCCTCATCTGGCTTCAGCGGAATGACGCGAATCGCACTGGAGAACGTTTGCTCACTCGCGCTAGTTTGTACCGATGACAACTTTCGGCTCGACGGCGCATTGGGACTGGCGACTGGCTGGAACTGTGGAAGGGGCTGAGTGAAACGGAACTGGTCAGGCGTTCCGCTCGATCCATGATTCACTCCGCAACTCTCACGGTAGCCGGTAGCGTCGGTTGCATGAGCGTCAGAGGATGAGGCCGAACTGGTTGAGGGCTTGGAACGAAAAGCGGCGTTCGCTGGACTATCGAAAAGCTTCACTTGCGAGGCATCTGCTGTTTCTACTGCACCGGGCGCGGACTTTCGCCGAGTCAACTCTTCGGCGGCAGGCAGCGGTGTTTGCATTCGGGACAAGGTGCCTTGCTGAAATGGTTTGCAGCCACCGAGGCAGACCAGCGGCAAGCAGAGGCAGAGTGCGATTCGAGGCAAGCGAGCCATGACGGATACCATCGTCCTGAAAGCGGAATATCTTCCTTGACCACGCCGTACAGGGGCGGGCCGGTTTGAGGCGGGGGGATGGTAGAGAAACCGGGACGCGGCGACAAGTGAGGCCGGGTGGCAAGTGCTAGCAGCGAGGCAGCGGCTTTTGCGGATGGTTCTCCCACCGCGCGATTGCGACCCACCCGACGAGACTTCGTCGGTAAACTTCCCCCAATCGTCACTTCCTACGGATTAAGGCTTCCTTGCCCTCGGACGCGACCGCTCCTGCCGATTTAGTCGAAGGGGAATCGTTTTGTTCCAAAACCAATCGGGCGTCGGTGCGATGGGATTGTTGGCAGTCATCTTTCTTATTGCTGGTCTGGTTTGGGCCAGCCTACTGCTGATTTATCGCCCGAACATTTCCGGGAGTTGGGTCAGCCTCGGAGTGCTCTCCGCCTTCTTCGCCAGCATCTTGTGCGGCTACGATTTCTTTCACAAGGACTTTGGTCCCTTCCCGTTGACGATCGACCGCTTGATTCTTGGCGTGTCTGGCGCGATTGCCGTCAGCGGACTGCTCCTCAATCGCCACCGCCTGCCGAATCTTAGCGGACTGGATATCTGCGTCCTCGCCTGGTTCGGTGCCTTGGCCTTCAGCACATTCACGACGGACTTCGGCTACAAAGACAAACTCCCCGTCTCGCGGTTACTGTTTTACAACTTCCTTCCGGTCGTCAGCTATTTCCTGCTTCGGATCTATCCGCTTTCATCCGCGCAGCAGCGGGGCCTGCTCTGGGCTCTGGTGGGACTGGGGCTCTATCTCGGTATAACTGGAATAGCCGAATGGCGGCGCTGGCACGGTTTGGTCTTCCCAAAATATATTGTCTCGCCGACCTTCACCGAATTTTACGGTCGTGGCCGTGGACCGCTGCTGAACCCGGTGATCAACGGGATCTTGCTCAGCCTTAGCGGAGCGGCCTGTCTCTTGCTGTTTCCGCTTACGCGACGTCGCTATTGGTTTCCGCTTTTGATGGCCCTCGGCGTCACCGGCATCGGCGTTGTCAGTACGCTGACCCGCAGCTGCTGGATGGGCTTCGCCGCGAGCACGATGATGATCTGTTTGGCACCGCTGACTTGGCGACAACGATTTCTCGCGACATTCCTTTGCGGCGCACTAGGTTTCATCGTACTGGCCAGCTTCAGTTCCCAGCTGAACCGCTTCAAACGCGACGAAAATGTGAGCGTGGAAGACATGTCCCAGTCAGCCGCTCTTCGCCCCGTACTGGCAAGCGTTGCTTGGGAAATGTTCCAAGACCGGCCGCTCAACGGCGTCGGCTTTGGTCAGTACAACAAATACAAAAAGCCATACCATCAAGTCGAGAACCACAGCCTCCCGTTGCAAATGGCTCTTCCTTACGTCCAGCACAACGTAATGCTCTCTTACCTAACCGAGTTGGGCTTAGTCGGACTCTTGGCCGCGGCAGCCATGTGGCTGGGGTCGATCAGGCTAGGCCTTCAAGCGTGGGCTGCGAGCGCATCGTCACTGGAGTCGCGCTGTCTGGGGCTGCTGCTCCTGACTGCCGTGATCAATTACTTAATGAACGGATTATTCCACGACGTCTCGATCATCCCGGTCGCCAACTCGAGTCTGCTTTTCGCGGCGGCACTGCTGAAGCCAGGTGAATTAGCTGCGATGTCAAAAGGAACGACGCCGCTTGCGGTTCCCGGTCGCAAGGCTTTACCCGCCAACCAGGAAAACCTGCTTACCCGCCCATTCTAAGCGTCTCCTCGTCCCGCGAACGATGTAGGGTGGGTCGCAATCGCGCGGTTGGCAAACGATTGACGAAACGTTTCGCCGCGTTGCGCACCCACCTTGCGGTGAATGTTCGCTGGTCGCACTCGCGCTGCGAACCGGGGGCTGGCGGGAAGCCCCGGCGGAGGAGGAGGGGCGTGGTGAGTCTCATTTTGGCTGACCATCATTTCACGGCTCTTTTGGCCAACGGCCTTCAAGCCTCCAGCCCGGGGTAGAGCGGCCGGTAAATGCGAAAGCATTCCGGCCGCGCCACCCCGGGTCAGAGAGCGCTAAAAATTCAGAGAGGTCGAACCGAACGTCGCC